>Ga0160421_1000187_pt1 | contig 15847 bp, 12 predicted proteins | sample TAMARWmetagpilot_FD_108195 | JGI IMG/M metagenome (GOLD analysis project Ga0160421, IMG submission 108195) | Phycosphere-associated microbial communities from TAMU algal ponds, Corpus Christi, Texas, USA - TAMU ARW-7 10/27 metagenome pilot | ecosystem: Engineered > Artificial ecosystem >... | reverse complement strand
ATCGTCTTGCGACCCGGCGCATTCACGAGTCGCTGGCCGATAGTGAGCCATTCCTCTGACTTATTGCTTCGCCGGAATACTTCGGGTGAAAATTTCCATGTCCAGTTGTCTCCGTCGCGCCGCATAGAATGATAGGCCATGTAATCTAGGAGGAATGGCTCGCCAACCGGCTGAGGAGGGGAAAGGACGTATCTTTTGCGCGCCTCCTCATAGCTCGAGTAGGACCGCTTGGGCTTGTCAGGATCACCTGACCCCGGGCTGGAACGGCGTTGGTTCCAGTATTGCTCCAGGAGCTCGGCGCGCATGACCATGAGATCACAAATCACGAGGCCGGAGAACCGATCGGGCGATTGCGTCACGGCAGTGAGCGCTGCGCCGGAACCGAAACTGTGCGCGACGATGGTGGGTTTGTGGCCATCTGCAAACAGATTGAGCGCCTCGGCAATCTCAACAAATTCGCGCCCTCTCGCTTCTGGGTCGGCCTGCCCACGCATCTCCGAGTCGCCCATGCCGGCGAGATCGAACGCAACAACGTCATAGTGTTCCGCGAGGAACGGAGCGATGAAGGCAAAGCAGCGCGCGTGGGAGAGAAAGCCATGTGTCATAAGCACTTTCGGCTTGCTGCGGTCGCCCCAGCGAAAGTAATGCACTTTTGCATTGTCGATCTCTACATAACTTTCCTCGCGCGGTTCTTTCAGGGCCGACACAAACCATTCCGGCAGATGCGAACCATCGCAAGCCCAGACAGGGCTGATATCTTCGGGAAAATCTGTTACTTTGGTCAATATATTCATTCCATCATCTGTTCGTTGCTGGTGTGTTTGTCGATCATGAAGCCGCGATATCCCTCGTTCGCTACATCTTCGCAGAGTGCGATATATCCAGACACGCTTGGAAAGTTGATCAGCTGACGCTTTCTGCCAGGGATATTTGCGCCCATGTACCAGGAATTCGCTTCGGGAAACAGTGTCATTGCGCCAGTCTGAGCAACCAATTCTGTCCAGCCCGCTTCTGCGGTCGCAGTGGCTTCGAATTGATAACTCTCATTGTCCCGCATCCAGACAAGAAAGTCGCAAATCCAGTCACCCTGTATCTCTGCGCTGGTTGGGCCGTTCGAGAAACCCGACGGGCTAAGTGGACCGTATGCAAACAGCATGTTTGGAAAGTCTGCTATCGCCATGCCGAGATAGGCGCGTAACCCGTCTTCCCAAGCTTGTGAAACAGACAGGCCGTTCGTCCCTATGATGTTCATATCGACCATGCCGCCGCGCCCGGCATCGAAACCAGTGGCGTAAACGATGAGGTCGCATTCCACCTCGCCGTCAGCGGTCTCTATCGCGTGCGGTTTGATCCGGGTGATGGGGGTTGCCTTCAGATCGACCAGATCGACATTATCCTGCGCGAAAATCTCGTAATAACACTGCTCGAGCGAAGGTCTCTTCGTGCCGAATGGATGGGGTGGTTCGGAAGGCGCGAGCTGTTCAATAAGATTGGGATCGGAGATCCTGGCGCGAACCTTGTCTCGCCAGAAATCATAGGCGTAGCGGTTCGCCTCGCGATTGATTAGCAGGTCGGAGAAGTTGTGATACCAGAACCTGAGGCCGCCTTTCTGCCACAGATATTCGAAGTGTGCCGTGCGCTCATTCTCGTCAACTTCGAGCGCCGAAACGTCCAGCGATTGAGATTCGAACCCTCCGCTGGTCTGCTTGCGCGTTTCGAAGATAGCGGCATAATCCTGTTTCTCGCGTTCCTGATCTTCCTTTGATAGCTTTTGCTGCTGCATGGGCAGCGCCAGGATAGGGGTTCTTTGAAATAGGGTCAGCTTCGATGCGGTCTTGGCGGCTTCCTGCGCGACTTGCACACCGCTTGCCCCGGTGCCGATCAACGCAATTTTGCGTCCGCTGAGATCGACCCCCCGTTGTGGCCAGCGCGCCGTGTGAAACCATTTGCCTTCGAAATCCTCAATGCCGGGAAATTCAGGGATATGCGGCTTTGATGCGAAACCAATAGCGGGCAAGAGGAACCGTGTTGTAATAGTATCCTCTCCGTTGAGTTGCAGGCGCCATTGCTGCGCCTCTTGCTCATAATTCGCGCCTGTGACCCGTGACCCCATGCGCATCATGGGCCACAGCTTGAGTGTATCACAAACATGCTGGAAATACGCTCTTAGCTCTTTCCAGCCGGGAAATCGTTCGCTCCATGTCCATGATTTCCACACTTCAGGTATTGAGTACTCGTAGATCGGCACCTGCGAATCCACTCGTGCGCCCGGATAGCAATTCCAATACCAGATACCGCCCGGCTCGGCCGCAGCATCCACCAGCAACACGTTGAACCCGGCGTTACGTAACTTGTGTAACAGGTAGATCCCGCTGAAGCCGGCACCGACGATTACGGCGTCGTAATCAGGAAAAGCCCGCTTGCTCATGACGCGACCGTTAAACGCTCGGCGATTGCTTTTGCTGTTGCATAGTCGGCCTTGCCGTTGGATGCGCGCAGGGCTGTTTCCGTTGGATGGATGGCCTTTGGCGTTTTGTAACCGGCCAATTGCTGACGCACGTGGTCTTTGACGCCTTGCTCGTCGAATGCAGCGTCGCCACTCAGGTGCACGACCGCGGTGACGGCCTGGCCCCATTTTTCACTCGGCACGCCTACGACCAGCGCGTCAGCGATGGCGGGATGGGTCTTGAGGACTTCCTCGACCTCTTCCGGATAGACTTTTTCACCAGCCGTGTTGATGCACACGCTGCCACGGCCCAGCAGGGTCAGGCTGCCATCGGCTTCGACCGTGCACCAGTCGCCTGGAATCGAATAGCGCACCCCGTCGATAGTGCGGAAGGTTTTGGCGGACTTTTCGGGATCCTTGTAATAACCCGCCGGGATTGCGCCTTTGCGAGCGATATATCCCGGTACGCCGCTGCCCGGCGTTACTTTCTGGTCGTTTTCATCGAAGACATCGCAGAATTCACCGATCCCGAATTTCGCGGTGTTCGTGCCCCCCTCTGCGGTTGTGACGGAGAGGCCGAAGCCGAGCCCTTCGGAAGCGCCAAAACTGTCCATCAGCACCACTTGGGGGATATGCTTGCACAGGCCAGCTTTGACCTCTTTGCTCCACATCACGCCGGATGAAACAATGGAGACAAGGCTGCTCGTGTCCCAGCGACCGGGATTATCGTCCAGCGCCTGCAGCATCGGTTTGGCAAAAGCGTCGCCCACAATTGAGATGCTTTCCATTTTGTGCGTATCGACCGTCTCCCACAATTCAATCGCGTCGAAAGATGGGTCCGACAAAGTCACGATGGCCCCGCCCGACATGAGCGTGCCGATCGCAGTGATGAAGCCGGTCCCGTGCATTAACGGGCAGGAGGGCAGCGTGCGTCTGCCAGGCCCTTGACTGGTGATCAGGGCGACGTTTTCCTCGATTGTTTGCGGAACGGGGCCGAGCACCTTCTGGGCGTCCAGTTGCGCCTTGCGCATATCGTCATGACGCCACATCACGCCCTTGGGCATCCCTGTCGTGCCGCCGGTATAAATGAAGAGCAAATCGTCAGGCGAGCGCGTGATGCCGAGAGCCGATCCATCGCCTTCCTGCGCGAGGGTTTCATAAGGGATTGCGAAAGGTGCGATTTGCGAAGCGTCGCCAATTTCAACGAAGGTGTGAACTTTTTCAAGTCGATCCTTGAGCTCGATGATACAGTCACGGAACTCCGAGCTGTAAACAATCACCTCGCTGTCAGAATCATCGAAAATGTAAAAAACTTCTTCGGGGCGATAGCGGTAATTGATGTTCACATGGGTCAAACGCCCCTTAAAGCAAGCAGCCATCATCTCGCCATATTCAGGGCGGTTGCGCATGTAGAAGGCCACCTTGGTGCCGTCGCCAGCTCCGCGTCCTCGCAACGCACGCGCGACATTATTCGAACGCGCGGCCATTTCAGGCCAGGTGACGATCCGGTCGCCGTGTATCAGGGCAGGAGCGTCTTGAGGTATGGCGGGTTCGATTGCGTCGAGAATGTCGCCGAGATTCCAGTTAATCATGTTCCTTCTCCCTTCAAGTCTGGGCCGCAAATCTCGCAGCAGTATACAATGAGTGTATTACGGGGCTTTTATCCAACCTTGCAGGGCTGCCACTTCGGCCCGCACCGTTTCGGGGCCTCCAAGCGCTTGCCGGTCGAAGCCAATACGTTTGAACCAGTAATGAAGACCCATCAGGTCCGTAAATCCCATTCCGCCATGCACTTCGGTGGAGGTGCGGGCGACAAAGCGATGGACTTCGCCTGTGTGTGATTTGGCATGGCAGGCGAAAATGGATGCATCCTCTGGTATCGAATCGAAGGCGTGGGCCGCATACCAGACAAGCGAGCGGCATGGCTCATGACGTGCGGCCATCTCCGCGCACATGTGCTTGACGGCCTGGAAACTGCCGATGAGCCGGCCAAACTGTTCGCGCTGTCCAGAATAATCGACAGCCTTTTCGATCATGGCCTGGCCTGCGCCAAGGCTGTCAGCAGCTAAGATCACACGGCCCGCATCGCGCAACCGGGCCGTTGTCGCGCCGTTATCGTCAACAAGCGGTTCTGCCTCTGTCTGTTCGAAACGCAATTCCCCGACACTGCGGGTGCGATCAATGGTCGTCAGCCGGATCGTCTCCAGTTTGAGGGCATCGGCTGTAACGAGGTGCAGCCGGCCGCCAGCGTCGGCTACGATGTAAGCGTCAGCTCCCTCGAAATCCAGGCAGAACAGGGCGGTTCCGCTGAGCTTCCTATCAGCAGAGGAAACGCCCGCCCCGTCGCGCGCCTCGACCGTCTCGGAAATCGCGACAGCGATACGCGCCTCGCCGTTTGCGATCTTCGGTAGCCATTGTGCTTTTTGTTCTTCGCTACCAGCCTCGCTCAGCGCGATAGGCGCAAGTACATGACTGGCGAGAAAAGGCACTGGCGCGACCACATAGGCGAGCTGTTCGGCAACTATGGCAGCGTCGAGAAGGGTCATACCGAGGCCGCCATGCTCTTCAGGTACCAGCATTCCGGGAATTCCCAGGTCCTGAACGGCGCCGAGCACCTTGTCGCTGAGTGGATTGTCCAGTTCGGCGCATTCGCGGACATGATCGAGCGGGCAGGTGTCCGCAAGACAACGGGCAACCGCATCACGTAACATCTGCTGGTCCTGAGATAATCCGAAATCCATTAGGCTGATCCCTGTTTGTGATGCGCTATGTCTGCGGTTGCTTTCGCCGCATCCGAAACCTTTGCGAGCTTCGGTTCGCGCGGCATTTCGAGGCCACGTTCGGCGATGATGTTTTTCTGAATCTGCGCGGTGCCGCCGCCTATTATGAGACCGAGCTGGAACATGTAGTTCCATTGCCACGCGCCTCCTTCGCGTTCTCGCGGGCTGCCATGGTAAAGCGTGCCTATCTCACCCATGGCGTCGATCGCGAGTGCTGAAATCTGGTGGGCAATCTCACAGCTTTGCAGCTTGACGATTAGCTTCGCCATGCCGCCCGACTCACCCTTGAGGCTGTTCGAAAGGATACGCATCCCATTGCATTTCATCGCTGACACCTCGGCCTGAAGCGCCAACAGCCGATCTCGCAGAACCGGATTGTCGATTGCGCGGGCCTGTCCGATACGCTCTTCCTGCATCAGGGTGATCAGTACCTGTAGCCGGTTTTCGAGCGCGCCGGGATCACCCAGCATTCCGCGCTCATGGCCGAGGGTTGCATTCGCCACGAGCCAGCCCTGGCCCCGCGCCCCAACAATCTGGTCCACCGGAACGCGGACATCGGTGAAGAATGTCTCATTGAATTCGGCGTGGCCTGTCATCGTCTTCAGGGGACGAACCTCAATACCCGGTGTGTCCATCGAGAAGATCAGGTAGGAAATGCCGCGGTGTTTTGGTGCGTCGGGCTCGGTCCTTACGAGGCAGAAGATCATGTCGGCCTGCTTCGCCGTGCTGGTCCAGATTTTCTGGCCATTGATGACGAAATTGCCGTCTTCGACTCGCGCGCTGGTCTTGAGGCTGGCCAGGTCCGATCCGGCACCGGGTTCAGAATAGCCCTGGCACCATACGATCTCGCCTTTCAGCGTGGGTTCGATCCAGCGTTGCTTCTGCTCCTCGGTGCCGAGTTCCAGCAAAGTCGGGACGAGCATCGAGATGCCCTGGTTCGTGAGCCCGCCCGGCACCCCGGCCCGTGAAAACTCCTCTGAGATGATGCGCGATTTGAGGATGTCGGGTTCCGCGCCGTAGCCGCCATACTCCGCCGGGATCGTGCGGGCAGTGTACCCGTTTTCGATCAGCAGCTTCTGCCATTGGACGGCTTCGGGTGAAGGGCGGGCCGCCCGAGTCGCAGACGGCGGCGCAAGGTGGCTATGCGCTTCGATGAAATCGCGTACCTGTTGCCGGAATGTGTCGTATTCGGGGCCGTAATCGAGATCCATATCGCTTCTATTCCTCGCAGGGACGGAAAACGGGCAGACGGAAGTCGTCCCCGATTGTTTCGAATGTCAATTCTACAGGAAGGTCGAGCCTGAGGCTATCATGGTCACAATCGATCAGACGAGTGGCCATGCGTACGCCCTCTTCGAGTTCAACCACCGCAGCCACGAAGGGAATGTCGGCGGCAAATGCCGGGTGCAGGGCCTGGTGGGTGATGGTCCAGGAAAAAAGCGTACCCTTGCCAGTGCTGCGCTCCCACGAAAATTCCGGTGAGCCACACTTCGCGCACATATAGCGAGGCAGGTGGCGGAAGGTGCCGCAATCGCTGCAACGCTGGAAATAGAGATGGCCATCCTGGCACCGATTCCAGAATTCCTGTTCGATAGGATCCTGCGGGCGCGGTTTCGGCTTGGGCGGAGCCTTCTGCGCCTTGAAGCGCATTTTAGGCGGCAGTTCGTTCTTGTCGCTCACGTAAACCTCCTGAGGATTGCGATACTCCCGTCGCCAAGGTCGCCCCAGCCGGTCACGAGGCCGGTCTGGGCATCTGCGACCTGACGCTCGCCGCAATCGTGGCGCAGCTGGCGGACCGCCTCAACAACATGGTTGAGGCCCCAGACATGCGCTTCGCTCAGCAAGCCGCCATGGGTGTTGATGGGATAGCGTCCACCCAGCTCGATCTGGCCATCAGCGACGAATTCGCTCTGACCGCCGGGTTCGCAGTAACCGAGCGCTTCAAGCTGTAACAGCACGATATAAGAGAAGCAGTCGTAGATTTGCAGAAAATCCATATCCTCGCGGGTGACACCTGCCATCTCGAATGCGCGCGGGGCGGCACAGCTGAGGCCGATCTTGAAAGGGTCGGGGCGCGAGGGGATGTCGTCGGCGGGATAGGGGTGGCCCTCAGCCGCGCCTGCGATGCTTACCGGCACATGCGGCATGTCCTTGGCCCGTTCCATGCGCGAGACAACGACCGCACAGGCACCATCGGTTTCCAGGCAGCAATCGTAGAGCCGGAAAGGCTCGGATATCCAGCGCGCCGAGTGATATGCCTCGAGATCGAATGTACGGCCATAATTGAAGGCTCTCGGATTTAGCTGCGCGTGACGGTTACATGCGAGTGCGACAGCGCCCATCGCGTCCGGCCCGACACTGTGGAGCTTGGAATGTCGCATGGCGAGCCAGGCATACATCTGCACCGGCAGGAACACGCCATAAGGAATGTAATAGCCCTGAATGGTGTTGGTCAGAGTGTTCATGTTCATCGGCCGGGTAGGCGGGGCACCGGCCTTGGGCCTGAGTGCGGAATAGCCATTCCAGCCCAGCGTTACGAGAACGTGGTCACAAAGTCCGCTGGCGATCGCCATCGCCGCGTTCTGGAGCGCTGTCGTCGGGCTGGCTCCGCCCATGTGAACGGTAGCCGCATAGCGCAGCACGTCGATACCCAGATTGGCGGCCATTTCTTCCGATGTTGTGTAGATCGGCGGCGGAACCATGCCGTCGATGTCGGATGGCTTCAGCCCGGCATCAGCGATCGCCTTGCGGGAAGCTTCGAGCATCATGTCGACTGCGGTATTTTCGGCGCCCTTGACGAATGCGGTTTCACCGACGCCGGTGATCGCGGACCTGTCACTGAAATTGAAGGTGGATGTGGCGCTCATGTTTGATGCTTGTCCTGTTGGCTGGACTGCATGTCTCCGACAAACGAGTGGGAGAGTGCGGTTTCCGCACCTTCGACAAGTTCACGCATCACCTCGGCGGCAGGCCGGATCGAATGGATTAGGCCAATTCCCTGGCCAGCAAAGCCGGGCATGATATCCTTGCGCTCAGCCTTGAGGCCTGAAGCCATAACCGGACCTGAAATCATCGACTGGAAAGGCATGGGCAGTGGTTCCTTGCCCGCATCAGCCCACGCATCGGCCCATTTGTTACGGATCATGCGGGCAGGCTTGCCGGTTAACGAGCGGCTTACGACGGTATCCCCGTCACCGCTTTCGGTGATTGATTCCTTCTGAAAATGCTCAATGCCTGCTTCGTCCGTTGCGAGGAAGGCCGTGCCGATCCACGCGCCTTCTGCCCCCAGCATCAGCGACGCTGCGACACCGCGCCCATCTGAAATACCACCGGCACCGATCACGGGCACCCGATCTCCGACCGCATCCACGACTTGCGGGATAAGCGACATCGTTCCGATTGGTGAATTGTGGCCGCCGCCGTCGTGCCCCTGGGCGACGATCATGTCGATACCGGAATCGACCACCTGCTGGGCATGCTTGACCTTGCCAATCACCGCCATGACCTTGGTGCCGTTGGCGTGAAGACGGTCCATCCAGGGCGCGGGATTGCCGAGGCCCGCGGCATAGACCGGCACCCTTTCCTCAATCACCACTTCCATCTGCGCCTCGAAGAATTCTCTCGAGAATAGCTGGAGCTGGCTCTTGCCCATATCCGGCGCACCTGCGGCGCGCATCGCTGCTGCAGCATGAACTTCGGGAAGGTTCTCCCGCGCCATGAAATCGCGGGTAAACTCCTTGTACTCGTCGATTTTTTCCATCGGGTTGGCGGGTGCGTTACCGGATTGCGGCGCCGACCCCCGCCGGACCGAGGCTGGCAGAAGAGTATCCACCCCGAACGGCTTGTCGGTCATCTCGCGGGTCTGACGGATCCAGCTTCGTAACTGGTCCGGCGAGCACGCCGCAGCGCCGAGGACGCCGAGCCCCCCTGCATTTGATACTGCGGCCGCGAGCGCGGGGACACTTGCCCCGCCCATTCCGGCCAGAAAGATCGGATATTCGATCTCGAGAATTTCGCATATGCGGCTTTGTAGCGGCATTTTTTTTATCCTCCCGTCTTCGACATTGCGGTGAGCAAGTCTTCTAAATTTGTCCCCACCTCACTTTTTGAGAAACCAGATCAGGACTTCGTTCAGCTAGATAGTTTGCTGAACCCGATACGAGGTGGGCCATGGCCTGTCTCGCTTCCTGGGCATCACCTGTGCGGACCGCTTCCAGAACGCGGCGCAGGATTCGCAACTGGACCGCGCGCTCCTGGGCGGAATAGCCGAGCGAGCGCGAAAATTCGCGGGTCAGCAAATGCAAGGTGGAGGTCAGAAGGCCGAAAAGCGGATTGCCGCTGGCCCAACCGAGCAGATCGTGAAACCGACGGTTCAGATCCTCGAACTGGCTTCCAGCTTCATTGCGCTCAAGCTCTTTAAGGCAATCGGCGAGCGCGCTGAGGTCGCCCGTATTCGCGCGCTGGGCGGCATAGGCCGCAACATCCGGCGCTATGGCTTCACGCAGTTCGAGGAGGCCCTTCAGGTCTGCTTCCATGAATTGCAGGATGAGAGAAAGACTATTCGCGAAATCACCGGACTGCGGGCGCGCGACCACCGGCCCGCCACCTCGGCCCAGCTGAAGGTGGATTACGCCCTGAAGCTCCAGAAAGCGGAGCGCTTCACGCAAGGTTGCTCTGGCAACTTCGTACCGCGCGAGCATTTCTTCTTCGCGTGGCAAACGGTCTCCAACAACGCGCGCAGCAGCTTCAATGTCGCGAACGATGTCTTGTGCGAGCGAAAGTGCACGCTTTGCCTTCTTTGCTTTATCGGCCCTGGGCTGCAAATCTGAAACCTATACCTTATAATATTTGATTCAATTACCAGCTTGAACTTGGCCGAGGTTTCCATGATGGGGCTTTAGTGTCAAGATATACATTATAAGCTTTATTGACTGTACGCTGCTGAGCAACTAACCTGCCAGCAGGCAGTGCATTATCTCGTAAGGACACGAAGGACAGAATATGAGCATTGAAATGATTGAACTGGATACGCTCGAAAAAATCGCGACTATCCCGATTGAACAAATCGATGTTTCACGCCCGAGCCTTTTTCAGAAGGATACAATTGGCCTGTTTTTCGATCGATTGCGCAAAGAGGATCCAGTCCATTACTGTCCTGAGAGTAACGTGGGGCCGTATTGGTCGATTACCAAGTTCGATGACATCATGGCCGTTGATGTCAATCACAAGGTCTTTTCATCGGAGGCGAAGCTCGGCGGAATTGCCATTCAGGACATGCACGCGGTGGAAGGTGCGCTTGAGCTTGAAATGTTCATCGCCATGGACCCGCCCAAGCACGATCAGCAACGCAAGGCCGTTAACTCTTCGGTCGCGCCGTCAAACTTGAAGTTGCTTGAGCCCATCATTCGTGAACGGGCGTGCAAGATACTTGATGTTCTGCCGGTTGGTGAGGAAATCGACTGGGTTGATAAAGTTTCGGTCGAGTTGACCACAATGACCCTTGCGACGTTGTTCGACTTTCCCTGGGAAGAGCGGCGCAAACTCACTCGCTGGTCCGACATCACAACAGCGGCGCCTGAAACTGGCATCGTCGAGTCTTATGAGGCGCGGCGCGAGGAGCTGATCGAGTGTGCGATGTATTTCAAAGGGCTTTGGGACGAGCGCATCAATCAGGAACCAAAGAACGACCTGATCTCAATGATGGCGCATTCTCCGGCGACACGGGACATGCCCTTCATGGAGTTTCTGGGCAACTTGCTGCTGCTTATTGTGGGCGGCAACGACACTACTCGGAACTCGATCAGCGGCGGCGTGCTCGCCCTTAATCAGAACCCTGAAGAATATCGCAAGCTGAATGAGGATCCGTCGCTGATCACCAGCATGGTGCCAGAGATTATCCGCTGGCAGACACCGTTGACTCATATGCGCCGGACTGCGATCCAGGATTACGAGATTGGCGGTAAGCTGATCAAAGAAGGTGATAAAGTGGTGATGTGGTATCTGTCGGGCAACCGGGATGAGTCTGTCATCGAGAATGCTGACCAATTCATAATCGACCGAAAGAACCCGCGTCACCACCTGTCATTCGGCTATGGCATCCATCGTTGCATGGGCAACAGGCTCGCGGAATTGCAGCTACGGATCATATGGGAAGAGATCCACAAGCGTTTTGCAAAAGTCGAAGTGACCGGCGAGCCTGAGCGTCTGTTTTCGAACCTTGTGCGAGGCATCACGAAACTGCCAGTGCGGCTGCATGCTCGCTGATTGGCTAAACAAAGGAGGTGGAGCTCAAGATGGTCAAAGCGACACCCGCCTCCAACAGTGAGGTGCGAAAGCAGGTCGAGTCCTTAAGACTTGCCAGGGACGCAGGGGAGTATGGTCGCCACATACACCAAACTTCCGTCGACACCACGCAGGCGCTTTAGAGATTGCGCGTACTTGCGAAGCAAAAATCAAGAAACTGGCCGGGAGCATTATCGCCCAATCTTGATCGGCGATTTCGGCGTTTGAAAGGCGCTTCCGTTGCCGGATCAGGTTGAGCATAGTTCGCCTAGAGATGCCGACTAACTTCGCATCGGGGACGGCAGCTTCTTGCTGCATACGCCCTCAAGGGAGCTAGGCGCAAAGGCAAGCTATTGCCCGACTGGAAAGGCTGCCCCACGAGCGCAGTAAGCAAAATATGGCGAGCGACCTTGAGCAGAATTACTTATGGAGGACCCGCTCACTTTATGGACTGCATCCCGTCGACGGCACGAACGGGGATGAAACTGGCCCCCACTTTGCTCGAGCCCTAAAGCGACGAGCACAAGCGCGAACTCATCCGCGGACACCCGTACGCTCCATCTGGCGCATGGAGGTATTGCAGATTTGCACCACCCGCCGACGACTTTGTGGCGTGGCCAAAATGAATGTTCCAACGAAAGCAAAATGTATTACACAATACAGTGTGCATTAGACATAAGGAGGAAACGAGGTGCATTATTTTAACCAACTGTCGAAGACTACGATTTCAGCATCTTTAGCGGTGTTGCTGTTTGCCGCCGGTGCTCAGGCGCAAAATGAAGTGGACGAGCAAGGCGCTTCTACGTCCGGGGCGGAAAGCGCGGAGAGCACACGTCGATTGGGCGCAGTCACAGTTACAGCGCAAAAGCGCGAGCAGAGCTTGCAGGATGTGCCAATTGTCGTGACCGCCTTATCCGGTGAGCTTCTCAGCGATGCCGGCGTTCAGGATATCAAGGACTTGACGGTCGTGACGCCGGGTCTGCTTGTAACTTCGTCGTCAAAGCAAGCAAATACTACGGCGCGGATTCGTGGCATTGGCACGGTTGGTGACAATCCTGGCCTCGAAAGCTCCGTGGGTGTTGTTGTCGACGGGGTTCCGCGCGCCAGAAACGGCGTTTCCTTCGGCGATCTCGGCGAGATCGAACGAATCGAAGTGCTGAAGGGGCCGCAGGGAACCTTGTTTGGCAAGTCGACCTCTGCGGGCGTTATAAATATCATTACAAAAAAACCGTCTGACGAGTTTGAGTCTATCTTCGAGGTAGGGATCGGCAATGAAGGCTTTCTTCGCACCTCTGGAGAAGTAACCGGACCGATTTCCGATACCGTGAGCGGTCGCCTTTTTGGGGTCTATGAGGAACGCGGCGGTCTTCTGGACATTATGACGGGTAATGGTCCGCGTACCGAAGACGAATCGGGTCAGTACGACTTCTACTCCGTTCGAGGGCAGCTTCGTATTGAGCCTTCAAACGACCTCGAAATTCTTCTCTCGGCTGACTATACTGACCGGGAAGAAGATTGTTGCATGGGTGACTATATTGCGGTGGACCCGGCCAGGGGCCCCCTGGTTACGCTGCTGGCTGGCGGCGACGGTGCCTCTGCTTTTCCGCTAGATCCGTTCGATCGCGTCGCCTTTGCGAACCGTGACGCCACGCAGACGACCGAGGACTGGGGTGTGTCAGCGAATATCGAGTGGCAGTCCGGCCTCGGTGAATTGACGTCCATCACATCCTATCGCGATTGGGAAAACGGCTCGGGTCAGGATACAGATTTTAGTGCCGCCGATCTTTGGTATCGAGATGACGAAACGTCCAGGGACGCTTTTGCCACATTCAGCCAAGAGTTACGACTCGCGGGCGCGACCGACAATATCGACTGGCAAGTGGGTGTGTTCTACGCAAATGAGACTCTCGATCGTGTAGATTCCATTACTTACGGTAATGATTACTTCTTCTACTTTCAGCAATTGCTGCTCGGTGCATCCGGTGGTGCGTTTGATCTAGCGACGCTGCCTGGTAGCATCTACACGGGCGAGGCCCAAGCAACTGCGGATGTTTATGAGCAAACCGCGGACACATACGCCATCTTTACGAACAATACTTTCAGCTTGACCGATCAGTTCGACCTGACCGTTGGTCTTCGTTATACGGTTGATGAGAAAACGCTGGAATCTGATTTTGAAGGGAATGCTGGCAGCTGTTCCACGGCCCTGGCCGTATTCGGTCCTGCTGGTGGGTTGACCCCAACACTCTGCTTACCTTGGACGAACGATAACTTTGTCGGTGTGAGTGCCACGCAAGATCGCTCTGATGAGGATTTTTCCGGCACAATCAAGGGGGCTTATCGGGTCAATGAAAACCTGATGTCCTACGCGTCCTATTCGCGAGGCTACAAGGCCGGTGGTTTCAACCTTGATCGCAGCCAGTTTGGTCCCACAGACTCAGCGCCCTTTCAACCGAACCTCGACACTGGTTTCGATGCTGAAACGGTGAATGCGTATGAGGTTGGCTTCAAGTCCAACAATGCTGCAAATAGCTTGTTTCTCAATGGTGCGGTTTTCTACCAGGAGTATAACGATTTTCAGCTCAACACGTTCACCGGTACTAGCTTTATCGTGACGTCCGTTCCTGGTGTTGCTTCCAAGGGCGCTGAATTCGATATCAGATATCTGCCTGAGCAGCTTGAAGGGCTGACAGTGCAGGGCGGGCTCGTCTACGCGGAAACCCAGTATGATGATTTCCAGGCGATCAATTTCTTTGCACCGCCGCGTCTGCCGAGCAGCACGATTTCGTTCGCGCCTCGCTGGTCCGGAACGCTGGCCGCAACTTATGAGACTTCGTTCATCGGCGACTGGGATGCGCGATTCAATGTATCGAGCCGGTTCACTTCACGGTACAATACTGGGTCTAACCTCGGTCCGCTCAAGGAGGTTGACGAGTTGGTCGTGGTCAATGCGAGAATGTCATTCTTCAGTGGCAATTCACCGTTGGAGTTGGAACTTTGGGCGCAGAACCTATTTGACGAGGACTATTACGAGCTAGCCTTCGATACGCCGCTTCAAGGTACGGCAGCCTCGCAAACAGCACCGGGAACCGCTGTTGGTGCATTCTTGTCGCCACCCTTGACCTTCGGCGCAACCGCCCGTGTCCGGTTTTAGAGCATAAAGTATGAGTCGACTTAACTTGCCTTGAGGAGGCTGGACATAAGAACCAGCGCTTCTCAAGTGCAGGAAGTCGGAACGCTACGATCCACGGATTGGGTTTCTTATTTTAGACCTTGGACTGCCTCAGAGAAACGGGCTCACAGATTGGGAGGGCTTCTACTCGGAAGTGGAGTTGATCCATCCGCAAGAGAGCCAAGCCTGAAGAGATCACCGCAAAGCAGCGTCAAGTCGAAGTGCGCCTGGGTTAGAGCGAAACGATCGGATATATCGTGCGCCCAACCGGCATAGGCGAACAGGCCTATCATCGTCAGTGCAACGAGTATGGCGGCCTGCAAATCGACCAGGCCAATCGTATGAAGGATATTGAGAAGGAGAACGCGCGTTTACGACGGGCGGTTTCTGATCTCAAATTGGACAATCAAATCCTTCAAGAAGTCGTGCGGGGAAAGTTCTAAGCCCCTCACGTAAACGCATTGCGGTCGATCTCGACGTGGAACAGCTTGGCTTCGCAGTGCGCGGAGCTTGCCGTGTGGTCGGCCAGCATCGCTCAACGCAGCGACGTTTGCCGACACCCAGAGCAGAGGAAGTCGCGCTCACTGATGCCACGTTGAACATGGCTGAACGCTTCGGCCGGTATGGCTATCGATGTATTACCGCTTTACTGCGTGACGCAGTCTGGACGGTGAGTGAAGGGCGCGTTTATCGCATCTGGCGGCGTGAGGGGCTCAAAGTTCCGCAGAAACAACCCAAACGCGGGCGGCTCTGGTTGAGCGACGGATCGTGCGTCCGGCTGAGGCCTGCCTATAAAGGCTATGTCTGGTCGTAGGACTTCGTCTAAGACCGCACGCATGATGGCAAAGTCTTCCGCATGCTCTGCGTGATCAATGAGTTTACGCGCGAGTGTCTCGCCATCCGTGTCGAGCGCAAGCTCCACTCCCCTCCCCACCTAAAACCTTATGTCCTCGAACTTTGTGCTGCCTTATTGGGTGAAGGCGGCATGAACGTCCCTATAAACCAACCACCAGTTCTTCCGGATAAGGTGGATTTGTTATGTTGGGCAGACCGGCCGAGGTATTCGCGCCGCTTTGCGTGAACACCTCGCAAAATCTACGTCAAACCGAACGGGCGCGCTCATAAGACTTCAATTCATCACGAATCGCCAATAGTGTGGTCGCGGAT
>Ga0160421_1000186_pt1 | contig 15882 bp, 12 predicted proteins | sample TAMARWmetagpilot_FD_108195 | JGI IMG/M metagenome (GOLD analysis project Ga0160421, IMG submission 108195) | Phycosphere-associated microbial communities from TAMU algal ponds, Corpus Christi, Texas, USA - TAMU ARW-7 10/27 metagenome pilot | ecosystem: Engineered > Artificial ecosystem >... | reverse complement strand
TTCAGGCCTATCAGTGAAAAAGATCGGCAGATGTCCGAATCCGCTGGTTTTGTCACGATTGACACTGATATCTTTTACGGTATCTTTTGCAAACCAACGAGATCTTCCAAAAATCCAAAAACGACAAAACGAAGCTTTGGGAAACACGTGCTTCGAGATCTTTTCGTATTCTTCCGGAGCTTTCCGCGAGCTCATCCTGTCACAGAGTACCGTTCCACTGTCGCAGTAAGTTACGGATGGCGAACGGGAATGACTCGCAGATCTTCCAACGACGCTAGTAGAGTACGCTACCCTTTGAGTGAAGTCGACCAAAAAAAGAGGTCTTCTAGTTGTCCAGAAAGGGCCCGTCTCGATGATGCCACAGGGAGCCATCCAGAGATGCCCTACAAACATTTTAATGGAGCCCGTTCCTTGCGCGTCTCGAGTGCGAGGGATCATGCCTGCGTCCACTTCGAGCATGGATAATCTCCACCATTCCATGCATCATCATCACTTGATCGTTCCGGCAACACTATTGGGTGGAACGGCAGTCGTCTACCATCGATTGATGGCAACGCATAGTACAAGTCAACTTTCCCCACTAGCAGCACTTTACATGATACTCCTGGCCGTTCAGTATGCCGTACAGCCCAGATTGAGCAAAAAATATATTAAAAAAAATACGAGTAAAGTCGCCACGGCGCTCACCGAAGAAATTACCAAGAGTTGTTTTGCCGCAGCGCTCTTTTTATGCACATCAAAGGATCTTCGAGTAACGCTAGCCACTTGGACTCTGCAAAGATCCTTGCGGACGGCCGCAGTGCCTGCTGTATTGTATGCTGTCCAGGGTGTTTTACAGTACCAGTCGCACCAACATTTGGATGCCGTTTCCTTCAACGGACTCCAGCAAACCAAGACGCTATCGGCAGCATTTTTTTGCTGGCTGCTCTTGAAACAATCCCAGACGATTCTACAGGTAGCAGCCCTTCTTTTGCTGTTTGGATCGGCGCTTCTGTTTCAACAGCAACCCTCCATTGCTGTCCGAAAGGAGAGTGCTGATGTGGCAAATGCGAAAGGAAACAGAATTTGGCAAGGCGTCTTGCCTTGTTTAGCAGCGACACTGATTTCAGGACTAGCTGGGACCCTTTCTCAAAAAGGTCTGCAGTTTCAACAAAATGTGGATACGAATCCATTCTTTTACGCCTTGGAAGTGTCCATCTATTCGTCCGCGACACTCGCAGCGCAGCAATTGATTCAATCCGTGTCGAGGAATATGCTCAAAAATAGCAAGCTCAAGAAAAAAAAATCGGGAGCAGCTTTCAACCATAAGGGCGGGTATTCTGCTCCAAAAGATAGGCTGCTGAGTTGGCAAATGCTCATCCCTGTGGTCTTCAAGGCGGCGGGTGGAATCCTGACCGTCTTGGTACACAAACACACGGGTACTGTAAGCAAAGGATTTGCTCTTACCTTTGGACTCGTCCTGGCAGCATGTATCGAGAGCACTACCACGAAGACGCACCTGGCACATCACCAAATATTTGGAACCCTACTTGTTATTACAGCTGGACGGCTACATTTTGCAGCAGCATCGACACATTAACAGTAAATGCGAGGTCTGCCCTCGAGGCCATTGAAATGCTGTGGGTGACCACTATAAGGACAATTCGGCAGCGTGGTGGATATTCTCGAGGGAAAATTGCGTTTTGCTGTTTCTGTCTTATGTTGCGCACACATACATACCGGTCTTTTTTGCGAGAATTCACAGGCATAAAAATCGAATTCTGTCGATGGCTCTTCTTCAGGTCTAATATTAGCGGGGCCTTATGTCAATGGTTGTTTCGAAATGCCTCTCAAGGGCGACAAAGGCCGTAATACAACTGGACACATGGCATTGTGGGAGACGAGAATGGTCATCCTGAATCGAGTGAAAATGACTGAATTAATTTGATAACTAATGAAGATAGTTAGATTTTCCCAGACCGTGATAGGCAACAAAATGCCAAGTCATCAACGAGTCTTTTGTTGCTTTATCAATTGTCTAAGCGAAGAAAGTCAAATAGAGTTTGAGACTTATAGCATTTATCAAAACGGGATCATGTGGTCTTATGCCTGTAACTTTTCGGTTGCTGGTGCTGTCGACTCACAGTCAGGTTGACTGTGAAAACAAATTCAGGACACAATTTATCGAAGTCATGAAGTTCGCTTACCTTCAATTGTTCGCGCTCCTTGGAGGTCGAATGGCGCAAGCCAGCCAAATCTTAGTTCGTAAGTAGCTAGCGGTGGTCGCCAAGTCACTGAGAGAAGGTACTAATTTGCCTAATTACCTTGTATATTGTAATTCCAAAGCTGGTTGTGGCTTGGTCGAGCCCGGCAAAGGTGACGACATTTGTCCAACCGCATCTCTGTGGATGGGTCAGTATGACTTGATTACATTAGAAGATTTCTCCAGCGATTCGGACGTTGAAGGAACTTCCTTTGTTGGCGGCAACATAATCTCCTCTCAATCGGCAAACTTCGCCATCCATATGACTAGCCTCGACCCGAAGCTGCCGGGACTAGAAGTGGCTGGTTCCATCGCTGACGGAAGTCCTCTCAATGTCAACCGTGGGAGTCTCGTAATCGGTACGGGCTCAATCACGGGAAGCGGGCCTGTTCCGTACAAAGTTGGGAATCGTCGGATAAATGCAAACGCTGGAAATGAAGGAGCAAAAGTTAGAAAGGATATCACCCTCCGAGACAAGGCCGGCCAAATTGAGCGGGAGTTGAAAAAATGGTCTATTGAACTCAACAATCTTTCAGCCCCCAACACATACACCCGTCCCACAAATCAGCATGGGCCTTTCATTCTCAACGCAAAGACAAAAGATATTAACGGAGTTGCAGTGTTTTGGATCACAGCCAATCACTTGTTCGGCAACGACAAAGTTCAACAAGTTGAGCTACGAAACGACGTGAACGCTGCAATGGTCGTCATCAATGTTGCAGGCAAAACAATTAACTGGAATTCTGGCAACATGGTTGGTGCTTTCAATAACAAGTCCGTTCGCGGAACGACGGTCTGGAACTTTTTCGAAGCCGAGAATATCGACTTCGGATCGAAGAACTTTATGGGGGCATTGTTGGCTCCCCTAGCACACGTCAAAACTCGAGGCAACATCGACGGCGCCACAGCCGTTCGTATGCTGACAATCAATGCTGAAGTTCATCTCCCTACGCTTTCCTCTGTTTGTCCCGACCACGCGGGAGCAAGTGCTCAAATATCTCCGACCGTGCCAATCTCTGACAGCGCACCAAAACAATTGCCAGCTGCATCCGTTACCAAAGCTCCTACGCGTGCACCTGTGGTACCTCCAACGCCTGCTCCGGTAGCAACACCTACAGGAGGAAACAGTGGGCAGTGCGTTGCTGATTGGCAGGATTGCTCTAAGAGCCCGTCCTGTTGTGGGACTTCAGTCTGTGTCTTTCACAACCAGTGGTATAGCCAATGCAAGCCCAAACCTTCAAGCTTTTCTGGGCAATGTGTTTCCTTATGGGGAGATTGTACCAGCAATCCCAGTTGTTGCGATGGTTCCACATGCAATTATTCTAACCAATGGTACAGTCAGTGTAAGCCCGCCGCCTCCACAAACAACAGTGGTGGGCAATGTGTGGCTCTCTGGGGCGATTGTTCAAAGAATCCCTCGTGCTGCGGCAGCAGTAAGTGCATCTACAAAGATCAGTGGTACAGTCAGTGCAGAAATTAAGAAAAGTATCATACTCATTGATGTCCGCCGAGCCACTCTACTTGAAAGAAACAATAAAAAATTTAGAATGAAATATTCGCAAAGTTTCAACAGGAAGTGCAAGCCATAGACGGGTGGGTGATCTTATGTTTATCGTCGCCTTCGATAGAAGTGATTTAGCTTTCTGGTGTACCTTTGCTCAACCAACTTATACGCTGCGACAAATTCACTTTCTCTCCGTCCATGGTGATGCGAGTGGAACTTATCTTGACAGAAACGATCAAACCTGCCCGTACATATGAAGCTCCTACGCAATCTACCGGAATTTTTTTCATATCGTCATTAATCCGATCGGCGTTGGTTAAGCAATTCATAGCTTTTCTTTCAGGGTTTCCAAAATTTCACATTGACAAATCTGCGGAAATCATCACACTTGCCCCAAGATTGAACACCAGTGGATTTGACTCTTCCAACCCGATCAATTAGAGCCGACACCGGCTCCAACATTGAAAAAGGTGATTTTCAAGGAGAACAAACGTCAAAACTTCAGTGTTGCATTGGCTCTTTTAGACTACATGCGCTAACTTGTTAGTACAAAAAGTCATTCAAATAATTAATTTGCTTGCGTATGAAACTGCCCGCAGTATGGACAGATAAAGACGGAACGAGATTCTGGAAGACGTTTAAGAGCCAGTCGACCTTCCGCTGTTGCCATTGTTGGTCCAGGGCGAGCGGCTCTGCGGTAAATTGCCCATTAGTTGCTTATTCATAACGTTTTGGAATGACTTTTCGATATCATCGAGTGTCAGCGCACCAGAGTCGTCTGTACCAACTGCCGAAATATTGTTTGTATTCACGTAGCTCATGCTGGACTCGGAATTTTTGCGAGAGTGTCGACCTGAGGGCAGACTTGGCACGCGGTGATGACGCGAGTCAGCAGCCGACGAAGCCGCTCGCATACGGGCTTGGTCCAACAAAGATGGCTGCTGTTGCTGCAGCTCACCATAACTGGTGACACGAACTAAGCTCCCACGGCTACTCCCACTGTTGCTTCGTTCCCGTATCGGGATATCGAATCTGAAAGAGTCGCGACCACGTGAGCGTTCCACACGCTTTACGTCGGGGCTCGCACTACCGCCTCCGGAAAAGGAAGGCTCAGGTGCAATAGGAGCGCTTTGAGTGCGCCGATGCCGATGAGGTGACATAGCATAGGTTGGCTTTGGTACCATCGTCCGGCGAAGGAGGTCGTCCAGACCTGGTAGCTCTCCATCAACACTCATAGGGTTTGAGAGAGAGCGAGGAATAATTCCGCCTGAATCATATTCTACAAACTGGCGGGGAGCGTCCTTCGTCCCTATGCGAACATCCGCTTGAGTTCGTGAAACAGAGGGTCGCAAAGAACTTGCTTTGTTCCATACCGCTCTCCCAGCAAATTCGTTTTCGATGTCTATTTGTGTCATACCATCATCTGCTGCGCGCACTTGATAACTCCCGGTGTAGGAGGTAGTAGGGGAGAGCTTCGTATCGTTACGATCATCGTAATCTTCATCCGTGTCACTTACAGCATCTATGAAAGAGGCTCCATCTGCCGCAATGTCAAAGTCCATAATCATAGGGCGACCTTCCATACCTGGTTCACACAAGACTTCCGGTACGGCCATAATGTCGCCCCGTGATCGCTGCGTCTTGTAAAAGACCGTCCCACGGGAGACCATCAAAGCGACGAACACAGATACAACAAGGAGCGGGAAAACAGCGGAATAATCACCGGCTACTTTGAAAGCACCAATACTGCTTCCACCATCTGGGTCGAATGCGCTGATTGTCAGAGTCAGAATTAGCATAATAGCCATATGGGCACGAAATGTAACAACATGAGCGCTACCCATCGTACATAGGATAACGACACAGGGATAAGCGGCGAGGCTTTGTCCAAAGCCAAACTTGTCGGCAAACATATTGACCGCATCAGTAAAAAGATGACTCGCTGAGCAGCCGACGAATAGCGGACCCCAAAACTGACCACCAATAATGCCCGTACCAAGACTGAGACCCACCACGACGATTTTTGCAAATGAAATCACAGCAGAACAGCCTACATCAAACCCAGCCTTGACGGCTTCTGGATCATTCGGATCTATCATGCAGTAGCCGAGCGCAACTAAAGCTGAAGTTGGTTCACCAGCGAGGCCAAATATAGGAAGAGGAGTGCGTCCCTTATCAATCAAATTCTGGAGCTGTGCTTCGCCCCAAAACATTGTATGAGGAACGAACATTCCAATCACGCCCACTATAAATCCAGCAAGAGCACCGGCAACAGCTGCTCGTTTCGGTTCTTCCTTGATGACGCAGCGGAACCATTTTATCGTGCGGGACAACATGCTTCTATTTTCCGGTATGCTTTTCTGAACCTTTTGCGACACCAAAGATATGACTTCTTCTCTTACTCCATTTCCCGAGTGGTCCGCAGGAGCAGTTATTGGACTAATGTCATTTTCGCGTGGTGCCTGGAACCAATCGTGAACCAACGTTTTGCCCCACACTACCCACTTGACGTATATAATACCCACACCTGCACCGAACAAGCCATACACAATAGCACTAGTGAAAATCTCACTCGGCAAGGTCGCTGTTAGGAACGGGTAGCTGTAGTAACCTGTGACATCGTTGCCCGTAATCAATCGATTAGCCAGAACGGCCACAATCGACGAAATAGTCGCCGGGGATAAAGCCTCAAAGTACTGAAGCCCCATTCGATGAGGGAGCTCCAGCACAAACAAGGCTCCTGCCATAGGAAAACCGAAGAATCCTCCCACCGCAGCAGAAGCGGCTGTCAGATTCATAACTCTCGCCTGCAGCATACTTTGCTTGCACACTAGGCCCAGCCAGGAACCGACCATACCAGCTGTCAGTACTAAAGGCAATTCCGGTCCAAGGCTAAGACCGGAAAGCATACCGAGCGTCGAGAGGACAAAGAGAGTGCCAAATGTACGGTAATCTTGGACGCCACGTGTGTGCACGCAGTTGATCCATTCGTTTTGATCCGGAATTTTTATTGGCAACACGACGAAAACGTACGATAGGACTCCGCTAAAGATAGATGGACAAATCCACATATAGTGATAAAGCGGAAACGCACCGTCGATGTCTGTAAAGACACCCACCTGCAATAACCAGGTGGGTACTGTTTCCCACACAAAGTCAAGGCCGGTTTCAATGACGTACTTCCACAGGGCCGTGTAAAAGCCCATGAGTACACCAAGAATGACTGCCCAACAAAATTGCTGGAGCGAGGTAAATTCGGGTGTCAAGGGGTTGTAAAGGTAGTGCCGAACAAAGCCCGCCGGAGTCCACCCGGTCGCATCTTCGAAATATGGTTGACCCGTATCTTCGTCGTAATGAGCTTGTTGGGTCAACCAAGCAGTCCACAAAATGACAAGCTGATCAGCAAAACCCCGGTGGACGTCGTCGTGCTCCGTTTCTTCGTCGCTGTAAGTTCCGGACGAATCATCGTCGTCACTCGAAAAGGTTTCGTTCAGGAGGTGTTTTTGCTCTTCGGCAGCGTGTTCAAGCGCGACGGCAGCAGCGACATTAACGGGTTCGCCACCGGTAGCGCCGTAGTCGGCATGTACCAAAGAGGAAAACATAGCAATTTCGTCGTCTCGGGGTCGCTGTGGCTGCCTACTGGAGGCTGTATTGAGAGACGAACGGGGAGAGCCACCAGTTCCTGGGCCACGCTCTACCCAATTTGTTCCGAGCAAGGAACCCATGGAATTTTCAGAATATCGCATACTGTCGGAAAATCGTTGCGAACGGGCCGCTGTAGGTACTTCGCGGAGACTAGAACTAGATTCATCCCTGATGGTAGCCAAGATGTTCGGTCGGGCAGAGTGTTCTGGAATTGCGGAACTGTATCTATTGCCGTCGGTCATTGTCGATAATGGATGGTTCCCGTCCACGTTCCGTCCGCGGCGAGAGACCAGGGTGTGCAACTCCGCTGATCCGTTGCCCAACTCTAGATCTTCTCCTTCGAGCGAGGCAAAGGCTAGATCGGCCAGATCAGCCATGCTGGAGGGACGAATTTGATCAGACAATGCTGGAGCTCTTGGTGCTGGCTCTTGGTAAGATGCGACTCCGGCTGGTTTCTTTTTACGACGCCGGGGCGCAGTAGTTCGCATACCGGTAGAACGCTGCTGTTCTTGTAGGTATGGCTGTTGCGCTTCCCCGACAGGGTTTGGCGTCGCACCCGTGGTGGTATTGCTGGCCGTTACGTGCCCGGAGTAAAAGGCCCCCCGGGTGGATCCCGTCGAGTCGGCGCGCATGCGGAGTGGAGCAAAGTTGGACCGAGGATCCACGCGCGGAGGAGTGTTCGACATATCCAGGTCGCTGTGGTTGTTGGACCGTCGGTGATGACGATCGTGAGGATGACCGTCGGAAATGGCGCCGCGCCGGTTGATTCCATGACTACTGCTCGGATGGGGATGCGTGTCGACGCGACGGACTGGTGACGGCGGCGCGATCCATAAAGGCGCAGGCGAAACCCTGGCGCTGCGAGCGTCCTCACTCGTACGGTTGGGCACCGCGTCTCCCCGTCGACGACCCCGAAATTGGGAACCGCCCGTGCTCCGAGACGCCATGCCACACTCACAAAATGACCACAACAACAACAGAAGCAATTCAAAACACGATCCACATCCAGACGTTGCAACGCGAGTTGAACCGTGTTACTGTTTACTTTATGAAAGGGCCCACCCACACTTGGTTGTGTATGGCACTCACTGCAATTGCCCAGCGTGGAAACAGGCCCTGGCATCGATAGGGCGATCTCTTCCAGCGAACACCCGTAAAAACCGTTAGCGGTAACTACGTATATCCGGGTGTTTCGAGTTTGAAACTGTAGATTGTTTACCCAAGAGTAGCAAAGCATGCGCTTGGATCCGAACGGTCCACCCCTCCCGGAAGCGTTTGCAAAAGTGCATGCACCTACAAAGGTCTTTCAACGGTTTGGTTGTTTGGAAAGGATGTGCGGCAGAACTACAATCACCACCGTGAAGGAGGGACTGCAAACCGCGTTTCCGTTGGCCACTATGAACTGTTGACGGTGAAATTGTTATTTATCAAATATTGTTTTGGTATGGTACCAGAACTAAGTGTTTGCCTCTAGGGTGTTCTAAGGGAAAAGTAAAAACCATGCCTTGGTTAGGTTGGCAGTGACTAACAACTTTTAAGTGTTCCCGGATGTTGGAGGTATGCCACAGGAGCAATGAAGGGAGGACATGGGGATTATTGGTGGGTGTATTTTTATACTGTAGGCGTTGCGAGAAACGAAAAAAAGTCAGACTATATAGGACCACAGGGAGTGACTGAAAGTTGGTTGTTGGCAATTCCCGGACACTATGCGGGACTGTATATATTTGGGCTTCGTCAAATCCATGTCGTAGTTCAATCTATTCCTTATTTTCATCCACTGGCTCGTGTTTCATAAATCTGTCTTTGGGAAGAGAAAAGTCACAGAAAAGGGAAAATTGCTATTTCCACGTCAGTGTTAGACCATGAATCGTTTATAACCTTTCGGTTGATGTCACAGTGAGCACGCTCTTTCTTCGGACAAATTGCCGACATCTTGACAGCAGCCGCGTATGTATACACGATAGGACAACTGGGTGTGCAACGGGACCGAATCTTGACAATTCTTCTGAAATGCGCATAAATTTCCAAGAAAGCTGCCTACCGTAACCCATACGGACAAAAAGCATTGTCAGAGAACTCAAGTGCAAGAAGCGGAACCAAAATGCCGTTCAAGGAGCTGAGACACTACGACGTCGACGATGTTGCTATCTGGCTAGGATGTATCGGCCTTGGAACAAAAGCGGAGGCTTTTCGTGAACACGCTGTCGACGGTGACATGCTTCTCACATTAACTACGGAAGATCTGACTGGGGATCTGGATATGAGCAACCTACAAGCGCGAAAGGTCCTCACATCCATCGAAAGCACGAAAGAGATCATCGAGGCTCATTCCTTAGCCGACGTAAACGATACCGCATACTACAACAAGATTATTTCGGATCTGGAAGCGGAAAATGCTTCGTTAAAGGCCAAACTCAACCCCCACCAAGTTCAACCCGCACCCATAGCGCAAGCGACTCCTGTTCAGGCTGCTCCAGTTTCCGCACCACCTCAACCAAAGCCTCGGCAACCGACTGTGTTGGGTGGCGCTGGCACGGGGGCTGCTCGAGGTGCGGTGAGGGGAGCCATCGCTGGAGGTATGTACACCTGGAAGCTATTGTCGCTGCCTTGGTCTCGCCACTTTTGCTGACACGTTGCCGATTCTTCGACATACAGCCATTCTCCCAGGAATGAAGGCCCGCGATGGAGCGAAAGCGGGAGCCGCAGTGGGTGCGTACTCTGGGGGTGTCCGCGCCGCCAAAGGTCGTCGTTTCGGGTAAACAATGCACAGATAGCATTCCCGCTGGTTTACAGGACACGTAATCTTGGGTAACACGCCGTGAATGAGTGATGAGTCCGTCAATCCATTTCGATTTACAATAAGTGTAGCAACCGCAAGCCTACAATTACATTAGTTTTGGTTTTCTAAGTATATGTGTACAGTCAACGAGAAGTTTGCTACAGAGTGTCGGACTTTGGTACGATTGCACTATCATTCCTACCGACAATACAACGTTGCATTGCCTCTAGGATTTATGTAATGGACAACTCACAACGGGCTACGATCGAGACGTGAAAGTCGCGAACTAGAAAACAGGCAGTCGTACGATCAAAAACGGTGGGTATGCTAAATATACTCGCGGCGCCGCGAAGACAACAGTTGGATATTTCGTTTGCCCTTTGATGGGCATGGCTTTCAGGTATAGAGTAGGCAACTTCGGAGAATCAAAAAGGCTATTGTCCGTAATCATAGAGACCACCCTTTTTCTCTCGTACTTGCGCGTGCTCGGTCTCGGTCAGTTCAATATGTTCTTGATAGAAGAGCTTTTCCTCAATATCCTCGACAATCTCGCCATCGTCATCGAGCTTGCGCTTGTCAAAGTCCCGCAGAACCCAGCTTCGTAGCGTCTGGTCTTCGAAGTGGCTTAACCAGCCAAAGAATAGCTTCTTTTTCTTGAGGTGCTTGAGATACTTCACTTCGTCGACTCCCGTGTCAATATTGAGAAATTGAAGAGCCGACTCGGTAGCTCCACCCAGTACAAAGGTGGTTGTCAGTACAATAAACATGGTCGTTGCGATAAAAATGCTCTGATTCTCCGTTTGTGGAAACATGCGAGCCAGTCCATAGGAAACGGCTCCCCGCAATCCCGAAAACCACAACATATGTGCCGTCTTCCAAGGGATAACCGAGTCATCCGTCATACTTTCCCCTGGACTGGTCAAGATCACGCCATCCTCCCTACTGGTACCCTCAGCCACGTACTCGTTACCAATAGTAGGTGGAGGGATCGTTTTGCCCCGGCCAGCCACCATGTTGAACAAATACGTAATGGGGTAGATATTGACTGCACGACCTACTAAACAGGCCAGAAGCGCAAAGGCAATAAAGACAATGCGAAAGGCGCCGTCGCCCACCAAACCAAATACCGATAACCCCAAATCCAAAAAGATGATGGTCTCGGTCAAATGGGCTACCAGTCGAAAAACAATATCGGCATTGACGGCAGTTTCGGCGCAAACATTGGGCTCGACGTATCGCTTGGATGCAATCCCAGTGAACAAGACCGTAACGATACCACTGAGGCGCAATATTTCGGCCGCAACAAAAGGAAAGTACATCATAGTAATGTAAACACACAATTCCAAAAAGGGTGTCTTTCTCATATCGACGTGCTTCATCAAGAGCGCATAGGTGATGGCGAATAGCGTTCCCAATACCAAGGACCCCAAGAAGCCCGTGCTAAAGTCGTAAAGGAACTGAGCGAACTCTTGTCCCACGTTCAATTGGTTTTGCTGCTTTTCGATGAGATGGGCCAAGCATTCGAACAATACGAGACCGACGGCATCGTTGATGACGCTTTCACCAAAGACGAGATAGAAGAGATGCGGGTCCACCTTTTTGGACTGAAACACCGCCAAGGTACTCACTGGATCGGTGGCGCTAATGAGCGCACCAAAGGCTGCCAGTTCCAGAAAGGTTGGTCGAAAGCCAAAGCCAAAGAGTGGAACACAGACGTAGAGGATAGAAGCTACCACCATCGTACAAACAGCCGTTCCTATGCAAGCGTACATACATATGGGTACAATGTTCCGGAAGAACAAATCGCGTCGCAAGTGGTAGCCGCTGTTGAAGATGATTGGCGGCAGGAGTACGACAAAAAATATGCTCGGTGAAAAGGAAAGCATGGATCTAGCCACATCGTCGGCCACGCCATCGGCCTGAACGTCGCCAGCCACCGAATCGATAATGAGACCTGCTAGCATGCCGACGAGAATCACTAGAGCTGCTTCAGGGAGAATGGAACCTAGTCGAGGTAGATCGTGAAGGAATTTCTGTTTCAAGTCAAATTAGAACGGAAGGGAATAGCTAATGAGATCATCCGTAAGGTTTCGCAATTGGTTGCACTCGAATTGTCGAGCGCAACCTTGACTTACACTCAAAACCATTACAAAGACGAACAGAAAGAGGTAAATCGTAATCAAAATCGAAACTCCTCGCGAAGTCTGGTGCCATGAAGTTCCTCCGTGTTCCACCATTTTGGGGTCCGTTTACTCGTTAAAACGAAAGAAGAGCGTCTTTGTGGAAAACCAGGTTGTCGATAATGGTGTGACATATGTCAAAGTCAACCTGTCCTGTACCGAAATATATTCTCTATTTCGTCATGGTGATATTTGGGCACGAGTCTCGGTTTTTTTTTCGAACGACCGATCGACCGATTGACAGACCCCACAAAAACCGGAATCAAATGAGTGGGACGTCAGCAAAACGTCAGACCAACAATAGCCTCCACGCATGCTCAGAAAGGCCTCCTCATGATTCCGCAAAAGCCTACCTATTTCTACCAAACAAGCAGAACAGGGTGATATCCGACGCGTCTATGTTACATTGATTCTCCAGCGCCAATTTTTGCATCCAACCGAAAGACTAGTTTTACTACCTTGGTCACCGAGTCCTTTGATTCCTCCAAAAGTGAAAACATCTTCGGCTGCCTTTACGACCTCGGACTTGCCCTAATGCGCATTGGATGAAATGCCCTTTGTGCCTAAAATGATAAAGAGACCGACGGATTGGTCCTCGGCGGTAGCAGTATAAGTATAGACCACTCCACAGTCAGCGACATCGAGGTTTATCTAGCGCCAAGAACCCATCGAGAGCATCCGAAGCACTGACCTGCCCCATCGAGGGCGCGGATTATACAAAGAGCAGTTGCCATAGACGCAACGCCATATCGAGACTACCTCTAGTGTTGTTGCCAAACTTATTTCACGGGGTGAAATACCTGCGATAAGCGAATATTTCAAAAGCACATGGTCGTGCCAATCACCCCCACAACAACACCCAAAACACCAATAAAAAATACTGGAACAGTTTCCTTGGTTCTCTTTGTCTGCGTCTTGAGGAACATGACAGCAGGATACACAAAGACGAGGGCCGTTCCAAAGGTGGCTCCACCAATCGACGCCACAACTCCTAAATCAGTCAATTGACTAGCCAATGCCGTCACCAAAAGCATGAGGGTCACCGTCAATTTGTTGATGAGTTTTGTGTTTCGTTTCGCCTCCTCGACGCGAAAAAGATCCATCAGACCGTCACGGGTTCCGACAAAGATCAGCGGGTAGGAGAAGATGATGCTAATGGCGACGGCAAACCGCGAAAGACTGGCTATCGTATCGTTCGTGGAGTAATTGTTCAGAATGAATCCGTTCGAGGCGGCACCAAAGGTGAGAAAACCCGCGGTGGTAACCAGACTATAAATGACCACCACCGCAGTAAAGCTGTACCCAATCATTTGATGAAAGCGTTCCATGGTATTGTCTCTGAGATCGCTCCAGTACAATGGAGCCGAGAAGTGGGCAATGTAGGCATTGGAAAGCATACAGGTGAGGATGAGGGCCTTGGGTGAGAATGCCGCCGAGGCTCCGTCAACCCCAAAGACGGGTTCGGTGAGTTGACTGCTAAAGTACTCTCCACCGGGGGCGTAGGAACCCTGGAAGTAACGGAGACCCATTGCCAGAGTTGTGTAGAGCATTCCGATGATGCCCACGAGTGAAAACGGTGCTAGACTACTGAGATTCTTGAGGAAACAGAGTGGGGCGAGGACCAAATTCGTGACATACAAGAGAGACTGGGTGCGAGTAACTGTCACACCCACCGAAGCCAAGAGGTCAACCGACGTGTCGGCTAGAATCATGCTGTAAAAGAGATTGCCACTAAAGCAGTCGATAAAGCAGGAAAAGGCGACGATCCAACTAGACTTCCGGCCCACGGCAACGTCCCAGGCGGCGGCGTATGAATTTGTGTCGGTGCATTGACAGACGCGCCCAATCAATCCAAAGGTATAGGCGGATGCAGCTCCCATCAACATAATCACTCCAATTGCCGGAATTAATGCCGACGGGGCATTGCCAAAGGCGGCGACACCGTAGGGAAGACTAAGAACACCCGCACCAGCAATGCTCTTGACCAGGCTGTGTTATCAAATGAGGGAGAGTTGCATTGGTTTCGTGAGAATATAATTTAGGTTAAGGCCGACAGTATACAAAAAGCTCACAGTGAGGCACTACTTTGCAAAAACGGACTTGAAGACTCCGGTGGGAATTGTGGCGGTACCGGAACCTGATTTGGCGGCTTCGCCGACTTGAACATCATGATGATCGGTCGCCGCAACCGCTTGGTAGAGCGCTAAGACGGGCTTGCGCACGGCCATTGCCGAATGTTCCGTGTTGACGGCAACACAACGTGTGGGAGAGCCCGGAAGCCAAGGTAGATGGATCGGAATGCTTACTGTTTGTATCCCATCCGACGTTCCTGTACTCCATTCGTTGACTTCCGTGAAATGTCTTGGGGGCTATTCGAGAAAACGGGCTATGGTACAATCACGGACATAAACAAGGATCGATCTTTCAACAAATACTTAAAAAAGCCGAAAACAGATTGTTCTAACTGTAAAGATGCAATCGCGCTGTAAGAAATTAACGAAATTCCTGCTTGCGATTCCCGTAAAAAGAATGAGATTTTTTTCGACAAAAACGGACAATAAAGAGACCGGATGGCAGGCTGAGACTTGACAATTCTCGCCGTGCGCGCCCTATCGACTCACTTGTCGACTGTAAAACCTGACATTCAGTCCCATGAAATCCGTAATCCAGAACGCTGGACCGTCTAAATGTAAATGTGTTCGTTTGGGTGGTACATATGTTGTGACAGAATGGCATTGTGTTGCGCGCCCTGCTCCGGGCGACTTTTTTGTTGACTGTAAACAAAACAAACGCGATTACTGGAAATGTGCCACCACTACGGGGCATAAGTACTTGACTCTACAACGACAGTCTAGACGGGGCTGGGCCAGGTTGGCTGGCATACGATTTCTTTCTACGTTTGTCATCAATTAACAAATCGCCGGACGACACGTGAATGAACTCCGTTCCTGTTTCTGTTAGTCCGGTGTCAAAGTCACCTCTTCCACCGGCATGCTCCGTCGACCACAATACCGCGATGGAGGTCAACGTTTCACTTTCGCTACACTAGTAAGGATCCATGCTAAGATGACGCTACAGCACAGCTTGCTACCTCAGCTCCAAAGGAGCCGCCGCCTTGGGATCTTAATCGCTCTGGTTGTCTTTCAAAGTGTGACGGTCCTGTTGCACAAACAGACGTCCGTTTTGCATCCGCCAGTTCCTCGAGACTTGTCCGATCCCTTTGTATTGGCCTCGGAACCTAACGGACAAGAAGATCTTGAGCCAATGTCCCGCATTTTTCTAGAGGGAAGAGCAACCTATACTAGCGAATGCAGAAGGTTCAAGTTGACCAACATCACCTGGGGGCAAACGGTCGCTCCTTTCGTTGACAAAGTCGGAGCCAAAGTATTGGTAGAGCAAATGGGAACTTCCGTCAAGATTGTTCCCACCATTGCAGTCTACGACACGGCCAATATATCAGACTTTGACGCCATGTACATGAAGGCCTTGCCAGACTCAATCATCAAACCAGCTCACGCCACCGGATGGACCG
>Ga0160421_1000182_pt1 | contig 16609 bp, 12 predicted proteins | sample TAMARWmetagpilot_FD_108195 | JGI IMG/M metagenome (GOLD analysis project Ga0160421, IMG submission 108195) | Phycosphere-associated microbial communities from TAMU algal ponds, Corpus Christi, Texas, USA - TAMU ARW-7 10/27 metagenome pilot | ecosystem: Engineered > Artificial ecosystem >... | reverse complement strand
TTTGCCGTCACCTTCCCTCCAATTTCAAGCCTAGGATCCCTCACTGGCATGTCTGACAATGCACCAAGCCTAACTTATATGACTCAAACCAAGTATTGGGGATGTAATGGCCATTTCATTGACATCCAGACAAGCCATTTTACCCGCCAAAAAATTTTGAAAAAAAATCCATGAAGTTTCCGTTGACGGTCATTTCTCTGTCATTTTTTGATATTAAAGCTTCCTACTTTACCCCAAGACGTTTTAGAGCATGCTGAAGACAACGGTAGCGGTAACTTTCTTTCATAATGATTTCTTTGTTTATTACCATAGGTCTGAAAAGTGAGCTCACCTGAGGACCAGTCCTCAGGTGAGCACAGAAGTAGAATAGACACTAGTAGGGACTCCTGTTTCCGACTGTCCGTCTATGTTATCAGTGCGTGCCGCCGGTATCGGGATTCAAAATGTTCCGGGAATCATGCAGGGTTGCCGACGAGAGACTCCCTACTCATGGTCCGCATTCGAGTTCTCGACAAAATTTGCCGAATTCTCTCTCTGCGTCGACGACGATGGAATGGAAGCTTCTCGTCTTGAACCAGTTTGGATCCACCCGGAGACCAACCGCGTTATTGTAGGACCTTTCTCGGTCTTCTGACGAGAAAAATGCATCTGCGAAATGGCAGGTTAGGGCCGAGAAGTCTTGTCCTTCGTACCGGCTCACTTTTTTCTACGTTCTTGGCTCTGTGCTGGTCGATGGCAATCACAGTCCAAGGGTTTAGCCTGATCCCATCGATCGCGCGATCGCCATTTCTATTGTCTCACGTACACATTGGCGTTTCGAGACGGAGGTCTTCGTTGCCCTTTTTGCGATTACGCCAAAGCAGAATGGAAGAATGGCGGGACGACCAACGATTGGACGACAACCGAGCGATCAATGGTGTTCCGACCAACACTACGTTACAAACACTGACAGCAACGGCATCCTCTATGAAAAGATTCAAAAGCCTTCCATCAGCGACTTGGTCACAGTACAACGCCAATTCTACAAAATTCGCCTCTACAACATTGGGTGACATTATGAGCAGTCGGAACGGATTGGTCATGTCTCAAGAAGATTCACCCACGTTTGTTGGTACTAGCCGGGATAGAGAGGAGGATCGGAAGGAGAGTGCGGATCAAACATCCGATACTTCACTGGCATCACGCTACGGTATCCACGACCCACTAAATCGTATGGCACTCACGGCCAACGGCAATTTGCAGCGACTCGTGTCGAGTTACTACGATGCGCCTGTTCAGGTAGTGGTGGATTCGTGCAGAAACCGTTCTTCCAACGTCTCTAGCAATGTACAAATTACGTCACGTCCAATACAACTTTCCGGAGCGGCCACAGCCCAAGTCTGGGATCGAGTCGTACACTTGACGGTCTTTGGGAAAACCTTTTGTACGGCAACATCGGTCATTACGGTATACGACGAATTATGTCAGGGTTTGGTTGAATCGGGTCAAGTTGGACTGGGACAACTGTTTCGATACCTGGACTTGTTGCCAGAGTTTACGCTTCACAATGCCGGTGTACATCAAACCGGCAAAACAATGGCTACCAAGAAGGTGGGCCGCGGTGGCGGTAGAGGACGAGGAGAGGGTTTTTGGAGAGACTATACATTGAGCTGTGCCGAGATCTCGTGTCGGATACACGAGGACTTTCAACAAGGCATATGGGACTTGCAGCCTGTTCAGGAGGAGCAGTAAGTATAACATTCACCGACTGTACAGATATACTCCGGCGATGATAAATACATAAGTGCCAGTGTATATAATGTTAGCTCTATCGCAAAAGTCATTCACTGTCATTCCCCAGTCCACAAGTACCGTGTCTTGCCGCAAGGGTATATGATTTATTTACAAAGGGGTCTATGTCAGAAAGTTGCTGATCCAGCGGAAAGCGTCCTGGAAACCTTCCCCTTTGAGAACGGATATTCGAAAGACAGCCATCTTGTCTGTACCTTGTGTCTGTGCGAGGTTGTCGTACTCAATTCGACGGCAAATATCGGCGCTGGTGAGAGCTCGTTCCTCTTCGTCACATTTATTGAGTAGTACCGCGACGGGGATATCCTTGACTAGTTGTTCGCCGATCAGGGCGTCCAATTCGTACGCGGCCTCTTCTACGCGGCCGTCGTCGGTAGCGTCAATCATGAAAAAGACCGCCGATACTTGTGTGGAAACGTAGTCTTCCCAAAGATGTCGAACGGCTTCGTGTCCCCCCAAATCCCAGGCTTGAAAAGAAACATTTCCGTACCGAAAAGATTCTTGGGAGGGCCGATCGGTGGGGGGAAAGCGCCGAATATCTCCTGTGCGCAAGCGATGCAACAGAGTCGTTTTCCCAGCATTGTCCAAACCTAGTAGCAGTAGTTGACCTTGCTTGTTTGACAAGCCGAGCGACGACCAGAGCGAGTCCAAAAATCGTCGGAGACTTTGCCAGAGCGAGAAGGAATACGCAGACATGTTGGGATTGTGAAGCGAATAAAAGGACTGGCTTTCACAATTTTGTTGCGGTGAACGAGAGACTGGGGCTATAAGAGGTGTACGGGGTCTACAGGGTATAGCTATCGTTCGAATGGTTTCCAGAACGATTGTTCGAGCGCCATGGTACTGTACAAAACGGTTGTTGTGTCTTGAAAGCAGCGTTCCATCGCTGCGTGGATCGGTATTTTCAAGTCGTGCTGCGTACTGCGGGGTCCGCTTCGAAGGTTTACGTCGCTACCACTATAGCGAGAACATTGGTATCTTCGGAGCCTCGAAGGTACGGTACATATTATACTATCGACGAAGTGTATCGTATACGACATGTATACAATGGAAGAGTGCCTAAGTAGCCAAACACAGTTGACAAGAGGTCTTCGGCAACGGTAGGATTCTTCACGGCCACAAACAGTCTCCTTTTCGCCCGCGCGAACCGCGTCTCACTTACGGCGTATTGGTTGCGTTGGCCAATTATACTCTCCAGCGTAAAATAATAGGTAAAGTTATATAAGATGTTACTTAGGTTTTCGATGTTCCTCAAGCTGAGGTGCACCAGCCCGCCACAAAACAGGAACGGCCCAAAATGTTCACCTGCCCCTCCCTCCGTGTCTCTTTATATTTGTTACCGTTGCAATTAGCCGGCTGCCGTCTTGGTCCTCCTACGCATTCCGGTCCTTTCCAGTTAGTCGGTCGACCTTCTTTCTTGTCTGCTACGTCTGTTCGTGTGTGCCAAAAGAGGTCCTTTGCAATAATTAACCATGGCGGACTTGACAAGTATCCTGTTGGCTGTTGCCTCGTCTCCTGGTAGGTTTTGTCGAGAGAAAGCAGAGAGGAATCGGCGTAGGGTCTCGTCACGGAACCAGATGACTCTCGTTGGCCACGTTTCGTTGTAGAGGGAATGTCTGTTTGTTTATTTGGTTGTCTTTGTTTGCCAATCCCAAATCTCACTTTGCCTTTGTTTGGGAATTTTACTGCGTAGACCGATCGGAAGAAAAACTACTCGAAGAATATATGCAGTCGAACTACAGTGAGTTCTGTTTAGCTTTGGCCAAGCTGCTCGCTACGGAGGGCGCACCCTTTGCAGCACGTCAAATGGCGGCACTTCAGCTCAAAAATACGGTCCACGCCAAATCTGCCGAGATACTGCAGGAAAAGCACAATCGCTGGAAGGCCACCGACGCCACACATCGAGCCGCCGTCAAGGAGTGTCTCCTTGCAGCGATGCGTTCCGGTGTACCAAAGGTGCCGCATTTTGCCGCCGTCACTGCCGCGGAATTCGCTTCCATCGAACTGCCTTTTAACGAATGGCCACAGTTCATCGCAACGCTCATGGAAAACGTCACTTCGCAAGCACCGGAGCCCATCAAGATTGCCTCGTTGGAATGCCTCGGATTCACCTGTGAAAGCATTGTCATTATGGAGGAACTCATGGGAGACAATTTCGTTCCCGAATTGGCCTCTTCCACCGTCGACACCATGCTGACAACGATTGTGAACGGAGTGCAATCGAATCAGACGGATGCGATGCGTCTCGTCGCTCTGACAGCATTGAAAAACTCGCTCGGCTTTGTCCGTCACAACATGGAACGCAAGCAAGAACGAGATTTCATTTTTCAAGCCATGTGTGAAGCCACCAAGTCCAGCGATGCACAGGTTCGGGCTCTCGCTTTTGCCTGTCTAGACCATACCGCCGAACTATACTACGACACCCTACCGGACTATATGACCGTCATTTTTGAGCTCACCACAAACGCGATTCGATCAAACGACGAAGAGGAAACCGTTCAAATGAATGCCATGGAATTGTGGACCGCCATCGCCAGCACAGAGCAGACTCTGGTGGACCAAGACCAGGATGCGGCCGAGAGAGGGCAGCCCCTGGATCGACCTCCGTGTCCCAAATACACACTCGCTGCTATGGAAGCGTTGGTTCCGCTATTGCTAGTCATGCTTGCCAAACAAGAAGACGCACCCGAGGACGACTCCTGGGGTTTGCAAGAGTCTGCCGGGGTGTGTTTAGAGACAATCTCGCAAACTGTTGAAGGATCAATTGTTCCACACGTCATTCCCTTTGTCACGCAACATATCCAGTCGGAAGAATGGCGCTACCGCGATGCGGCTATCGTAGCTTTTTCCTCCATCATGGATGGTCCCAGTACCGAGGAGCTGGCCATATACGTGAACCAGTCCATTCCGGTTCTACTCCGTGCATTTTCAGATTCGAATGAGATGGTCCGCGACTCTGCCACACACTGCATCTCCACCGTTTGTCGCCTCCACATGATTGCTGTCGACCAAGATATAGTGCATTCCATTATCAAAGGTCTAATCGAGAAGCTACGTGACTCTCCTCGTGTTGCTGCCAAAGCGTGCACGGCCCTCTTCAATATTGCCACATCCTTCAAAAGCCCCGAACCCGAGCCGACGTCACTTTTGTCGGAACCCATGTTACCCCTTTTGCAAGCATTGTTACAAACCAGCGAGCGCCAAGATGCCACGGAATGCCATTTGCGTGTCGGTGCTATATCGGCAGCCAATGACCTCGTCGCAGCCGCACCCTCGGACACCACACCCATCCTCGCCGAATTCCTGCCGGTTATCATCGCACGGTACGAAGCGACAATGCACGCACAAGTATTAGGCAACGAAGAAAAGGAAGAGAAGGAACAAGCCCTGGGCTTGTTTAGTTCGCTTATTTCAGTCCTGTTTCAACGGCTCGAAAAACATGACGTGCTTGCGTATGTGGACAAGGTCATGGAATTGTTGCTCCAGGGATTGCAATTGAGGAACGCCTCGTGTCACGAAGAATTTTGGCTGGCGATTGGATCAATTGCCGGGACGATGGAGGGCGAATTTATTGTAGGTATTTGATGTAGTTGCAGCGTGTCCTACCTTTGCTTTCCTTTGACAAGTTTTCGTGGCTGACCTCTTTTTCATCATTTTCAGAAATACATGCAAGCGCTGAGCCCAGCCCTACTGACGAGTTTGCGCGACTTCCACGCCAAGACTCTCTGTATTGTATCTATAGGAGTTGTCGTCGATATTTGCTCCGCGATTGGTGATAAAATTCAACCGTATTGCGACGGTATTATGAGCGCGTTAGTGGACTGTTTGAAAGATTCCGTCATTCAACGAGATGTTAAACCTGTGGTATTTTCCTGTTTTGGCGACATTGCCATGTCAGTGGGCGGTGCTTTCCAACCATACCTTCAAGTATCGACGATGCTTCTATTCCAAGCCTCACAACAGCAAGCACCACCGGATGACGAAGACTTAATCCTTTTTGTAAATTCGCTTCGGCTAGGCATTCTGGAAGCCTATTCGGGTATCATCATGGGTCTCGCTGACGGCAACGCCCTCCAAAGTTTTACACCCAGTGTGCCCAACATTGTACAATTCGTGCAAGTCTTAGCGGCCGATTCGACCAAAGATATCTATGTGTTGGAAAAGTCGGTGGCTCTTTTGGGCGATGTGGCGCAACAAATGGGTAGCATTCCTCAAATTCGGGAACAATTAAACCAACATTTCGTTTCAAAGCTGTTGCAAGAAGCTCTCAACTCCAATGATGAAACCACCGTCGACTCGGCTAACTGGGCGGGAAACTTGATCAAGCAACTCATTCGAGGCAACGCTTAGTACACACACGGTTGTGGAAACTAGGGCGTCCTTTTGGACCACGCCGGTCGCCATGGGACGAGATATGATTTCGTTCCGTGGCCACCGATGAAATAGTGAAACATGACAAAATGGACAAGATGGAGTGTACTTATTTTGACACCCTGTTTTCTCCTCTTTTTCGAAATGAGCTATCGAAAATCGTATATAAATGGAATCGCATTAGAAATTTTTTAACGAATTGACTCTGATTATTACCAAACCTCGCTCTATTCGGCATCCTACAGGTAGAGTTTTCGAGGTTCGAAATTTTACGAGTAGACGTGCAGACTGCCGCGTGGAAGAGTGCCAATCCAACCCGTGTTACAGCGGAATCGCCCATCCATCCAGCACATATTTGACTCTCAAAGCAAACATCGCGCTGGACTATTACCTGTCCAGTTTTTAGCTAGTGCACTCGGCACCCGTGGACATTGCTGGATTAGCATAGAGTAGTTTTTCTTCAAAACGCGCTGTTTCGTACCAAGAGACTGGATCTGTGGAACTGATTCTCACAATGGCCAAGAAGAAGAGCAAGGAAAACGAGACGCCGTCGTCGACGGATAAGCCACTGTCAGACTCTGCTGCAGCCTCTCCAGTGGTAGACTATGAAGAAGATGAACTGGAGCTTTTGCAAGTCGATTTGGGCGATATGGTAAAAATCAAACAGGTATTGGATGAGACGGTGGCATCAGCAATCCTTGAAAATATTGCGGAAGATTACGGGTGGGACAACTTTAAGCTCGGGATTATGGCGCTTAGTTGCGTTTTTGCGATGATTGCTCAGTTCGCTCCGATCCCCTTTCCCGAGTCTCGACCCGTATTGGGAGTTTGCGGAGCGCTTTATTTTGCATTGAGCGGAATTCTGCAGTTTGTGACGACCTTTATCGACAAGGATTGTATCCTCTGGACGAAACCGGCCGATATAAGCGCTAGTACCAAAAACAAGGACATGCACCTGTACGGCCTGCGCATTCGATCGAATCTGCCGCGATTTTCTGAATGGTACGAGGTTATTTTGGAATTTCAAAAGCCCAAGCAAGCTAGCGCCTCTCCTATGGTCAAGCATACATGGAGTATAGGACAATTCTTCGACAAGGAAGGCTATTTTGACGAGATCGGTTTATCACAGGAAATTGATAAGCTTTTCAAACGTTTTGAAGCAAAAGATTACGATAGCGCAGGGTCCGATGAAAAGAAAAGGCAATAAGTTATGAAAAAAAGCTATTCATTAGCCTAGCGATTTTTTTTTTGATAGGTTGGACGGATGGTCAAAAGTAGACTTGTGAACATGGGATACGCCGCCATTCAGACATCCTCTCGGAATCTTGCCGCTTTGATTACCCAAAGCGGAAAGTAGTAGACAAAAAAATTCCCGGTCTAACCCTGCGATATCGGTCTAGAGCGAAGAGGAGCGTAGAGTAGTTCTCCCGACTGCCTGTGAGAGAATTATATGAATTTCCGGGTGCTTTAAAAACTTAAAGGACCTGAGCGTCTTCCGCCTCATCACGAAGAAAACTCGCCGTTCATAAAAGGTACTTGTTTGTCAGCGTAGATTTTGTACTACGACCAACGTCAGTGTCAACATTGGGACCGCAAACACATCTTACTATTATTCTAGTACTTCTTGTTGATACAAACAGTAAGTATGACCATTACAGTCCGAAAGGCAGCCGAAGGAGTCGCCAAAGTTGTTGGGCAAAAGGCTGCTGCCCCACATGCGGCGGCCAAGATTTCGCTGCGTTCTCCGCGTGCCGTGACCCTAGCGGAAGCCAAGGCTGACGCCATTCAACCGGCACGGGAGTCTACGAAAACCACCATGACGCCGTGGCGAGGTTGGTTTGAACGCGTTCTGCAAGAAGTTATTGGTGAAGAGCGGGTAAAGAAGATAAAGGACACAATGTTGTTCATGCCAGATGACATCTATGATTTGGAACAGTCGCCGAAACCTTCTCAGAAGATTCCTATTTCTAAGACTGATCCTACCATAACCGCCATGTATCGCTATCCTTCACCTGGTTCCCAGGAATCCGTTCGCATTCCGGAATTTGAAAACGGCAAAGATCCGTACGACACGGGCTACTTCAAGCGTGATACACGTCGTCGTTACCAGTTTGAAGAACTCGGAGATCCTGATATTGAAAAGGCCAAGTTAGAATTGATGGATCCCAACGATCCTCAGGTACAAGAAGACAAGAAAAGGGTTGAAGCTGGCCCTGCCAGTTCTCCGGGAAATAAAGGAGTTTTTGCCACGGGTCCATCGGACTTTGATCCTACAGGTCTTCGCGCTACGATGAGTGTCACCTGGTCCGAACTTAATAAATCGTTGGACGCTCATATGCCTGATCATTTGCCGACGCCTACCTGGATGAAAGACAAGGAAGCAATCATTGCATGGCACAAGGAACGTGATTTGCCTGTGCCAGTAGGACCGGTCTACGAAGGACTCAAGGTGCCGGTATACTTGCGTGTTGCACGATGGTAACAAAGCGAAAGGGTGTTTGGACATTTTTTATCCTAGTGTACCCACCGAAACCAGCTGCTCTGAAAGAACATACTCGTTTCGATTCTTTAGTTGCGAATGAAATTATCGATTGAAATAAAAAGTCCTTTGTGTCTCCTTAAAGGCCTGTTTCATCAATCAATCGTAAGAGTGAAGCCAGTTTGCGTTTACTTGCAATTTCAGTGTACAGGATAGTACAATTTATTACCATTTTGTTTTCCCGTCATCGGCTGCTTCCTCCTTTTACTGTTAGCTGTTGAACACCATCCGGTGAGACTACGTGAATTTGGACATCGCTCGGCGAGCAGCCCAGCGTTGATGACAGTACTTCAACTATTGCTCGCTGCAGCTCTTCGTCATCACACACGACAACAGTATCACTGTCCACGGTTTTTTGCATATTTTGCAGACGCGTCTCTAAAGCCGTCTGGATTTGAACGCCATTCTTGCCCAGACACGCGAGCGATTGGACCCTGTGTACTACACCACTCGGCTCTACAACTTGCAATCGTGGAGAAAATTGCGATAAAACTGCGGTTCGTATGCCCAGTGGCCGAGACCAGCGATCTTCGGTAGCCGTATATGCCGGTCCTTGATACATGTCGTCCACGTCGTAGCCCCAAAATGCCCTTTTGTATTGCGCAATGGCCTGGGCCGTCCCAGTACCGTGGTATTGACTGTAGCGCTCCCAGCGATTCTTGATGTACATTTGCAATTGCCGTGTAAGCCAAGACGCATCAGCTTGAATTCCAGAGCAAATGATCGCTTCATAATGATTATCTTGCGGAGTGTACAAAAAAGGAACCAATTTCGGAGCCATCCTTTGATTTTTGCGCCGACCAAATGCAGCATCGATCGAAACAACCCAGTGACTGCTGTTGCGATCCAAAACAACTACAAGGTTCCCTTGAGTATCTGCTGCGGCTTGAGCATGCTTGAGTTGAACGGCGTTTCCGTACTGGTCTAAATCACGGACGGATTGATAGCTCGACGTTGCGGATATTGATGAAGCAGAAACCAAGAGTTTGTTTCCGTAAAGCAACATTGCAAGGGCAAGCAATGACGCAGCTGAACGGAACGACGAGTTTTCCATGGAGAATTTCGTTATACCGACAAATAAAGTCTCGTACAAACATTTCATCTGGCAATTCATTGTCAGAATCAAAAGACAAACCGAGCGGTGTAACATGTCTCTACCTTTCTTTAGATGGGAGAATTTACCGACGAATCGGCGACTACCAAACCGGTAACGCCTTTTACTCTCAGTTTATGGTCCTCGATCAAGAATGAACCCTTTACGGCCGTAATCTTTTAAATTTAAATATTAAAGATCGGTTTGATATTGACGAACACTGTTTCATTCATTGGAAGAATTGGACGAGCCGACAGTGACAATGTTACGTGGAATACTGTACGACGTTCACAATTGATTGTGGAGGCAGGCAAAAGTCACGGCCTCGTCTCAAGGCGGGCATTACTGCGGCTCGGACTCTTTTCTTGACATCTAATCCAGACGCTGAATTGTGATTTTCATAGAACGAAGTGTCAATCGGCACGGCAGGAGAATCATGACCTTGTCTGACACCAACGGAAGTTCGCATATTGAGAACGAGCAAAACGCATGGGACGCTATTTGCGTCAACCCGCACGAGCAGTTCGTCATGCAAGGTCGTCAGGAGGGCCGTGACGCGGGGCTACTCGCGGGGTATACTGACGGGAGACAGATGGGTCGGGTGACCGCTATGGATTACGGTATGGAGCTTGGGTTTTTCCGCGGGGTGATCCGAGCCATGCAGCAACAAAATGGAAGCGACCGACACGAAAGAGCTTGGAAAACACAAAATGAGCTAACCGAGCTGTTGGACCGATTTCCAGGACCCACCGATATGTTTCAATCGAAGATTCAAAGTGCTCGGATAACTCAGAGCAAAGGACACGCTTCTGGAATTGATCACATTGAGGCGCTTGACGAAGGCTCTGGGGAGCAAAATGAAAACCCGATCGACGTGTTATCTGCTATACAAAGAATAAGAGCAAGATTTAAACTCTTCACTACTCAGCTGGGGATGCCAAACTTCTCACTAAGACAAGCCATGGATGCGATGGAGAAGCGAGGGGATAGTTCCAAGGTGGAAAAGGAGAAAGAAATTGGGTTGGATTGGTGAGGATTATTGTGTATAAATGTGACGAATGCGGAATTCGCGAGTCGCGCAAACATTAATGGAAGCAGCAGGCTAGGTCAAGAGTAGCAGGTTTTGGGTGGATCAGCTTCGTTGCTTCTATCCAATCAAGTTTGGTGTGACCTTGTTTGGCGACTCTCTTTCTGGTCGTCCGAAAGCCTTTTTGTGCAACACCGCGTTAATTTGGTTGTCAAGATCAATACGAATTGTTAGGCTAAAGGAGAAATTTCTTACACAAAAAATGCAATGCGGCTTTGGTTTCCTTGATCCGACAGGAGACTTGCTGTTAATTTCTTATTCTTCCCGATTTGAATATCATGCATAAACAAAATAAGACCGTAGTAGCGTCACGTGTCGAAGGCATCCAAGTATCGTTCTCGCAACGGCATACACAAAGTGAGTGTGCTTTTTTTCGGAATGTACATTAGCGGCGATAATCACGAGATTCATTACAAAGCTACATATCGTAAGTGAGGAAATCTCACAAATTGTTTTTCCCTTCCTTTGCAACAGGGAGGTCCGTACGTCGCTAGTCATCACTCGTAGGCAAACGGCATCTCGATGGTATTTGCTAGCTAGAGAGAGATCGAGGCCTCATCCTTGCTCGCGAAACCAAAAGTTTCTTCTGAAACAGTAGATGTAACGATGGGAAACTCACGATAAACGACACAACATTCCGACTTTACCAAATACTTATCCATACATCTTGCCACACGGTTTGTGGACCTCGACGATTGCTTCACGAATCGACGGGAGCGAGGGAACACAGCGCGAGGTGGAGCGGGCAGGTTTATACATTGAAATGTACCAAATAAGTGATTCAGAGGATCTACCAGAGAATCTTTACGTCAACGACGGGGGATTCGAAGATGATGAAGAAGCACGTGTACTTGCGCAGCCAATTGTTGTAGGTTACGTTTTCGGGCCCAAGAAAATGAGTACAATGGGGGTCGTCATGGCTGAAGCTTCAAAAACAAAGTTGTGTACCGACGCCGGGTTTAGCTCGCAGACTTCCGTTAAAAGTGGCCGTCGCGAAGATGATTACCGAAAATTCCTGCCAAATACAAAAAGTTCCGGCTTAACCCAAGCAAGTCTGGTTTCCCATGAGCAGCATCGTCAGAGTCTGGAACTCAGCAGCCACACTATAGCATTGGAAGGAAGCTGCCAAAATGCAACCTCCTCAAGATGTGACAAAACAGATCATGACAAGAAGCAAGCCATAGTTTTTACAATAGGAGAAAACTCCTACAAAGAGGGTATTGGCCTTCAGAATATTGTCCGGTATTTTCAGTCGTCGTGCTCTTCAATCGCTGACGGTTCGGAGTCGACTGGAACATGTACCGCTTCTACATCGGGAAGTCATTTCACTGCGAACACTACCCGTCCCATTTCTAGCTCAGCATCATCACGCATAGGATCCCAGCACTATCAGGTCCGAGTTTCTTTTGTCCCTCTAGACCCAGAGCTTCCTCTTGAAGAACAGCACGGGGGGAAAATGGATATCATTCTTCACAAGCTCACCGAAGATATTTTATGTCTTTCACAGCTTACTTTGGAGCATCCGCAACTCAAGAGCCAAATAGCGTACAGCTCATTTGCCGACATTATTAGAGACGGCAATCTTTGCATCAACACTAACGAGCAGGCAGCCTTACGACGGGTTCATCGACTTTGCCAGTTTCAAAAGGATCATCCAGAGTGCTGCCTCGTAGATAATCCGGTTTCTGTACAGACCCTCATGTCACGGGCCGATATTGCAGACACCCTGAAACGTTGCCTTCGAAGCGTTCAATCGACAAGTGGGATACCGGTGACATCACCAAACTATGCCGTGATTGATGCCAAGGTGCAAAGGGGTACTACTCATTCTATTGCTGGTAGCATTAGAGACGCCAAGGTTTCTTTCCCTGTTATTGTGAAGCCTCTAACAGCAGCTGGGACAAAGGGCAGTCACGCCTTGGCAGTGCTAATGGATGCGTCAGCATTGGATCGTATTGCAGACAAAGTGCCCTGTCTGTGTCAAGAATATTTAAACCACGATGCTTTCTTGTACAAAGTATACGTAATGGGTGATCTTGTCAGCGTCCACAAGCGACGATCGCTCCCAAATTTGCCTAAGGATCGAGTCAGCAGCTACAGCTACGTTGATTTCGACTCGCAACGGCCCTATCCTCGTCTGTCAGAATTTGGCTACGCAAAAACTTGTGAAGTACCCGTGACGCACAGCTATCATGGAGAGAAGCGAAGGAGATCATTAGAGACAGAGCCGTTGGGAGGAAGACATATGCCTCTACGGCCAGTCGTAAGCAAAGAAGAGGTTCAACCGATAGTGGATGCTCTCAAAGCAGCCTTCGGACTAGAGCTTTTTGGGTTTGATGTGTTGGTGACCTCGCCACGGCAAGCTGATTTATTGGAACGGCACATGCTTGTCGTCGATGTCAACTATTTTCCATCCTATAAGGAGGTACCCAATTTTCCCGCGCTTCTCGCCCAGTATCTGACCAATCGAGCGATACAAAGTAGGCAGCGAATTGCGGGGCAGGCCAATTTCAAAAATTTCAATAGCTAGCTGCTATTAATATCTATACAATTTGCTGTTTAGGACTCGACGAATACAATGGAGCAATCTAAGCTCTCTGCAGCTTTATGTCGTATCCATATGTTCTATGTGTAACTTTTTAGAAAAGTGTTTCGATCGGTCGCGAACTTGGTTAGGCGACGACGGCATCTTTCCATCAGATATTCCCAGGTGTCCGGCGTTCTGCTCGAAGGAGTGGCAGTCTAATCGCCGCTTGACGGATTTAAGATGTGCTTCGCACTCATCACGGGATCCGCTAGGGTTCAGCAGCATCCACTTGACTTGTTCGTCCAAATACAGGCCAACGGTGGGTCCCCTAGGCAAATCCAAAGACTGTATGACAGCCTTTCCATCTAAAAGAGGACGCATTTTCCAGCATTCATCCAAATTTAACTTGATTATAGTTCCATAGATCGTATCAGAGAGACATACCCAATCGACTTTGCGGAGGTTGAAACCATCGTCTCGTCGCTTTTGTTGCCGGAGCTTGACAATAGTTGCCATCAACAAGCATGTGACCCATAATTCTTTAGTGGCACGAAGCTGCATACCAACATCGACGCGAGAGAAAGAAACAACATTACCACCTTCAAAGCCATCAGCTGCTCCGGTTAACAAAGAAATCATATTGTCCACATTTTCGTACAGCGTCACCATCGCTTGGACATCTTTGTTTTTGAACTTTATGCCTTCGCGAAAGACATAGTGGATAGCCAACAATTCTTTATCGAGCTTTTGTCGTTCTCCATAAAGCAAGGTGCGAAACGGCAACATAAAGACTCCCAAAGGTAACAGTCTCTTGTCGTATCCGGACTTTGCCGCTTGTTTCGATGCCGTCCTGATATGTGATGCGACGACAAACGGAGCAAGCTGCAACAAAGCCCGCGACTCCTCCCACCCGAGTTCTCGCAGTTTCCGGATATCGTTTGAATCATGCTGTCCCGTGTATGCATTCCCTAGGATATGTCCTTTGATAAAAGATACGTTGTCTTCTCCTACCTTGGGTAGACAGAACACGCTGCCAGCGAGCTTAAGACGAGCAATCAAGTCCATTGCCATTATTGGGTTGGCACCTCTACCGGACAGCATCCCTTCTAGCTCTTTGCCGACACGCTCTCGCGAGACTTTCACATGCAAGGCTTGGTGAATTTCTGTGCACATACAGGCAGCTTCCAGTGCGGGATCTAGTTCAAAGTCATAGCGTACAGCAAAACGGATGGCCCGAATTACACGAAGCGGATCATCTAGAAAGGTACGGACAGGCTCCAACGGAGTAACGATTCGTCGTGATATCAGGTCCGGGATGCCTACTTTTGTCCAGTCTTCCACTAGTCTTGTATGGAGATTAAAAAACAGAGCGTTCACGGTGAAATCACGCCGCTTCGCGTCTTCCAATGGCGACCCAAATCTTACGATAGGAATCCGACTATGATCTTCATACAGTTCCTCTGCGCGCAGATTACAGAAGTCCACTTCTATGCGACCAATTTTCATGGTGGCAGTCTCCAAGTGTTTGGATTGCGAAGGATTGGCGGCAATGACTCCTATACGACCGGCACTCTGTTCCGTCGAATTTTGTTGAAGGTAGCCTTGCACGAGCTTGGCAAATTGCACTCCTGTCAAGGAATCGACGGCAACATCCACGTCATGAGTTTCTAATCCGAGCAGTTTATCGCGTACCCAACCTCCAGCGACACGAATTTCCAGTGGTGTCACCGACGTTGTAGAACCGCAGTGGTCGTCTGGTATTTGAAGCTTCCCCCGTACATACAGATCAGCAGTAGCAACAAGCGTTTGGAACAGCTTTTCTTCGTCGGAATCAAGTGAGATCTGTACCGCTTTTCTCGATAGTAAAGCACGCGTTTTGCTTCCGTTGGCCAACGTAACAATCGTGGTAGGAATCGAAGCTTGTTCGGTAGTGAGACTCTGGCTGGTAACAGACGTTTCGGAATCAGACAGCATGCCAGCTAACTGTCAATGCTACTTTTGGAGACGACTTATATATAGGGCGTAAAAAGCGCAACGATGTAATGATAAGATAGTCTCGTGTTCCTTCACAAAGCTCTTGTGTAAGTTTGTTTTCTATCAGTATCAGTAACAGTACACGAGTCGAATGTAAGGGTTAGTAGTCATGCCGTGCCATTCATATCCAGAGAACAAACTGACAAGAGACGGAGAAAGCGTGGGGTGCTGATTACGAACGTCCGCTCGTTTTCCTGCCGCTCACGAAGAAAGGCGTTGGAATCGGGTCGACCAATAAATTTACCGGTAAACTCAAACGATACCAGTAAGTTTAAATTTAAATTGAACTTGTCTATTGACGGATTGAAAGAGACCAAACGACGCGGATCCATCGGAAGAATCTGGAATTCAATCAGCATATCAAATTACATATTGAAATCGACTTCAACGGTATTGACTGCGAATCCCATTCTCTACTTCTCTACTAGTAGGGCTAGAGGGTATGGGTACCGTCAGGTGTTCGGCCAATGAACTAATTACCGGCACACCCCTGTCGAACGCCGCTGATTTCTTCTCCGAGAGGAAATTCACTAACACACAACAGTACAGGTTCTACTTTTGGAGAATGTGTAACAGCAAGTAGCACATTACACGCTAGAAACCGAGCCAAAATGGAACCAACACCATCAGTTGACCTCGCCAGTCCGATGGCAACTACCACTCCAGTTTTATCAGAAGCCACTCGCGCCGCTGTGCTCGAAGCCGAAGGCAACAACGTTCCGTCCCACTGTTTGGTTTGCTACGGCGACCTTACTTTGACAACCATAACGCCTTGCCATCATAACGAAATCTGTGGGGTTTGCCATTTGCGTTTGCGTCATTTGCACCGCGACAAAAAATGCCCCATCTGCAAGTCGGAGAATGACCACGTGATTGTAGATCAACCTGGAAAAGAGTTTGACGAGTACCCCATCTACGGCAATGAATTGGGGACTGCCTTTACCTACCGCGACGATGTCGGCATGTTTTTCTTGCTGAGTTATTATGAAACTGATATCAAGCCGCTTTTTGGTTACCACTGCACCGAACAAGGTTGTACCTACGACGGGAGCAATTACTTAGAAATAGTTTTTGGATAAATTGTATACAGCTAGGTATACCCCTACTTCTCTGGGATCTTCCTGCCCTTAGGATCCCAGTGGGATGCGTTAAGTAAAAAATGAATCCCTG
>Ga0160421_1000181_pt1 | contig 16617 bp, 16 predicted proteins | sample TAMARWmetagpilot_FD_108195 | JGI IMG/M metagenome (GOLD analysis project Ga0160421, IMG submission 108195) | Phycosphere-associated microbial communities from TAMU algal ponds, Corpus Christi, Texas, USA - TAMU ARW-7 10/27 metagenome pilot | ecosystem: Engineered > Artificial ecosystem >... | reverse complement strand
GGGACTTATCAGGAGGCTTTTGGTCGATCACGCGGCGGCTTTACGACGAAAATCCACGCCCGAGCAGACGGTCAGGGCCGCCCTCTTGGCTTCGTCCTGACAGGCGGCGAAGCTTCGGACTACAACGCTGTTCCTGACTTGCTGGCGATACCGGTCGGCAAACCGAGACTGTTCCTTGCCGACAAAGGCTACGACGGCGATTTACTACGTGAAGAACTTTTGATCCACGGGATCAGGCCGGTCATTCCGCCGAAGGCCAACCGGAAGAACCCGCCGCCTTGCGACTACCGGGCATACAAGGACCGAAACCGCATCGAGCGGATGTTCAACCGCCTCAAGCAGTTTCGTCGCGTTGCGACCCGGTACGAAAAGACCCGAAAATCCTTCTCAGCATTCCTCGCTCTGGCCGCCGCAAAGATATGGCTGCCATACTTTGTCAAAAGGACCTAGCCCCGCCTTTTGCGCGGTCCGTCGAAAAACGCATTCATGCGCTCGACAGCCTCGGGACTTGTCTGTGTCAGTGCGGCGGCCAGGGATTCGGTAAACAGACCTGATGCGGGCGGCATCTCTCCGATCTGTGCCAGCGCGAGCAAGATCATGCGGTTGGACAGCGGCGCATTGGTGCTGACCTCGCGTGCGTATTCCATCGCGTCCTCCTGAACGCGACCGGGTTCCGACAGTCTTTGGCACAAGCCGATCGATATGGCCTCCGCGCAATCGACTTCCCTTCCCGACAACATCATCTCCGTCAGGCGGCTCACTCCGATCAGCCGCGAAATCCGCACCGATGCGCCGCCTCCAACGAAAATGCCCCGGCGCCCCTCCGGAAGACAAAACCTTGATGCCGGATCGGCAAATCTGACATGTGCTGCGGACGCCAGTTCGAGGCCTGCCCCGATAACATAGCCCTGAAGCGCGCAAATCACCGGGATCCGGCTGTCGCCTACAGCTTGGGTCGCCCGATGCCAGTGCGAAGAGATATCCATCACTTCTTCAGGAGAGCGGGTTCGGTGTTCCGACAGATCCAGGCCCGCGCTAAAATGGTCTCCCTCCGCCTTGATCAGGACGGCTTTCCATTCTTTCGGCGGGGCAGCGAAAACCTCCCCGACCACGGTAATCATCTCCGCGTTCATGGCATTGCGTTTTTCGGGCCGATTCAAGGTGATGACACCGATGTTCTCGAAGGTTTCAACTCGAATTAGGGAAGAATTGGGAAAGCCGGAATGGTTCACGATTTTACACTTGTGGTTTGCGGGCGTGCATCGCCGATTGAAGAAACCCCTGGCTGTACCGCGGGATGTTTCGGGTCGCGATAACTGCCGGAGGTGCTGATAGCCTGCTTGACAAGGTGCCAACCATGTGACCAGATTTTACGGTACTGTAAAAGAAGGTGCGTTGTGAAGCAAGACGTTGAAATTCCCTACGGAGCCTATTGGAGCACCCCTTTCGTCCGCTGGCAGGGGGCGTTTGCCAATCAGCACAGCCTTAAACTCGCCGCGGAAGTGGCGCGTCGCGAGCTGGACAAGCGCCGCATCGATCCGACCCGGATCGAATATGGCGTGCTGGGCATGACGGTGCCGCAACGGGGAAGCTTCTACGGCCTGCCTTGGCTGATGGGCATGATCGGCGCGGAATCAGTCGCCGGTCCGACGATCAGCCAGGCCTGTGCAACCGGCGTGCGGATTCTTGCTACCGCGTATGACGACATCTTGGCCGGCCGCTCCGATAGTGCCTTGGCAATCGCTGCCGACCGTGTCTCCAACGGACCACACATTGTATATCCGCGACCCGAGGCACCCGGTGGCGCCGGTGACTACGAGAACTGGATTCTCGACAATTTCGGTTCCGACCCCTATGCCGGATGCGCAATGGTCGAGACCGCTGAAAACGTGGCCAGGCGTTTCGGCATCTCCAGGGAAGCCCAGCACGACCTGGTTCTCACCCGGTACGAGCAATACCAGCAGGCGCTGAAATCCGACCGGGCGTTCCAGAAGCGCTTCATGACCCTGCCGTTCGAAGTTCCCGGTGGCGGTCGCAAACGCTCGGCGGAAGTTCTCGAAGGCGATCAGGGAATCTACCCGACTTCCGCCGAAAAACTGGCCGGCCTTGCGCCGGTGATCGAAGGCGGCACTGTGACTTATGCCGCGCAAACCCACCCGGCGGACGGAAACGCAGCGATCATTCTGGCAAATGAATCGCGCTCTTTGGAACTGTCGGCTGACCCGACGATCCGGATCACCCCGGTTGCGTTCGGCCAGAACCGCGATGAAATGGGCCACATGCCCTCCGCCCCCATCGGCGCCACGGAGACTGCTCTCAAGGCCGTGGGAATCGGAATTGCCGACATTGCGGCGATCAAGTCCCACAACCCCTTCGCGGTCAACGACCTGGCTTTTGCCAAGGCGTTCGGCATCGATGTGGCCTCGATGAACAATTACGGCTGTTCGCTCATCTGGGGGCATCCGCAGGGGCCAACCGGTGTGCGTGGCATGATCGAGCTCATCGAGGAATTGGTGATGCGAGGCGGGGGCTACGGCCTTTTCCAGGGTTGCGCGGCGGGGGACAGCGCGATGGCGGTGGTTCTCAAGGTCGAGGAACGCGGCAAATGAACGAGCTTCCGAACGTGTTTCCGTCCGTGGTCCATATGCTGTCTGAAGCGGCGGCCGCACACCCGGACAAGGAGGCTCTGGTCTGCGAGAACGAGCGCCTGAACTATGGGCAGTATGCCGCAGCGGTGGCAAGTTTCGCGGATGAACTCGACGGTCTCGGCGTCCACGGAGGCCGTATCGCGATCATCATGCCCAATTCCGCGGACTTCGCGATCGCCCTGTTTGCGGGGCTTGCCGCGGGTGCGCAGACCTCGGCGCTGAACCCGCTCTATACGGAACACGAGCTGAGGGAAATCCTGTCAGACTGCCGTCCCGCCGCGATCCTTGCTGCTCCCGACGTCATGGACAAGGTTGCCGCTGCGATCGACGGACTCGGGCTCGCTCAACCGATTGCCGTGGGTCCGGGAGCGAGGCGACTTACCGATCCAAAGGCCGCCCGGCCGGCAGACGGCGCGCCCCGGCTGGCGTTGCCGGATCCGGAATCGCTCGGGATCCTCCAGTATACCGGAGGAACCACCGGCAAGCCCAAGGGCGTGGACATTACCCACCACTCGACCGCGATCAACATCTCTCAGCGCCAGGCGCTTGTCCCGATCACCGGGGAAGACCGGATCCTGGTCATGACGCCGCTCTACCACGTCTATGCCAGTTCCATGGGCCTGTTCGCTTCGGTCTACGCGGGAGCGACACTGGTGATTCTGCCCAAGTACACTCCCGAAACCGCCCTGCGCGCGATCGACCGCGAGCGGATCACCTTTTTCGCCGGCAGCCCGACGATCTATCACGGCTTGCTCGCATCCTCCCGGATGCAGGAGACCGACTTTTCGCAACTCGGCCTCTGCTTTTCGGGAGCCTCCGCACTTCCGGCCGAAACCCTTGCCGAGTGGGAGCGCCGAACCGGATCCGTCATCTGTGAAGGCTTCGGACAGACCGAGACAGGACCGGTGATTGCGGCCAATCCCCGCGACGGCATCCGGAAGGCCGGTTCGGTGGGGCAGATCCTGCCACGGACCGAGGTTCAGATCGTTGACGCCAAGGATGGAAACAGCGTCCTTTCCCCCGGCGAGATCGGAGAGATAAGGGCACGCGGTCCGCAGATGATGCGCGGCTACCGCAACCGGCCGGAGGAAACCGCCGAAACGCTCCGCGACGGCTGGGTCTATACCGGTGACATCGGTTTCATCGACAGCGAAGGCTACCTCAACATCCGCGATCGCAAGAAGGACATGGTCATCGTTAGCGGGTTCAACGTCTATCCCCGCGAAATCGAGGAAGCCCTCTACGGGTTGAGCGGTGTCGTGGAGGCGGCGGTCTTCGGTGTCCCTCATCACCGCAAGGGGGAAGCTCTGCATGCCCACGTCGTGGCGCCCGGACTGACGGTCGAAAACATCACCACGCATCTTTGCGAGCGACTGACGCGGTACAAGCTGCCGAGCCATGTCGAGATTGTCGACCTGCTTCCAAAGACCACGATCGGGAAGGTGGACAAGGTTGTCCTGCGCAAGTCCGCGCTGGCAGCCAGGAACGACTAGGAACAGCTGAACAGGGAAGGACCCAGCTATGAGAATATTGAAATCCATGTTGTGTGCCGTTGCCGGACTGGCGATGCTCGCACCGGGAACCGCCTCGGCAGAGACCGTGCTCAAGGTCGGCACGTTCCTCGCACCTCAGGGTGTGTGGCACGGCCCGCTCGAACACTTCATCGAGACGGTCAACGCCAAGGATGGCGATGTCAGGCTCGAACTCGTTGCAGACCCATCTTCAGTAAGCCCGTTCCAGCTCGGCGATGCGGTCTCGGGCGGCGTCGTCGACATCGCCTATCTCTCCGGCGCCTTTTACACCAATCTGGTTCCGGAAGCCGATGCAAACAAGCTCTTCAATATCCCTGTCGCCGAACTGCGCAGCAACGGCGCCATGGACCTCATCGACCAGATCCACCGAGAGAAGATGGGGGCGGTTTTCCTTGGCAAGCTGGGCGACGGCATCAAGTATCACGTCTACACCAACAAGGAGAGCAGCGAGCCCCGCTTTGACGGCTGGAACATGCGCGGAACTCCGCTCTACCGTCCGTTCATGGAAGAGCTTGGCGTCAACGTGATCCAGATGCAGGGATCGGAAGTCTACTCCGCCATGGAGGGAGGCGTCGTTGATGGGTATGCTTGGCCCCTGTGGGGCATCGGTGACCTCGGCCTTCTCGAAGTGACCAAGTACCGCGTCGAGCCGGGTTTCTACAACGCGGAAATCAGCCTGCTGTTCAATGAAGACACCTGGAACGGCCTCACCGAAGATCAGCGCACCATGCTGCAGGAAGCGACCATCGAGACTGAGGAATGGTTCATCGACTATCGCAACAACATCGATCAGGAGCAGCGCCAGATCCAGGAGGATGCCGGAATCGAAGCGCTGACATTTTCAGACGATGAGAGCGAGGCCTTCGTCGCCACGGCGGATGAGGCAGGATGGGCAGTGGTCCTGGAAAATTCACCCGAGAACGGGGCGAAGATCAAGGAACTGACATACCGCGAAGAGCAGTAAGACCAGACATGATGCACTTGATCGACAGCGCAATGGGGCGCATTTGCGATGTTTTCGGAATCGCTGCGAGCCTGGTGATCGCGTTCCTGGCGTTGTCGGTCGGAGCGGAAGTGGTTGTTCGCAATCTCGGGCTGCCAGCCTTCGGCTGGACGCTCGAGATGTGCGAATACGGCCTGCTTCTGGTCAGCTTTCTCGGGGCGCCATGGGTGCTTCGCAGACAATCGCACATAAGTGTCGACGTCGTGATCAGGCAGGTTTCACCCGGGACGCGGCGTGTGCTCCTGACGATTGCCGACATCATCGCCGCGACCGCTTGCCTTGTGCTGGCCTACTACTCGGCCATGGCGGCATTCGATGCCTACGAAAAGGGATCCCTTCTCTTCAAGTATCTGGTCGTGCCTCAGTGGATCATCTTGACGGTGCTGCCGGTCGGCATGGCAATGCTGGTGATCGAGTTCCTGCTACGCCTCTGGCGGCGCTTCTCATGGGACGAAGATGTTTCTTCACGGGCGGAAAGCGCATGAGCGGCCTTGGTTGGGAAGTGATGCTGTCCATCATGGGAGGCCTGCTGGTTGCGCTGATGGGGATCGGCGTTCCGGTTGCCTTCGCGTTTCTCGCGCTCAACCTTCTGGGCGCCTTCTTCATTCTTGGCGGGGAATCGGGGCTCCGACTGCTTGCGCTGAGCACGACCGAGGCGGTGACCTCGTTCGCTCTGGTGCCGATCCCGCTTTTCATCCTGATGGGTGAGATCCTGTTGCACACCGGGCTCGCCACGCGTGCCATTCATGCCATCGAGCGTCTTATTACAGGTGTGCCCGGGCGCCTGTCGCTTGTGGCCGTGGTGAGTGGAGGCGTGTTCGCCTCCCTGTCGGGATCCAGCATCGCCAACACCGCGGTCCTTGGCCGGGTGCTGCTGCCCGATATGCTCCGACTGGGGTATCATCCGTTGTTGAGCGTCGGACCCATTCTTGCAATCGGCGGGGTCGCCATGCTGATACCGCCCTCGGCGCTGGCTGTGCTCTTCGGAAGCCTCGCCGGGATCTCGATATCGCGGCTGCTGCTGGCCGGTATCGTGCCGGGGGTGCTCCTGGCAATGCTGTTCTTCTTCTTTATCGTCGCCGTGTCGCGACTGAGACCGGACATGGCGCCGGCCCAGCCCGAGGAAGCAGAACCTTTCGCATCGCGGTTCCGGCCCTTTCTGATCTATGTGATGCCTCTGATGGCGATCGTTGTCGTGGTGGTCGGAAGCATTCTCGGCGGCATTGCCACACCAACCGAATCGGCGGCGCTTGGGAGCATCGCAACCGTCATCGTTGCTGCCTGCTATCGATCCCTGTCATGGGATGCCATCCTGAAAGCGCTCTCGGGGACCGCCGCGACGACCGCCATGATCTTCATCATCATCAGCGGATCGATCGCGTTTTCGCAAATTCTCTCGTTTTCCGGAGCCACGCGACAACTCGTCCAGGTGGTGACCTCCATGGACATCCATATCGGAACCCTGGTCATCATGATGTTGCTTGTCGCGCTGCTGCTGGGCATGTTGATGGACCAGATCAGCATCATGCTGATCACGTTGCCGTTCTTCATGCCGCTGATCAATCTCGGCGGCGTGGATCCGGTCTGGTTCGGGGTGATGATGCTGATCGCGCTGGAGGTGGGGCTTATCACGCCACCCTTCGGCCTGCTCCTTTTCATCATGAAGTCGGTCGCGCCGGAAGAGGTCACCATGCGGCACATCCTCGCCAGCATCTCGCCTTACATCGGCATTGAAGTCTTCGGGCTTTTGCTGGTCTTCATGTTTCCGGTTCTCGCACTCTGGCTGCCGGGATTGATGTAGATGCTCACCGGTCTTGAATCCAAATCCGCTTCCCCGATCGAGGAACGCTTCACGCTCGAAACCGGGAAGGTTCATCTTACCGGAACGCAGGCACTGGTCCGCGTTCTTGTTGATCAGCGCCGCCGCGACATCGCCGCGGGCACCGCGACCGGCGGTTTCGTTTCCGGGTACAGAGGCTCGCCTTTGGGAGGGCTTGATCATCAGCTGTGGCGATCCTCCGGCATCCTTGACGAACACGGCATCGTCTTCGAGCCGGGATTGAACGAAGATCTCGCCGCAACATCGGTTTGGGGATCGCAACTGACGGCGCTGAATCCGGAACGTACCGTCGAGGGGGTATTCGGCCTCTGGTACGGCAAGGGCCCGGGCGTCGACCGGTCCATGGACGCGATCAAGCATGGCAATGCAGCCGGCACCAGCCGGTGGGGTGGCGTCTTGGCGGTGGCCGGAGACGATCATGGCGCATCGTCGTCGACCCTCGCGCACCAATCCGACCATGCCTTCATCGCTGCGCAGATGCCTGTTCTTTCGCCGGCGGATGTCAGCGAAGTCTACCGGTTCGGCCTGCTCGGGTATGAACTGTCGCGCCATTCCGGTCTGTGGGTCGGAATGACCGCGCTGACGGAAGTTATAGAAGGCTCCGCCTCGATCGACATTTCGCCCGGTTCCATCTCGTTTCCGCAACTTGACGATCCCGGTGATGTTCACATCCGCTGGCCCGACACGCCCATCGCGATGGAAGCGCGCTTATCGGGGCAACGGATGGAGGCCGTCGCCGGATTCGCTGCAAGCGGAGCATTCGACAAGATTGTCTCAAGGGCCAGGCATCCACGGCTCGGGATCGTCGCGCCCGGCAAGGCGGCGCTCGATGTCGTGGACGCACTTCGCATTCTTGATCTGTCGTGCGACGAGGCCGCAGAACTCGGCATCAGTATCTACAAGCCTGGCCTGACCTGGCCGCTGTGCCGCGTCGGGCTCGAGGGTTTTGCGCGTGATCACCCGAAACTGCTCGTCATTGAGGAAAAGCGGCCGGTGGTCGAAGACCAGATTGCACGCTTCTTCTATGGAAAGCCGTCGGCCCCGGTGTTGATCGGCAAGCAGGATGAGGCCAACCGGCCACTGATCCCGCAGACTGGCGTTCTCGATACCGCGGGGCTGGCGGTTGTTCTGGCCGAACGCCTGCTGGAGCAGAGACCGGACCTCGAGCAGATCGCAGGCAGGCTCCAGTCACTCAGGCAGAGGATGGCCTCGCGTCCGGCACCGGCGGCTCCGGAGAGGCCGCCCTACTTCTGCGCCGGCTGCCCACACAATACATCGACCCGTGTTCCCGAAGGAAGCAACGCGATGGCCGGCATTGGCTGTCACGGCATGGCGAGTTGGCTGCCCGACAGGAAAATCACGTCCATGACCCATATGGGCGGAGAAGGTATGCACTGGATCGGACAGCAGCCGTTCACCAACGAGAAGCATCGCTTCCAGAACCTCGGTGATGGCACCTACGCCCATTCCGCGTCCTTGAACATCCGTGCAGCCGTTGCCGCCCGATCCAACATCACCTTCAAGATCCTCTACAACGATGCGGTAGCGATGACCGGCGGGCAGCCGGTCGAAGGCGGTCTCAGCCCGGTACAAATCATCCGGCAGGTCATGGCCGAGGGCGTCGAGAAGGTGGTGGTCGTCACCGACGACGTGGAGCGATACCGCGGAAAGGGCGATCTGCCGCGTGAGGTCGAGGTTCATGACCGCCGCGAATTGGACCATGTCCAGAAGAAGCTGAGGGACATCAACGGAGTTACCGTGCTTCTGTATGATCAGGTTTGCGCCACCGAGCTTCGCCGCCGGCGCAAACGGGGAGAAGCCGAGCGTCCGGATCTGCGTGTGGTGATTGACGAACGGGTGTGCGAGGGATGCGGCGACTGTCACGCGCAGTCGGGCTGCATCGCCATCGAACCGCTTGAGACTGCCCTCGGTCGGAAGCGCCAGATCAATCAGTCCTCCTGCAATCTCGATACATCCTGCCTGAACGGATTTTGTCCGAGCTTCGTGACCGTGAGCGGAGCGACTGGAACCAAGAAGACAGGAAACGCTTCCGAAATCCTCTCGGGAACCGAAGCTGTGCCGGAGCCTGAGATCCCGACGCCGGACCGACCCTACAACATTCTTCTTCCCGGAGTGGGCGGCACGGGTATCGTCACCATTTCGCAGATCCTTTCGATGGCTGCCCACCTGCAGGACTTTCACGCCACATCCCTCGATATGGCGGGACTGGCACAGAAAAACGGCGCGGTGACAAGTCACGTCCGGATCTCGGCCCGCAACGACATCGCCGCGGCAAAAATTCCTGCAGAAAGCGCCGACGTGCTTATCGCCACCGATGTCATCGTCGCGGAGGCTCCGAATGTGCAGGCCACTCTCTCGGCGGCACGCACCAACATCATCGCCAACACCGAAGTGATGCCAACCCTGTCATTTGTTTTCGACGGCAATTCGAAGTCCGGCGTCGATGACCGTCTGGAGCGCTTGAAAGGGGTATCGTCATCGCTTCAGACGATTTCCGCCGAACATGCTGCGGTCGAGCTTTTCGGAGACGGAATTGCAAAGAACATGATCATGCTGGGCTATGCATGGCAGTGTGGCTTGATCCCGCTTGAGCGTGAGAGCATCCAGCGTGCCATCAAGATCAACGGTGCGGCCGTCAAGATGAACCTTGATGCCTTCGAGGCGGGCCGTCGCCTGGCCGTTCAACATCCCAAGGACCGGTCACGGGCGACAAACCGGACGTCACTCGGCGAGACCGACATGATCCGGGAATTGACGCGATACCAGAGCCGGCGCTGGGCCGAACGTTTCAGCTCGTCCCTTGAACCGCTGCGGCAGGCCGAAGCCGCCATTGGCACCAAGACCGGCCACCTGACCGGCACAGCGGCCCGTTCGTTGTTCAAGCTGATGACCTACAAGGACGAGTACGAAGTTGCCCGCCTGCATGCCGACGGTCACATGAACGATCGTCTGCGCTCCATGTTCGAGGGCGATCTGAAGATCACCTACCATCTCGCTCCTCCGATGTTCTCGAAAACTGATCCGGCGACCGGAAAACCGAAGAAGATCGCGTTTGGCTCATGGATCCGGCCGGTTTTCTCGTTGCTTGCCCGAATGCGGTTCCTGCGGGGTACGCCGCTTGATCCCTTCGGCTATGCCGAAGAACGTCGCGAGGAGCGCAATCTGATTGTCCAATTCGAGAACACGATCAGGACCGTCGCCGAAAGGCTTGCGGATGTCGATCAGGAACCGGCGCAAAGGCTGCTTGCCCTGCCCCAGGAGATCAAGGGTTTCGGGCATGTGAAACAGGGTTCTGTTTTGCGTTACCGGAAGGAGCATGAGCGACTGCTGGCTTCCTTGATGCCGGAACGCATTCATGAGGAGACGGATGGCTAGAAGCGCAAAAGCCGGAAGCCCCCGCGCAACGGGGAGAAACTCTGCGCGCCGTAAACTGATCGTGCAGCGCGCAGCCGAACTGTTCGATGAGCGTGGTGTGACGCATACGTCATTCGAGGAAATCGCCACTGCCATCGGTGTCAAGCGCGAGGCGCTCTACTACTATTTTACCGACAAGATCGATATCCTCCTGGAGATAATCTATCCCGAAAGTGTCTCGCTGGATGACGGATTTCAACGCATCATGGCTCTCGATGTCAGCGTCCGTGACAAACTTGTTCTCGCGATCGAAAACCATCTTCATCGCTTCAATCCGAATTATCTCGAGATGGTTCTCAGTGTGCGTCGTCTCGGGGGACTGAAACCGGATCCGCGCCTCATGCCGTTGCTCAGGATCTGGCGGCGGTACCAGCGAGGCTGGATCGAACTCGTTCAGGAGGGCCAGGATCGAGGGGAACTCCCTGCTCACCTCGATCCAAAGGTGGTGGCTTACGCCATGCTTGGTATGTGCAACTCACCTTCGACCTGGTTCCGCCCCTCGACAGAACTCTCGATCGAAGATCTTGCGTCAACTTTCGTCGAACTGCTTCTCAATGGTGTTCTGGTGTCCGGCCAAAGTCCCCGGATACAGGCCCCCGGTCGGGACGCTTAGCTCGAGGCCATCCACGGTCTGTCGATTGTTCCGTGATCCAAAAGGCCGTGAAACAACTTATTCAAAGGAGCCGAAAATGGATGTTGCCTCTCAAATCGCGCTTGTGACCGGCGGCGGCAGTGGCCTCGGCGCCGCGACCGCCAGACATCTTGCTGGCAAGGGCGCGAAAGTCGCAGTGGTGGACCTCGACAAGTCCCGCGCGGAAGGCGTCGCCGACGAGTTTGGCGGATTGGCGGTCACAACGGACGTGACGGATCGAAATTCGGTCGAAGCGGCTTTCGGGATTGTGGCTCGTGAGCTGGGAGACGCGCCGCGCATTGTCGTCAATTGTGCCGGGATCGGGAATGCGGCAAGGATTGTCGATCGTGATGGGAACCTGTCGCTCGATCTGTTCGAACGCATCATTCAGGTCAATCTTCTCGGCACTTACATCGTGTTGAGTTTCGCCGCACGGGCCATGGCAAAGCTCGACCTACTCAACGAGGATGGAGAACGTGGCGTAATCATCAACACCGCGTCCGTTGCGTGGGAAGACGGTCAGATCGGCCAAACAGCTTATGCCGCATCCAAGGGCGGTATCGCATCCATCACGCTGCCGGCCGCAAGGGAACTGGCACGGGACGGCATTCGTGTCGCGACAATCGCGCCGGGTCTGTTCGAAACTGGCATGACAGCGGGTCTGCGGGACGATATCCGCGCCACCCTGTCAGCAAACGTTCCTTTTCCCCAAAGACTGGGCCTGCCACAGGAATACGCGCAGCTGGCAGAAACGATCGTTACCAATCCGATGATAAATGGCACCGTCATCCGGCTGGATGGGGCCATACGCCTTCCGCCCAGATGAGACATTCGAATGCCACCTGACGCAACGGCAGTTTGCTTGTATCGTTCTGAGGAAGATCAGCACTTCCCCGCTGGCGGTCTTCGGAGAACCGGCGCCCTACGGACTGAACCGCGCCGGGTTTGTCGGAGGCTCCAACTCCTGAGTAGGATGGAGCATCATGGCCTGCTGCCGGTTTTTCGGACACGCAGTTAAGCTTAGCATAGCTTGCTCCTCGAACTTGACGGGGCTGATATAGCCCAGTGTCGATGGAGTTGCCCCCTGAAAGTGATCCACCAACAGGGATAGATTTGTCCCGCAATTGGAGGAACAGCGATGACTGGAAAACGAGAGAAGCCGGAAGAGATTGTATCGAAGCTTCGGCAGGTTGAAGTTCTGCAAGGACAAGGGGCAACGATTTCTGAGGCGGTGCGCCAGATCGGCGTGACCCAGCAGACGTTCTATCGATGGCGGAAGCTCTATGGCGGGATGCAGCGATCTCAACTCACTCGGCTGAAAGAGCTGGAGAAGGAGAACCAGCGGCTTCGGCGGGCGGTGTCTGACCTGACACTGGACAAACTCATCCTGACCGAGGCGGCAAAGGGAAACTTCTAAGCCCTTCGCGTCGTCGCAAGTGCATCGAGCATGTGCGGCGGGAGCTTGGCGTATCGGAACGCCGCGCCTGCCGCACGCTCGGACAAAACCGATCCACACAGCGCAAGGTGCCACAGGGCCGGGCAGATGAAGAACGGCTGACCTGTGATATCATCGAACTGGCCGACACGTACGGGCGCTATGGGTATCGCATGGTCACCGGTCTGCTGAACAACGCGGGCTGGCAGGTAAACCATAAGCGGGTCGAGCGCATATGGCGACGCGAAGGGCTGAAAGTCCCGCAGAAACAAAAGAAGAAAGGTCGGCTCTGGCTGAACGATGGCTCTTGCGTGCGGTTGCGCCCAGAACGCCCCAATCACGTCTGGTCCTACGACTTCGTCCATGATCGCACCTCTGATGGCCGTGTCTACCGAACACTGAACATCACACCAGGGAGGCACTCATGATCCGCGTCGATCGCAAGCTCAACTCAACTGATGTGCTGGATGCTCTGACAGACCTGTTCATCCTGCGCGGCCCGCCGGAATACATTCGTTCGGACAATGGGCCGGAATTTATCGCCCAGAAAGTGCGGGATTGGATTGCGGCTGTCGGAGCCAAGACGGCCTACATCGAGCCAGGCTCACCATGGGAGAACGGATACTGCGAAAGCTTCAACGCCCGTTTCCGCGACGAACTGCTGAACGGCGAAATCTTCTACAGCCTAAGGGAGGCGCAAATCCTGATCGAGCAATGGCGTGTCCACTACAACACCGTCAGGCCGCATAGCGCTCTGGGCTACCGCCCGCCCGCGCCGGAAAGCATTGTCCCGATGGACCAGAGGCCCATGATGCACTAACAATCAAGCCGGACCACCTGACAGGGGCAGACCACTTCCTCGAGAGGCCCATCGAAGGGGAATGGCCCTATCTCTGGATCGACGCCACCTACCTGAAGGTCCGGCGCGGCGGGCGCATCGTCTCCGTCGCCGTCATCATCGCGGTCGGCGTCAACACCGACGGCCGGCGCGAGGTGCTTGGCATGGAGATCGGCACGTCCGAGGCCGAGCCGATCTGGACCGAGTTCCTGCGCAAGCTGACGCGCAGAGGCTTGCGCGGCGTAAAGCTCGTCGTGTCCGATGCGCATGAGGGCCTGAAGGCCGCCGTCACCAAGGTTCTCTCGGCAACCTGGCAGCGCTGCCGTGTCCACTTCATGAGGAACGTGCTGGCACATGCGGGCAAGAGCGGCCGCCGCGTCGTTTCGGCCTTCATTGCCACTGCCTTCGCGCAAGAGACACCGGAAGCGGCGAGCGCTAAGTGGCGCGCCGTCGCCAGCCAGATCCGCCCGAAGGTTCCCAAGCTCGCCGCCATCCTAGACGACGCCGAACCCGACGTGCTCGCCTACATGACCTTCCCCAAGGAGCACAGGGCAAAACTTCATAGCACCAATCCGATCGAGCGCCTCAACGGCGAGATCAAGCGGCGCACCGACGTCGTCGGCATCTTCCCAAACGACTACGCCATTGTCCATCTTGTCGGCGCCTTGCTGCTGGAACAGAACGATGAGTGGGCCGTTCAGCGCGCTCGATACATGACACTGGAAAGTGTCGGCCAGTTGAGCGTTGATCTCCTCGTCAGCCTGCCAGCCGTGGCGCGCTGATCAGCCCGGCAATGCCGGAGAGAGCGGTGACAAATGCCGCCAGCTACACCACCCCCTTGAGACACGATCCTGTTCGCACGAGTTGCCTACCTACAAACACTAGCAAGTGTCTGGTTTTTGAATTTTGTCTGACGGCATTTGCGAAATACCAGCGGGAGACCACGCCTATTTATCACAGCTGTTCAGATTTCCCGAGCCACCTCTTTCGGCGCTTGAACTAACCCAACATCCAGCCGCTGACCTGCGCTTGTACGCGGCTACCCGAATTCTCGCTGTTGGACGACACGGCCAACGCCACCAGATTGCGCATTTCAACCCCGAACACACGCCGAAAATCGCTGCTCAGGTCAACGCTTTCGCGGAACTCGCCCGTCGAGGGGCGACGCTGCACAATGTTGCGCAGACGGTCAGGTGCGTGCGGGCTGGGAATGACTGTACCCTGCGGGTTGTCCCCGCCCCATGTGTACATCAGCACCTGCACATTGCGGTTGCGCAACAAGCTGGAAATTGACGTGCCTGGGCGGATGCGCGAAGCGACGTTATCAGTCGCATTCACAAAAAACATTCCCAGGTTCCGGTCGTCATTGCCAATGGTTGTAAGGTCGGACGGGGGTACGGAACTGTCCACGCGCCATGTCCATTCAGCGCGGCGGCTGGCAAACAAGTCATTGGGCAAAATGCGATACAGAATCGAGGATGTCCCTTCGGCAACGACGGTCAAGCGATTGGGCCCGGTCGCGAAGGTGTTGGGTTTCAGGCGCCGAAAGGTCAGATGTTCCCACCCTTGATCGAAAGTGATCGCATTGGCGCGGCTTGCGCGCGGTAGGGCAGCAGAGGCCAATGTCCCGAGGCCAAGTGACAGGGCAGTACGGCGGGTCAATTGAGCAAGCATGAACACTCCTTTAAGCGCGTATCAGGCACGGGCGTTTGATCGGCGGTAGATCACAGTTAAGCCAGACGTTTCATCTGTCCATTCACGATTGGGTGACGGCCCACCGTCGGTGGGGTGTGTTGATTTCCACACAGATCTGCCCCTTATGCGCCCACCCAGATCAATTCCAGGTGGAAATCACAACTGCTAGCGGCATTGAACAGCATGCTTGTCACCGATAGTTTTCAGCAATTAGCTGATTAGCAAATCCGAGGATACCATGCCCCGACGAGAATACGGCCCCACGGGTGTGGCATCGCCAGGACCTGGCCTTGATCAAGATGCCCGCGAGCACCTCAGCGTTGTTGTGACATCGAAGCTCGGCTCACACCCGGACATGGAAGGCCTTCTTGATGCCGTGAGCCTTGCCGTCTCCGGTTATCATGCCGCCAAGATCCAGCACGAGGAAGGCAAGCCGGCGATTGTCCGCAAGGACTTGGATGACGCTCTGAAGGCCGCGCTCAAGCTCAATGACCGGATCAATGATTTAGGTGGAACAGCACGTCAGTCCGTCTATGACCTTGGCGACGGCGCCGAACTTGTCCGTCTCCGCGATCATGTCTGTGCTTCAATCGAGATCCTCAAAGCTGCCAAACTGCGGGCCGCTGAGTTGCAGAGCACCGGCGGGCGCTTGCCGAATCTGGCGGCAATCAAGATGGCGGCACAAATCGCACATGCGATCAGGACATTCGCCGGAACCGAGCCCACATCGACCGAAGGTGGATTGTTCGAACAGGTGCTGTTGGTCGCGATGGAAGCTGTCATGGCCCCCGGCGCTATGCGTGGACCGAGAGGCCGTCCAGATCCCTCTTTGCACGATCTCATGCTGAAGGCTTTGAGAGCCAAGGTAACCGAGCATCATGGCGGCGTCATCGAGATTGACCCCATGGTTGGATAATCCTCCAATTCTTGACCCGGTTTATCCAACCTGCGGGAATCTATCCTGCCTATATGACTGCGCTTCCCACGATGGCAAAGCGCAGGATGGAGATGACCTCCAGGCAGTCACCCAAGCCCACGAAAGACAATAATGCGCAGGCGCAAGCTGCTTCGCATCCTTCATTGATCGCCCTTGTCCGCCTTGTTGCGCGTTCTGCAGCGGCTTCGGATTTCGTTCGGGCAGAGGCGAAGCGGGAGGCGGGTCATGAGTGAGCCGACTAGGTCGGGCTCCGGGACTGGGCCGGTTCCGCAGCTTCTGCGCCTTGATGAGGTGGCAGATACTCTGGGCGTTTCCCTCAAGACAGTACGGCGGCGGGTCGACGCTGGCGAGCTTGTCGTGATCCGTGACGGCCGCGTGGTGCGGGTCCATCCCAATGATCTCGAGCGTTATGTTGCGGCCCGGCGGTCGCAGTAGGAACGGCGTGGCCGCCGTCCCTCGCAGGGTCTGGCGGTCTGGCACGTCCAGGCTTTGCGTGTCGCCGTCAGATAAACAGTGTCACCCTGACTGCCAGCGGGGGGGGGGGGGGGGGGGGGGGTTTCCCCGACCACAACGCCTTTTTCCCCCTCCTGGGGGGCCGGCGCTGCCCGGTCGAGGGGGGGTTG
>Ga0160421_1000180_pt1 | contig 16643 bp, 15 predicted proteins | sample TAMARWmetagpilot_FD_108195 | JGI IMG/M metagenome (GOLD analysis project Ga0160421, IMG submission 108195) | Phycosphere-associated microbial communities from TAMU algal ponds, Corpus Christi, Texas, USA - TAMU ARW-7 10/27 metagenome pilot | ecosystem: Engineered > Artificial ecosystem >... | reverse complement strand
CCGTGAACGCTTCATTCCGTCCGTCTCCTGATTTTGACGGACTCTACCAAAATTTGGAGGAAGTTTAGGGTCTCAGGTCACCTTGCAGATCGGCTCGACCCCATACTCTCCGCGGTGCTCATCGATAAATGCGATCATGACTTCGGTCGGCGGTCGAGCTCCGCCTGTGCGAAATATGCGGATGCCTTGCGAAGGATCTCATTGGCCTGTCGAAGTTCGCGGTTCTCCCGCTCCAGGGCTTTCATTTGCTCGGACATGTCAGTTGTGACACCGGCACGCTTGCCACTATCAACTTCGACCTTCTTGACCCATTCGTTTAGCGTCTGTGCCGCACAGCCGATCTTCTCGGAGACCGACACGGTTGCCGCCCAGCGGCTCTCATGTTGACCAGTATTGTCCAAAACCATGCGAACGGCGCGTTCGCGCACTTCGGGGGAATATTTGTTCGTTGTCTTGCTCATGATGCTCCATCCTACTCAGGAGTTGGAGCCTCCGCCAAACCCGGCGCGGTTCAGTCCCGCCATGGAGCGCACATGCTAATGCAGGTCCGGACGGCCGACGTGAATGGCGAGCTTCGCGATCGGTTACGAGCATCGTTCCGACAGCCGGAACCGAAGGTGCCTCCAATGTTCAAGCCAAAGCCGCCCCTTCTGCAGGTTGCCTGACCCCGGAGAAATTACCGGTCTCAAAAGGCATTATGCCGCACTTTTTCCAATTTTAGCACTAGCACTCCACTCAGCATTGGCCGCAAGCCTGAATTGCCCCACCAAACCTGCAAGGCTCTGAGAGCTACCAACAAGACGATGCATAACAGCTGTTGCCTCTTCGACCATTGCAGCATTCTGTTGTGTTACCTGGTCCATCTGGTTTACGGCCGCATTAATTTCATTCAGACCCGTGCTCTGCTCCCGAGCTGAAGTAGCAATCGAGTGGATATGTTCATTGATTTTGCTAACCTGTTCAGAGATACTGCCCAAGGCTTCTCCGGTTTCATTTACAAGTTTCACACCTTCGGCTACTTCCTCACCAGACTTGGTGATCAGTTCCTTGATATCTTTCGCGGCATTCGCGGACCGCTGAGCAAGCTCACGAACTTCCTGGGCAACTACCGCAAAACCCTTGCCTGCTTCGCCCGCACGCGCAGCCTCCACTCCCGCGTTGAGGGCAAGCAGGTTTGTCTGGAATGCAATTTCGTCAATCACATTAATGATGTTAGAGATTTCACCAGCTGCGGTCTCGATGCGCGACATTGCTTCCACAGCGTTCGATACCACCTGTCGGGAGGTCACTGTGCTCGTCTGTGCCTGCGATGCAACTGATGTCGCTTCATCCGCACGCTTTGATGCATTACGAACTGTCGCCGTTATCTGTTCGAGAGCAGCAGAGGTTTCCTCCAACGAGGCTGCTTGATGTTCAGTGCGCTTTGCGAGGTCGTCGGTAGCGGACCGCATCTCTGCTGCACCCAACTGAATTTCATGAGTTTCATTGCGCAGTTCGGTCATCGTCGCCTTGAGACGGTCAACAGCATTGTTGAAATCGGTGCGCAAGCTTTCCAGACCCTCGCCAAATGGTCGAGAAAGCTGCACGAATAGATCACCTTCACTCAAGCGGCTCAAGCCGTTTCCAATCTCATCAACAGCTATCTTGATTTGCCGATCCTGCTCAGCCTTCGCGTCTTCACGCATCCGACGTTCGTTCTCGGTCAATTCACGTGCACTTGCAGCTTCGGATTCCAATGCAAGCTTCTCCATTGATGCGCTTCTGAAAAAAACGAGAGATGTGGCAAGCCTTCCGATCTCATCCTTCCGACCTTCGGCCTCGATTTCCGTATCGAGGTTGCCATTCGCTATGCATTCCATGTCTCGGCTAAATCGAGAGAGGGAGAGACTGATGTAGCGGGCGGTGAAGAATGTCGCTAACCCAATGAACAGCAGGAAACCTGTTGAGATGGCAATCAGCCAGTTGCTTGAGTTCTGTGCTGTCTCCTTGACCTTCAGAAGGTCACGCTTGACGGCTTCATTTCCAAGCTCCGCGAGCACGGCAAGTGACGCATTCAGTCGCTCACCGCCACCATCTATGGCGTCGTCCAAAGCTGCAAACTGTTCCTCGGACGCTTTGCTTGCGATGAGTTCTACCAAATCGACAGCGATGGCTTGCTCGACCTCTGCCAAATCGGCCTCAATCGTGTCAGTAAGCTCGGGACGACCCAGCATGCTCGCCATCTCGGCTGCGTATTTGGAGTTCTTCCTGATCGTGTCTATGGAGTTCTGGATAATCTCCTGGCGCTCAGGCTGAATTTGCCCTTCCGCCCGATCGATTATTGAGTCCATGGCTGCAAGAACAAGGTTCAAATTCGCCAGTCGCATATCTGTCACAGCGTGAATTTCATCGCTGAACATATCCGCTTCATCGGCCATGTGGACAGTGATGGTTCCGTTGTACCATCCAGTGAGCACAAGGCTTGAGAAGCCGACCGCTGTTAGAAGACCGAGTGCAATCAGACGATTGCGTATCGTAAGCACTTTGCCCATTCCCAACATTTCCAGCACTCCTCAAATGAATCCCGTGGGTTTCGATTGGATCTAGTAAATCTTTTCGATAATTTATGAACAGCGTTAAATATTAGTGAAAATAGAATTTCCTGTTTACTGATTGGGAAAGTGCCGCGCCGTTACCGGATTTGAGGTCGCCATCCGCCAATAAAGGGCGTTGGTGCGCGGATCAGCCGATGAGCGGAGCTCGTTCTTTGATGGGTCAAACACTGCCGTGCCAGGATTGCAAGAGACTAACCCAACACCCAGTCGCTGACCTCAGCCTGAACTCGGCGGCCCGAATTCTCGCTATTGGATGACACAGCCAGCGCCACCAGGTTTTGCATCTCAACCCCGAAGATGCGCAAGAAATCACGGGACAGGTCAACGCTTTCGCGGAATTCCCCCGTCGTTGGCCGGCGTTGCACTATGTTGCGCAGTCGGCTTGGTGCGTGCGGACTTGGGATCATGGTGCCCTGTGGGTTGTTTCCGCCCCATGTATACATAAGCACCTGAACATTACGGTTCCGCATCAGGCTGGAAATCGACGTGCCGGGACGGATGCGCGCAGCAACACCGTCAGGCGCATTGACAAAGAACACACCCAGATTGCGGTCGTCATTGCCAATGGTAGTCAGATCAGACGGAGGTACGGAACTGTCAACCCGCCACGTCCATTCGGCGCGACGGCTGGCAAACAAGCTGTCATGTAAAATGCGGTAGAGGATCGAGGATGTCCCTTCGGCAACAACTGTCAGGCGGTTCGCATCAGTCTGAAAAAGGTTGGGTTTCAGGCGGCGAAATGTCAGATGCTCCCATCCTCTATCAAAGCTGATGGTGTCTCCGAAGGCTGCCCGCGGAAGGGCAGCAGTGGCGAGTGTGCCGATCCCAAGTGACAGCGTTGTTCGGCGGGTCAGGAGAGCAGGCATGAAAACTCCTTGAAGCGGGGACGTGACGCAGCGTTGCCTTCTGTGCGATGACCAAAGGTAGGCTGAAATCCCCATCTGTCGATGCACGATTCAGTGATGCCGGAGATGTTTGAGCGGGGCGTTGTCACGGTGGCTTTGTCAGGTTGCCTGGCCCTGAGTGCTAGACACTCCAATAGACCCCGATTTCGAGCATATCGTCGATCTGGCTTGCGCCATTTTCGAAGTCCCGATCGCGCTTGTTTCACTCGTTGATGAAAGTCGCCAGTGGTTCAAAGCAAAAGTAAGCCTCCGGTGAATGCCGCAGGTTAGGCCGCTTGAGCGTTCAGCTCCTTTGGCATCCAATTCCATGGAAGCAATTGTTCCAGCCTGCTGATCGGCGTGTCCGCGATGTTGGCGAGGACGTCGGCAAGCCAGGCCTGCGGGTCTATGTCGTTGAGCTTGGCGGTCATGATCAGCGTGGCCATGAATGCGGCACGATCAGCACCGCGGTCGGAACCTGCAAACAGCCACGACTTCCTGCCCAGCGCGAAGCCTCGCAGGGCTCGTTCGGCGGCATTGTTGGTCAGGCAAATCCGGCCATCGTCGAGGACGGTTGTGAAGCCGGACCAGCGCTTGAGCATGTAGTCCATCGCTTCGGCAACCGGAGAGCTGCGTGACAGCTTTGTCCGCTCGGCCCGCAGCCAGGCTTCGAGTTCGTCGACGAGAGGGCGACTTTCCTGCTGACGCCGCTCCAGACGTTCATCGACAGACATTCCATTGATACCGCGCTCGATATCGAACAGGGCGTCGATCCGCTTCACGGCCTCCAGCGCAATCGGCGAGATTGGCACGGCGTTCTTTCCACGCCTGCTGCTTGTCGCAATGTCGGCGAGGACAAAAAACTTGCGGCGTGCATGTGCCCAGCACAGTGCCTGCGTCAGAGGACCTGGACTGCGGTCCACCTTGAACAGCGGATTGTAGCCGCCATAGGCATCAGCCTGCAGAATCCCGGTGAAGGTCTTCAGGTGGCGCTCGGGATGTTCCTGCCGACGGTCTCGCGACGCATAGTAGAGGGCTGCGGGCGGTGATTGCCCGCCGAACGGCCTGTCATCCCGGACATAGGTCCAGATGCGACCTGTATCGGTCTTGCCCTTCGCCAGGATCGGCACGGTGGTGTCATCACCATGCAGACGCTCGGCGGCAAGCACATGCGCCTCGATCAACGAATGGATGGGCTTCAGCGCCGCTGCGCATGCTCCAACCTGGTCCGCCAGCGTCGAGAGGCTGAGGTCAATCCCCTCGCGGGCATAGCGTTCGCTCTGTCGGTTCAGTGGCTGATGCTGGCCAAACTTCTCAAACAGGATCATGGCGAGCAGGTTCGGGCCGGCAAAGCCGCGTGGCGTCACATGGAAGGGTGCCGGGGCTTGCGTGATCTTCTCACACTCGCGGCAGGAGAACTTCTCCCGCACCGTCTGGATCACCTTCCACTGACGCGGGATGACTTCCAGGGTCTCGGTGATGTCCTCGCCGAGCTTCGACAGCCTGGCTGAGCCGCAGCACGGGCAGCTTGAGGGAGCGGCAATGACGATGCACTCGCGCGGCAGATGTTCGGGGAAGGGTTTGCGCGACGGACGCTTGCGCTCGAACGCCCGGACCGTCGAAGCCTTGGCTGCGATCTCCGCCGCAAGCTCGTCTTCGCCCGCGTCGGCCTCCAACTCCTCAAGCTGCAATTCCATCTGTTCGAGAAGGCGGGCTTTGCGCTCGGAGCGACTGCCGTAAAGCTCACGACGAACCTTCTCGATCTCCAGCTTCAGCCGAGCAATCAGCGCCTCGGAGTGCGACACGAGCGCCTTGGCGCTGGCGGCTTCCGCCTTGGCGGTCGCTGCATCTGCCTCGGCCGTGATGCGCCGGGCACGCTCCTTAGCCAGAGCAGCAAGTGCGCTGGAAAGGTCGTCAGGAAGCTGTTCTGCCGCATCGTTCATGACAGGATGGAATCATATTCGACCCCGCCATGCCAGTGCTTTTGCTCATCCTGCCGCCGTCGGACGCCAGGTTTTCTGCGGCATCCGCCAATCAATGCCTTCCAGCAGATAGCCAAGCTGTGCGGGCGTGATCACCACCGAGCCATCGGCCGCCGACGGCCAGATGAAGCGCCCACGTTCCAGCTTCTTGGTGAACAGGCAGGCCCCTTGTCCGTCGTGCCAGATGACCTTGATCAGGCCACCGCCACGCCCGCGGAAGACGAACAGGTGCCCGCACATTGGATCACGCTTCAGCGTCTCCTGCACCATCAGCGACAGGCCGGGAAAGCCTTTGCGCATGTCGGTATGGCCTGTCGCCAGCCAGACCTTCACACCAACAGGAACCGGGATCATCGCCGACCCAGCACACAATCGAGAGTGCGGCCCAGGGCCTCCGTGTCGATGTCACTGTCCACGCGGACACGCCGACCCCGACCCAGTTCAATCGTCACATCGCTGCGCTTCCGGCGGGAGTGCGATGTAGCAGATCGCTCAGAGGGCGTCGGCTGGGCTGCCAGCGGCGGCTCGGATACGATCACCGGAACCAGCGTGCTCGCCGTTTGTGTCCTCGGCTCCGCGATCTGGCAAAGCTCCTTGCGCCAACGGAAGAGCTGACTGACATGGATGCCGGCCGACCGCGCAATCTCGGAAAGCACAGCTCCCGGCTCAAGACAGGCGGCGACAAGCCGTTCCTTCTCCTCGCGGGACCAGCGCCGGCGGCGCTCAACAGAGGTGATGATTTCAATCGGACGCTTCGTCATAGGACTACTCCTCTTATGTTCGTTTACAAGAGGTCAAGGTACGGTTTTTCCTTTCCGCCTGATGACGAAAGCAAACGCGTGAAGTTGCTGAACAAAGTAGGAGACAAGGCATTTCGACGACGGTTGGCATACTCTTATCCGCGGGTTGGCTACCGCATTTCCGTTTGTTCGTCTGGGGCTGCCTCTGTCTAGTGTCGGGCTTGGAACGTATCCACCACATAGGAGTATCGAGGGTTCCCCACCGTGGCCCTGCCTCCAATTTTGCTCAGCAGACAGATGATTTCGACGCGTGATTGCGTGCCAGATATTTCTGTGTTGATTGCCGCAGTCAGAGATTCCCCAGTGGTTCCACCTCTTGCCCTATTGCCCATAGGAAGGCCGCCATTTCTCGGGCAATAGCAGTTACGGCGACCGTCTTCGCCTTGCCGGCGCTGATCAGCCTTCGGTAACGCGTACAAAGTCGCACTTGTCCTTTCCATGCAATATCGCGGACGCTCTTTGGTAGTCCCTCTAACCGCGCTTGGATTGTCGGGCTCACCCTTGCCGGGTAGCGATATGTCCAAGCCCCTTCTATGAGTGCGCGGCGCGCCCGAATGTTGCCTGCTTTGGTGATCCCGCCGCGCCTGACGCGTTCTCCCGTTGAACTCTCCGACGGCACCAGGCCCAAGTATGCCATCAGCTGGCGCGGATTATCGAAGCGGCGTACGTCACCGATCTCGATCACGAAGGTGACTGCCGTTATGAATGCGACACCGCGCATCGCCTGGTAGGCGGCCACTACGGGGGCCATCGACCAAGAAGCCGCAGTCTCGACGACGAGCTTGTTTAACCGTTCCAGACGTACCGCGGCATCTTCAATAGACTGGCAGTATTCTGCCAGCAGAATTTGATGAGCCTGATGGTCGAATGCCTGGCTTGCCAGCCACCGAGAATGCGCACGCGTCCAAGTTTTACGTCCCGTGTAAATCCGGCCATGACGAAGCAAGAAAGATTGGAGTTGTTGCCGCGCTTGTTTCTGGGCCTCGTGAGCCGCTTCACGGGCACGCACCAAGTCGCGCATCGCCTCATGACCTTCGTCTGGAACCCAAACAGGCGTCAACTCGCCTGCACGATGCAGCCGCGCCAAGCTGATTGCATCCCGACGGTTTGTCTTTACCCGATCACCGGCACGTTTGGGCACGAGGGACGGCGCAACCACGATGCACTCGTGTCCCAACTCAATAATCTGGCGGTAAAGCCCGTAACCAGTCGGACCTGCCTCATAGCAAAAGTGAAGCTTGGCACCGCGTCTGGCGAGCTTCTTCACAATCGAATCCACCGATGTCGGCTCCGAAGAAATGTCGCCAAGAAAGCGCACCTCACCGTTCCGCTCCCCATCCGCAACCGCGACTGAAATCTTCAACTTGGACGTATCCAAGCCGATGAAAATTACATTTTCGCCTTTCATGTTGATCCTCGCTAAGCTTGCAGCTCAGCTCTGGCCAATCCAGAGCCCCGCACCAGCTTAACGCGGAGGCGAGCCGCCTTCACTTGCGAACATACGGTCTAGTGTTTGCACTAGGACTTCCGATGTTCGCCTCAACCTCGCAAGACGGCCCTCACCAGAGGCTTACAAGCAAAACGGGGTATCGACCAGTGCGAAACTGCGCGCGGGCATGCGCTTTGCAATTACACCATCGTCGGTCAGGACGTGTTTGCTGTCGAAAATGCGGCGCAGGATTCCCGTTTCAAAACAATGTTTTAGTGACGAATGCCCCCGCGATTCGCTTTTATGCGGGTGTCCCGCTTGACATGGGCGATGGCCTCATGGCGGGGAGCCTTTGCATCATTGACCGCGTTCCATGAACGATCACCAATCAGCAGACCTATCAGTTGCGTTCGCTGGCAAGATTGGCAGCATCCCTCTTGGCCCAGTATCGCGTGTCCAACACAGTTGCCGAGCAGAATGATGAATTGAGGCTGAAGAGTGATCTGATTGAAGCACAGTCCGAAAACCTCCGCAAACAGAAGCGGATATTGGACATCACCCTGATGAGAGCACGAATGCTACCACCGCTCCACACAAAGTGAGGAAGAACCCGTTTCACTCGCACACGATTTGTCTGCAATAGACAACACCTGTCTGAAACACCACACGACCGCCACAGATCGTGCTCAGGACCGCGATATCCTTGATGTCGTCGTGACTGTCGATGGCCATAATGTCCCGGTCGAGAATGACCAGGTCCGCCACCTTGCCAACTTCAAGGGAGCCTTTGTAACTGTCGCTCCGCTCCGCATAGGCACCGCCGATCGTATAGCCCCTGAGTGCGGCCTCAAGCGTGAACCGCTGGTTCGGCACCTCCGCCGTCCATGCGGTCCGCGTCACGGACGCGTGGATCCCCTTGAGAACCGAGATGTCCGAGACCGGCCAGTCCGACGCCAGCGCGATCGCTGCACCGGTGGCCGCGATCTTCTGCCAGGCAAAGGCGTCGCCCCACCGGTCACGGTCGATATTGCTCAGGGTCGGCTCCAGCGGCAGACCGCTGCATCCCGGCGCATGCGGCGGCTGGATCGAGGCAACCACCTCGAGCTCCGCGATACGGGCGAAATCATTGTCATCGACCAGTTCGAGATGCTCGATACGATGGCGCAGGCCTGATGCGCCGTTCGCCGCCCGCGCCGCCGCGTAGCCGTCCAGCACCCGGGCCACCGCCGCATCGCCGATCGCGTGCACCGCGATCTGCAGCCCCATCGCATCGATCTGCGTCGCAAGCCCGGCGAATGTCTCCAACGAAAACCGCCCGTGCGAGCGGTATCCGGGCTGACCCGGGTAATCGTGTTTCATGAAGGCGGTGCGGCTGTCGATGACGCCGTCCATGAAGAACTTCACGAACCCCGAGGCCAGCCACTCATTCGACCAGCGCGCGCGCATCTCGAGTGCGGTTTGAAGGTCTTCGGGCTTCATCTCGGGGACATAGTGGAACGGCACCCGCACGCGGGCGGTCAGCTCGCCCGTCGAGCGGAGCTCGTCCAGCAGGTCCAGCGTGTAGACATTGCCGTCCATGTTGACGATCGAGGTGATGCCGTGTCGCGCCGCGTGCGCCAGCCCGCGCCTGATATGCGCCAGGTCGACGGCGCGCTCGGCTTCCGTAGGTGCAAGGTCCGGTTCGCGGCCGCTTGCCAGGCCCAGCATGGTCCGCTCCTGGCCGCCAAGCCGCATCACCGGGCTGTAGGCCTCCGGCTCCAGCAGGGCGCCGGTTGCCATCCCGTCGGCGCCCATCACCACCTCGTGCCCGTCGGAGGTCTCGCGCCCGTTAAGCACGCCCGCGGCTTCAAGTGCTGCGGTATTGGCCCAGACCGTGTGGTGGTCATGCGCCATCAGCGCCACCGGCCGCCCGGGCAGGATCTTGTCGAGGACCAGGCGCGGTGCCGTGTCGCCGAAGATGCCGTAATCCGGGCCCTGGCCGACGAGAAGCGGCGCATCCGGTCTGCGGGCCGCGAAGGCGGTCAATTCCCTGGCAAGCAGATCCAGGTCGGCGCATCCGTCGAGCTGAAGGTTCTCAAGCTCCGCGCCGCCGATGAACAGGTGCATGTGGCTCTCGATGAAACCTGGCAGCACGGTTGCGCCCTTCGCATCGATGATCTCAGTGCCAAGACCGGCGAGGCGTGAGACCTCGTCGACGGAGCCGACAGCGATGATGCGTCCGTCCTTGATCCCGACCGCCGCCGCGCGCGGCAGATCTGGATCCATCGTCAGGACCGCACCGTTGGTGATGATCATGTCTGCGGTTGCCACTGGTCTCATCCCTTGCTTGTTGCTCTTGTCCGCAAGAACCTCGCCGCCTACCGGTTGCTCAGCGCTGCCCGGATAGCGTCGATGGCCCGGAACGTGTCGCGGGTCAGCGACGGAATCACGTAATCGGGCCAGGTCGACAGTTTGACCACCAGCAGTTCGCTCGCCGGGTCGGCGTAAATCAACTGACCGAAGACGCCGCGGGCGCAGATGTCGCCTCTATCCGCGTCGCGAATCCACCAGAAGCGGCGATAGGCTCCACCCGGCAGGACGGAGGTGTAGGGATTGCCGAAAACCTCCCGGTTGCCGCTGCGGATGTCATCGGTCCAGGCAGCCGGCAAAACCTGCCGCCCATTGGCCTGCCCGCTGTTCAGCATCAGCATCCCAAGGCGCGCGTAGTCGCGCAACGTCGCGTTAAAGCCGCCATCGGCGAGCGCGGTGCCGGCTTCGTCAACGGTGAAATAGGCGTCGCGATCCGCGCCGATGGGTTGCCACAGATGCTGGCTGACGAGCTCGGCGAGAGACTTGCCGGCCGCACGCTCCAGCACCCAGGCGACCACGTCCGTTTCGATCGAGCGGTATTCGAACGCCTCGCCGTGCGGCCTGTGCTTCGGCAGGCTGAGGATAACCTCGCGGATCGTCGGGCGCGGTGCGCTGGCAACATGCGGGCGCCAGCCCGACGCGATGTCGATCCGGGTCATGTCGCTGCCCGGCATGTTGTAGTCCTCGGTGAAGCGGACGCCCGAGCGCATATCGAGCACCTGATCGAGCGTCGCGTCGGCATAGCCGCACTGCGCCAGTTCAGGTACGATATCTGCCAGCGGCGCATGGATATCCACCGTGCCACTGGCAGCCAGAATTCCGGTCAGCAGCCCGACGACGGACTTCGCCACCGACTGCGACAGGTGCAGCGTTTCCGGCGCCATGCCGTTGAGATAGCGCTCGAAGACAACGCGGTTGCGATGCATCACCAGGAAGGCGTCGCCATAGCTCTCGCCGAGGAAACGGTCGATGGAAACGGTCGTGCCGCCTTCCCGCTCGAACCGGATGTCGCCGAGGTCTTCAGGGGCTTCATGAAGCACGCTCGCCGGCCCGAAGCCACGAAACACGTCCACGGTCGGGATCAGGCTGCGCACATTCTGGAAAGTCCAGCGGTTGAACGGCGGAAGATCCCAGTTCGCAAGCGTCGGACGCTTTTCCGGTGGGGGTGGGAACCCCTGCATGATCCCCAGTTGCCGGGCGGTCTTGGGCATAGCCGGTTCAACCTTTCCGGTGTCGGACATGGACAGTCTTTCTCTGATCGGGGACGGCGCGCGGGATGGCCCGCGCGCCGGGTTCGGGCCTACTGCTTCAGCTGGGTCCAGATCTTGTTGTACAGATCGACGACTTCCTGCGGACAGGGGGTGACGAAATCGGGCGCTGGCGCACTGGCCGGCATCACGATCTCCGGTGCCGAGAGCATTTCCGGTTCCATGAACTTGTCGCTGCCGAGAATGCCGTTGGCATAGCGGGCAAAGTTCGACGTCATACCAGCGTTCTCCGGGTCCATCATGAAGTTGATGAACAGCTTGGCATTGTCGAGATTGGGCGCCCCCTTGAGCACGGCGACATTGTCCATCCAGCCGGTGAAGCCTTCCTTCGGATAGGCGTATTTCAGGGTCGGGCGCTGTGCCCGGGCCCGCATCGCAGCACCATTCCAGCTCTGGCTGATGTCAACGTCCTTGGAGGTTAGCTTCTCGATGATCGCATAGTCCATCGTCCGCCAATGCGGCTTGGCCTTGGTAAGCAGGGCGAGCACTTCACGCAGTTCATCCTGGTTGCCGTTGCAGCGTCCGTAGCCGAGATAGCGCAGACCGGCATTGATCACGTCGTTCATGTCGTTGAGCATGTTGATCCGGCCCTTGAGCTCTTCCGGCGGATCGAACAGCAGCGCCAGTGTATCGATCTCGCCGTCATAGATGGCCGTGTCGACGGTGAACGAGGTGGTGCCCCACTGGTAGGGGATCGAGTAGTTGCGGCCCGGATCCCACCAGACATCGACCCAGTTCGGATCGACGTTCTTGAAATTCTCCATCTCGTGCGGCTTAACTTCCTCGAGCAGCCCTTCGCCGATCATGACCTTGATCATATAGTCGCCGGGTACGACGATGTCGTAGCCGGTGTCGCCGGCCTTGACTTTGGCGAGCATTGCCTCGTTGGAATCGTAACCGTCCAAGTTTACTTTGACGTCGAATTTTTCCTCGAACTTCTTGATCATTTCGGGCGAGGTGTAGTTGCCCCAGTTGTAGACGTTCAGTTCACCTGCGGCCATTGCCGCCGACGAAGCGAATGCCACGGCTGATGCAGTGGCGAGAAGCCTCAAAATAGTTTTCATGGTTGTTCCTCTCTTTCCTTAGCTGTCCTATCGCTGCATGCGCCGCTGCACGACGAACAGCAGCATAACCAGCAAAACCGAGACCGCGACCAGGATGGTCGAGACGGCATTGATCTCGGGTGTGATCCCGCGCCGGATGGCGCCGAGAATGTAGATGGGAAGCGTGGTCTCGCCCGGTCCGGCGATCATCAGGGTGATGATCACGTCATCGAGCGAGACGACGAAGGCGAGCATCGCGCCGGCAACGATGCCGGGACCAAGCAGCGGCAACGTCACCAGGGTGAAGACCTTAAGTGGTGGCGCGTAGAGATCCGCCGCGGCCTGTTCGAGCGTCAGCGTCATGGTTTCAAGCCGGGCGCGGATCGGCATGTAGGCGAACGGAATGCAGAAGGCCGCATGCGCCATCATCAGGTAACCGATGCCGGTGAGCCCGGTAATCTTCTTGACCAGCGCGAACAGCGACAGCGTGGCGATGGCCGTCACGATCTCGGGGATCATCAGCGGCTGGTTTATGATGCCGAAGACCAGTCCCTGGCCGGCGAACTTCTTCGTCCGCGTGGTCGCCAGCGCCGCCATGGTGGCCACGATCGTAGAAATCACCGTTGCAAACAGCGCGACCTTGACCGACACCCATGCTGCATTGCGGATCCCGTCATTTTCCAGCGCCTTGGCATACCAGTCGAGCGAAAATCCTGTCCACAACACCACCGACCGGTTCTCGTTGAAGGAGAAGGCGACCAGCACCAGGATCGGCAGGTACAGCGTCACAATGGTTATCCACGCCGTTGCGGTGAAACCCGGCATGGCCCTAAGATCGCGAACCCGCCGGCGGCGATGGCGGGGTTTTCCTGATGCTGTCGTTGCTGTGGTCGGGTCAGCCATTGTTCGAGGCTCCCCTTCTGGCGGCGAGCGCGTTGAGCAGCAGCACCACGACGACAAGCGCCATCAGAATCAGCGCGGCAGCCGACCCGAACGGCCAGTTGCGTGACGCCCCGAACTGCATGGCGATCATGTTGCCGATCATCAGTTTCTTGCCGCCGCCCAGAAGCTCGGGCGTGATGTAGGCGCCGAGAGCCGGAATGAAGACTAGGATGCTGCCGGCAACAATCCCGGGCTTGGCCAATGGAACGATCACGTGAAACAGCACTTTCAGCCGGTTTGCATAAAGATCGTAGCCGGCTTCGACGAGGCTGAAATCCAGCTTCTCGAGGCTCGCATAGATCGGCAGCACCATGAACGGCAGAAATGAATAGATCAGTCCGATGAACACCGCGGTGTCGGTGTAGAGAATGGTCAGCGGCGACGAGATGATGCCGGCCTTCATCAGCATGATGTTGATGATGCCCTCGTCGCGGATGATCAGCAGCATCGCATAGGTGCGGATCAGCAGGTTGGTCCAGAACGGCAGCGTGATCAGGAACAGCCAGATGTTGCGTTGCTCCCGCGGCTTGCTGGCGATGAAATAGGCGGTTGGAAACCCGAGAATGAGCGCGCCGATGGTGGCGCCAAGTGCAAGCCCGATCGACCTGAGAAAGATCGACACATAGGCGGAATTGAACACCAGCGTGTCATCAAAGATGTCACGCTGGAAAAGGAACTGCACGTAACTGTCGGTGCTGAATTCCCAGGTCACGCCGCCATAGGTGCCCGGTGTCAGGAACGAATAGACGACGGTGATCCCCAAGGGCAGGATGCTGATGGCGAGGATGATGGTCAGCGCCGGAGCAAGCAGCCAGGCGCGGGTGACGCGCTTGTTGCGCCGGTTCTGGGCGATCGCGGCGGCAAGCGCTGTGTGGGGCTCCCGGCCGCTCATTCCAGCACCCGGGTCAGGTCGGGCTGCATGACGGCACCGATTGTTGCGCCGGTCTGATACCGGCCTTCATCAACCGCGCCTGGATTGCGGATCACGATTTCCTCGCCGGTGCCGAGCCGAAGGTGGAGATTTGTCGCTGCGCCGAAATATACGACGTTCTCCAGAACGCCGGTGAGCGTCGGTGTCTCGCCTGCGCCCGCCAACCGGACATTCTCGGGCCTGATCGCCACGCTAGCATTCCCTGACCGTGCTGACGTCGTTGCGAGATGCGCGGAAACGCTGGTGCCGTCTTTCAGCCGCACCGTCGCCAGATCGCCGTCGGTGTGTTGGACGGTTCCTTCGAGAATGTTGATGTCGCCAATGAAGTCGGCCACGAACCGGTGTGTCGGACGGTCATAGATGTCACGCGGCGTGCCTATCTGCAGAATCTGGCCGGATTTCATCACCGCGATCCGGTCCGACATGGTGAGCGCCTCCTCCTGGTCGTGGGTCACGAACACGAAGGTGATGCCGGTCTCGGCTTGCAGGCTCTTCAGTTCAAGTTGCATGTTCTTGCGGAGCTTGAGATCAAGCGCTGCCAGCGGCTCGTCGAGCAGCAGCACCTTCGGCGCCGGCGCCAGCGCCCGGGCCAGCGCCACGCGCTGCTGCTGGCCGCCCGAAAGCTGGTCTGTCCGGCGTCCGGCCATGGCCTCCAGCTGCACCAGCGCCAGCATCCGCTCGGTTGTCTGGCGGATCTGGTCAGCCGGGCTGCCGAGCATTCTGAGACCGAACCCGATGTTCTCGGCCACAGTCATGTGCGGAAACAGCGCGTAGTTCTGGAAAACTGTGTTGATCGGTCGTCGATGCGGAGGCTTGTCCGTGATGTCCTGACCCTGCAGCGAGATCGACCCGTTTGTCGGCAGTTCGAACCCTGCGATCAGCCGCAACAGCGTCGTCTTTCCGCATCCGGATGGGCCAAGCAACGTGAAGAACTCGTTCTCAAGAATGTCGAGTTCGACGCTGTCGAGCGCGGTGACCGCATAGTCTCCCTGTCCGAAGGTCTTTGAAAGGGCCCTTGCCGATACCGCGGCCTTCCGGTCTCTGGCGATTTCCGTTCCGGTCATCCGATAAACATGCTCCCGCCGATCTGCCTCACCATCATTGCTCGAAGGCTATGAGCGGCGCGCGCACGGGTAAATACCCCGAAGGGGATAGGCCAATCAGTTCAGGACCGAGCGCAGGAAGTTCGACAGGAGTTCGGATTGCGAGGAAATCGCAAGCTTCCTGTAGATGTTCTTGCGGTGGATCTTGACGGTGCCGACCGCGATGCCCGCCATTGTCGAAACGGACGCCGAGGAGTGTCCCTTGAGAATGAGGGTTGCCACCTCGCGCTCACGGGCTGTCAGGATGCCTTCGCCGAAAGCATCTAGTGCGGCAGTCAGCGTGCGATCCGCTGGCGCTTCTCCAGCATGGACGGGTAGAGTGTGGCCACGCTCGAAATGCTTGCCGGTAAGCGCGGCTATGACATCCAGCTCCATTCGAAACGCTTGCACGGCTCGGACACTGAATCGCGGTTCCTTGCCAAGGCGGCCAAGCGAGAAGAAGATCGCGGCCTCACCCTGCGGTACAAGGATCGCCATTTCGTCCCTGAGCGCTATGTTTCGGTAGTAGCGGCGGTAATAGGTCGAGCGCATGAACTGGTCCGGCGCCACGTCCCGTAACCGCATCGCGCCATGGCTCCGGCCGGACAGGAAAAGATCATACACGGGATCGAGAAGATAGGCGGTGTCGAGATACTGGTCCACGACTTCGCGGTGACGTTCGGCCCTGACATTGTCGTAGATATGATCCGGTCGTCGGTTGCGGTGCAGACGGGTGACAAAGGCTCCGCTGAACGGCATCACCGATCGCATGTAGTCGAGGGTTGCTGGAAAGAAATCCGCAGTGTTGATGGCGGTTATGGCACGCGCCATGGCCTGCTTCAAACACTCTTGGCGGGACTTGGCGGTCTGGTTTTTCACATTAGCGACCCATCGGCCATGTTTGTCAGCTTCCTGTCGCAAGGCATCCTGCTCGCGTTCTATGCACGCCTGTTTCACTCTCGCATGATCAGCTGAATGCCAAGGTGCACAAGAGGCGTTCCATTGAAAATTCTGATTGGTGTCGCATTGTTCCCCGCAGGCACTGGAAAACAAATCACATTGGTCCGATTGAAACGGACTTCAACAGGCCCTAGCGGGAGAGCCGGGCATTATAAGCTTGGAGGTTCGGGCGTCAAATGATATCCCATGCGCCGGCTGCGGTCTGTGGAACAGATAGCCCTGTGCAAAGTCACATCCGATTCTTCGAAGGAAATCGGCTTGTTCCTCGGTTTCAACACCTTCCGCGACGACATCAACATCCAAGCTGTTTCCGATCTCGATGATGGCCTTTACAAGCCCTGTTGCTCCGGCACGAGTGGACAAGCGAGCTACGAATGAT
>Ga0160421_1000179_pt1 | contig 16809 bp, 16 predicted proteins | sample TAMARWmetagpilot_FD_108195 | JGI IMG/M metagenome (GOLD analysis project Ga0160421, IMG submission 108195) | Phycosphere-associated microbial communities from TAMU algal ponds, Corpus Christi, Texas, USA - TAMU ARW-7 10/27 metagenome pilot | ecosystem: Engineered > Artificial ecosystem >... | reverse complement strand
TGCCCACGAAAAAGACGTACTGGACCATGCCAAGAACACAGGGCAGTATCCACTGAACGTTTATCTAAACAATAGCTATGGTGGACAAGGTGGTCTTAACGTAGCCATAGACGAGGACGATAACATGGTACTGAGCTTTAATATCAGTAGCGCCGTTCCATTGTCTCTTAGAAAAGGTGTAATTGCCAGCTTGGATAGTAAACGCCGTTTTAAGAACAGATATTTGGGGACGTTGACCTCTGGTGGTTATAACTATGACTTTATCTTAGAGGAGAATGCCATTACGGTAAGAGGTAGTGGCTCTGGCCTATCCTTTAGTGGAGCAATGTTTCCGACTACATTAACTGATCCTACACATACCGTAAGAACCGAAGTGATAGAAGGCCTCTGTTACATCTACCATTACGATTACAGAAACCGATTGGTAGAAAAGAAAATACCTGGCAAGGGCTGGGAGCATATTGTCTATGACAAGCTCGATAGGCCAATATTGACCCAAGATGCCAAACTGCGCTTGGACAACAACTGGCTCTTTACAAAGTACGACGCCTTTGGTCGTGTAGTTTATACGGGCATGCACAGCTATTTACCTAACAATAGCGAGCATAATTCTGGCAGGTTAGAGCTACAAGCCAATCTTAATGCTCAGACCATACACAACGAAGTAAGGGGAGCCACGGTGAGCAACATTGACGGTGTAAGCTTAGACTACACCAACCAATCATTACCGACTACCAACCTGAAACTGTTTACCGTCAATTACTATGACAGTTACGATAATCTAGGACTCAACAATGAGTTGTTGAAACAACAGGACGACATGGTGTATGACGCCTCAATTGCTATGAATACCAAAGGCCTTGCGACAGTATCCAAGGTGCGTGTACTGGAAACCAGTGATTGGATTACTTCGGTAAGCTATTATGATGAGAAAGGCATGCCCATCTATGTGGCGAGCAAAAACGGTTACCTGCATACCACGGATGTAGTCAAAACGGATTACGATTTTGTAGGCAAGGTCATAAAGACAGAAACCCAACACAATATAAATAGCACGAACGTTAATACTGTAGTTGTTGAGGACGTCTTTGACCACGACCATGCAGGCAGATTGTTAACACAAGACCAAAGTATTAACGGTGGTGCGCCAGAACTAATAGTAAAGAACCATTATGATGAGCTAGGGCAACTAGAAAGCAAAGATATAGGAAATACAGAAACCAGCCCACTTCAGACCGTAAATTACACCTATAACATAAGAGGATGGCTAAAAGCTATCAACGATGATATTTATAATGATAACGACTTATTTGATTTTAACATAAACTACAACAACCCTACGCCTCAGGGTACAGCTTTATTCAACGGCAACATCTCCGAAACCTTTTGGGTCACTGGAAACGACAATAACCAACGTGGCTATGATTATACCTATGACGCGCTCAACCGTATAGAAACGGCCAATTATCGTGGTAATTACGAGCTGGTAGGTGCTTCAAACCAGTTTGAAAATTATAGTCTTGTTGGTGTTGATGACGCGCCAGGTGTTACATACGATAAAAACGGTAATATCATTAGTTTGAGACGTTTTGGGCTAGTAGGAAATGACAACGCCATAGATGTCATAGACGACCTTAACTATGAGTATGAAACATTAAGTAATAAACTCTTAAACGTTAGTGATGACGGCTCTATTGATGGTTTTAATGATGGAAATGTTTTTGATGAAAATAATAATAACCTAAATGACTACCTTTATGACATAAACGGTAACATGGTAAAGGATCTTAATAAAGGGATCTTAGAGATTGAGTATAACCACCTCAATCTGCCTACCGCAATAACATTTAGCGAAGGTAATGCCATAGGAAGTGACAAGATATTATATGTTTACGATGCTACTGGAATAAAGTTAAATAAAACAGTAATAGACATGTCCGATAGTAATGGTATAAATTATAAAAGCAATGCCATTACAGAGTATGCAGGTGCTTTTATCTACAAAAAGTCTGGAAATTATAGCCATGATGGGCAATTTTGGATTGGTAACGAAGCAGGGCAAGGTCTACAGATGTTCTCGCATCCAGAAGGTTACGTAGAACCTGCTACGGATGTTAGTGGCAATTATGACTATGTCTATCAATACAAAGACCACTTAGGGAACATACGGTTGAGCTACAAAGATATCAGTACCACATCCACACCTAACCTGGAAATCCTCGAAGAAAACAACTACTATCCATTTGGCTTAAAACATAAAGGGTATAATGACGTGGTGAGTGCGAATGTCAACTCGGTGGCGAGCAAGTTTAAGTATAATGGGAAGGAGCTCAATGACGAACTTGGACTCGATTGGTACGATATTAGTGCTAGGAATTATGATGCGGCTTTGGGTCGTTGGATGAACATTGACCCGCTTGCTGAAAAATTTGTTGAGACTTCACCTTATGTTTTCGCAAAAAACAACCCTATATTTTTCGTAGACCCAAATGGTGAAGAACCAGTTCCTGGACCATTTACAGGTCAAGGCTATAGGTCTTCAAATGGTACTATAACTGTAACTAGGATTACCGCTGGCCAACGCTATGCCTTAAATGTATATTATGCAATTGCGTCAGCAAGTACTGGTTATGTAGGTGTAGGTGTAGGGTTTGCAACAGCTAGTAATGAAGTTACAAGTGGTGACGGAGTAGATGATACAACAGCGACAAAGGCTGTTGTGGCAACTCAAGGTGCAAGTCAGGTAGCTACAGATGTAATTAATTCTGAGGCTGTATCAGGTAATAAAGGGAATGGTAAGCCTTCTTATATAGGCGATGCCTATGATAAAAATGGCAAAAAAATAGTCAATGGCAACCCTGTAAAATCCGTAGTCAATAAAGCAAACGGTATCATACAATGGGCTGGTGTAGCTACTGCTCTCGCTGAAGACCCTAGTGCCTCAGCAAAAGAAGCATTGTCTAAATGGACATTCCAATTTGCTGATAGCTTTTTAGCTGGTGGTAATATAAACATTGCCCAAGAGGGATTATTCAACGTATATGATGAAAATGCTACAGTTGCTGGCGTTGAAAGTAGGTTAAATGCTATTCATGCTGGTATATCAATATTTTTAGCTGGTACAGATTTTGATTTGGATACTGAAGAAGGGCAAGCTGATGCGGCAGCTTATATTAGTGCAAATGCTAAATACGTAGCTGGTCTAGCGAGATATATTTATAAATATTATAATAATAAAACAGAAGAAACCAATGAAGAATAAATCAACAAAAACTATGCATTTGAATCTATTTTTAATTGCTTTAATGTTTAATCTAATTAATATTTCGTGCCAAGAACAAAAAATTGTTACAAATGATTTGCTAGGAAAATGGAATGCCTACAAAGTGACTACATTAGACGGTGGTGATGGAAGTGATATTACACTTGATGGTAAACCATTTAGCAAAAGTATAATGATGAATTTTGTCGATTCGAAAAACATGTTTTTTTCAATAAATGGAAGTGAAAAATATGAAATAGAATATTCGTTGAAAGATAGTGTTCTAATGATAAGTCATAGAAAGTACACTATTAAATCTCTTAACGATAATTTGCTAATCTTAAAAGAGGAAAAACTGGCGGGGAATCTGATATATTTAAAAAAAGAAGATAATTGATAATATTATAAGTAAATATAAAATCAAACCGATGAAAGAGTACTTCTGGTACTCTTTTATTTTTTTAGTAAATCCCAAGCTTTTATTTCTTCCTAAATCGAATATACTATTTTGGCTAAATTTATTAACTACACCAAATGGGAATATTATTAATAAAAGTTTTATATCATTTTCTAAAGGTTCATTCATACGTTTATATGCAAAATCAACTTTTTGAAGTACTCTTTTTAATAAATCTTGCTCAGCAATATCATTTTCGATGCGCTTGACTAAATCTTTCTTTTTGAGATTTTCTTCTACTATAAGGTTTATAAAATTTTCAGTAGTGTATTTAAGATACTTACTTTTTGATTCCATATATTAAATAAGACTTTTCTTAATATTTCTTTTTACATTTTTAATTAAATAAAAATAGTCTTAGGATAATTGTATTATATATTAATATCGAAAAATTCCTTCAATGGAATTTCCAAGGCTATTGATAACGCTGATATTGTCACAATATTGGGTGTTACAACAGCTTTTTCGATTTTATATAAGTATTGTCTGTCCTTTCCCACCATTTGAGCTAATTGGGTCTGTGTTAGACCCTTTTCTTTTCTGAAGTACCGAACCCTTTCACCTATTTTTTTTGGAATAGTAGTCTTTAACTTCTCTAATTTCCTATCTGACAATTCTTTCATTTAGTAAAAGTCCAAATAGGATATTCAAATGTTGTAACCTTAAAATACTTCATTTTAATTATATTGGTAATGGTACAGATTAGTTGATGAATTAATTTTAAAAATTAAACAATTGTAAAACAACAAATTAAAATATAATTTTAGTTACAAAAGGATGGACGCAATGTTCGTCCTTTTCTTTTTACTTTTGAAACATGGACGACATCAAACAGAAATATAAAGCCGAAGTAACTATTTCTTATGGTAGAAAAATTCAGCTTTCTCACCATGACAGTTATACATTAAAATTTAAGATAGGTGGTCATTGGGCAGAAGCTTTGGATTGTGGTTTTTCTAAAGATAATCAGAAAACGTTGAGTTCTACCAAACCATCATACGTGACAATAACAAGTCATTTAACTACTGAAGATATTAACCATATCATCAAACTCAATGATAAGTTTACCATTCACGACCATGAAATTGGCAAAATAGGTAAAGGAAAAATTATCGAAGTGGTGAAGCAGGAATAATTGTATTTGATTAAAAATTTGTTAGTTGCCCAAAACGGACTTCTCTAACTAATAGTTCACTCTATGTGAATTTCTATATACTGAAAATGTAAATTTTACATACTATATGTGAACTTTTTGCGCATTTTTAAGCTAGCGCTACCAAATTAGGTTTTTTTAAAAAGTGGAGTGTCATTCTTAAGGAAAGAGAAAATCCCTAAAATTGAAGATATGATTCCTATGACTGTCCAATAATCCATTAATCAAATATAAGGATAATATTAGAACAGTGAATCTAAGTAGTAGAATTTTGGATTTACCAAGTTTTCTTTATCGAGTAGATAGATTATATAGGCTTAGTTCTGATATTTTCGGAGAACTTGGGATTTTAAGTCTATGGTTTATTGATGATAATTCTCAAAAATTAGTGATTGAATCGCAAATGTCATGACATTATGGAAAACCGTAAATATAGATACTTCTAAATATTTAGATTTCAGTGAATTATAGTGACAATATGACACGCTTTAAAAATCCGTTAACAATGGTACGGTATTCGCAACGTAATTGTTAAAATTTTAAAAATTATATATTTTATGACAAATAAAAAGAAAACTTCTAAGAATGTAGCGTCTTTGGCTGCAAAGATACTAAATGACCCTAATTCTTCTAAAATAGCAAAAGAATTAGCAGGCTCTGCTCTATCACAGGTCAATAGAACCAATCAAACAGGAAGTGAAATGGAAGATAAGGCTTCACGTGTATTAAAAAGCAATAAATACAGTGAAGATACCAAGTCCCTAGCCGCTTCTGTTCTGTCCCAATCGAATAAAGGAAGATAAAATGGCAATTCAAATGGATAGAGCCATTAAGTTGGCTAACAGAACACCCCAATGGGTTAAGGATAATTGCAAGCATTTATTCGAGAAAGAGTATCACTGTGGTGCATCAACAGGTGACAATGTCTGTGTTTTTATGCGGTGAAACTTCTTATCGTGGATAGGATTATACAACAAAATTGAATTAAAAGAATGAGAAAGTCATCAATCAAAAATCTAATTGAATTCAGAAGGTTTTCGAAAATCAGGAAGGCTTCTTTTGTACGTAGATTAAAGACCAAAGCAGAGGATAAATCAAATTCAGATGGTGGTAACTACTGGGTCAGAAGTATAACTGCCCTAAGCTCTGCATTTAGGTATAATGACAATCAAATAGTAAAGGATAGACTTGAAGCCATTCAAGAGGATTTTGAGATTACGGACAGAAAACAGACCAAAGTAATGTACCAAAGAAATATGGACATCCTATATAACTTTGAGGATTATGACTTTTCCACTCTAAGACCATCCGATGAATTAACCTTCTTATCAAAACCAAAAGAGAAATCATTATTGGATATCGGAGGTTTACCAATTCAGATAATTCCAAACCATATATTTTCGTATGAGGTAAACGATAAAAAATATATAGGTGGTATTTGGTTCGTTACATGGCTCGATGGCTATAAGAAAAGTGATTTAGGCATTAATTCAGAGGCTATATTTACATACCTAAAAAAGCACTACTCTAAAGATTATAAAATCATGCCAAAAGATTGTATTGTGGTAGATGCTTCTTCAATGAATGTTGTTACTTATCAGCAGATTGTCGATGGTGAAATACCCTCGTTGTTAGGTTTGACCATTGCTATAATAAGGGGGATGTTTTAGAAAAATCAAAACATATTCAAACTTTTACACCATTTCATTTTGCCGTGTGAAGTAAATATGACTATTGAATTTATTTTAATACAATAATTACAAAGTATTTCTTTATTAAATCCACATCATACCTAAAATAGGTTTACCTTCTATTTACAAATAAAATTCTCATTTCTTTCAATATTTCCTAAAAATCGTTAGGTACTTCCATTGATTGGTACTAAAAATTGGTGAGACCTTGGAATTCCATTTCTTTGATTTCTTTACTTTCTTTGAAATCTTTACATCTTCAATTATCGAAAAAACCATAAAACTTTAACAGAAAATAATCTCAAAAAAAGGAAAAATAAATTCAAAAGAGTTGTAGCTTCTAATTATTTCGGAGCAATCTGGGAATGATATTTTAGAGAATAATAAAATTAAAGAATTATTCTGACAAAAACGTCTAAGTAGAAAAACGATTTGCTTTAGTAAGAATTTTGAAATGTTGGAAGCAACATTAAAATTGTACTTATGGGGAAATCAAATCAAATTTCAACATTAAATTAATAACCAAAATATAAAAATTGGGGTCATAGGCTCGAATCTCGTTGGGGTCATAACCCAAATTACAACTACAAGATAAACAGCTGTTTATAAAACCATTATACCTTTATTGGTAAGTATTTGGGTAGTGAATTCTAAAAATCAAATTTTTTTATATGGTAGACTTTGTAGACAGTAGTCTTTGGTAAAAGATTTTTTAAAAATGTAGTATCATTCTTTAAGAATGAAAGTATCCCTAAAATTGAAGATATGATTCCTATGACTGTCCAAAGATCCATTGGTCTAATATACGAATAATGTACCTATCTTGGTCAAATGAAGAAACTATGTTGTTTGCTTGTTATACCATTTCTTGTCATGGCTTGTGACGATAAGCCAATGTATCCTATCAAGACCTATGAGGCTACCATCTTTAGGCTCAAGGCAGAAAACGATTCACTGAGGGAACAACTGCAAAAATGTGACAACTGGGTCGACCTCTTGGAATCGCGTGACACTATCAAGGGAGAATAGAACCTACATATTTATCCAAGTTATGTCCATGGATAAATGATTTGATACCAATTATTTTATTGGTATTTGCATCGTAGTGGACCTCAACAAAGAACATATCTATTGTATAGAGCAAATTTCTTTTTTCCTCATCAATTACCGTATCTATATGTTTACCCAGATCCCAAACGGTCTGGTATTTCTGATCTTCTTCCAGTAAGTTGAACTGATATAGGGTCATTGGCTTTTTTATAACAGTTTACTTTCCAAATCTTCTTTATATTTTAAAAACCCATCGATGGATTCATTGTAATCATGGAAAATCCACTGAACTTGTCCTCTGTTTTGCTGATATACTCCAACTTACCTTCTACCTTTATCATCCTGATTATTTTATTTATCCTATTCAAGTAGTCCTTTAAAACATCTTTATCCTTCTCTATATAGAAAATATATGTGGCTTCCTACGAAAAGACAGTTATGTATTGATGTCTATACTGGATTATAATTATCAGATTCTCTTTTGTGACCTTATTATTAAAACCAAATAATCTATAAAAAACTGATAAACAGCATTTTAGTTTTTCATCGCGGATAGCCTTCATATAAAACAGGAGCTTTATACCAATATTTATATTCATCATGAGTCATATAATCCTTAATAGTTTGCATCCCTTTGGTAAAAGCTGATTGGAAACCGTTTGATACTCCAGTTAAAATATGAGGTATTACATTTATGGATGACCATGGATTTATAGTTCTCAAAAGTACTACGTGAGATATTAAAAACTTTAAGTGCGTAATCAATAGGAATAGTCTGCTTTGAAGATTGGTTGATTCGCTTAATCAGTTCTACTTCTTCTTTGACTGTAGAATTTATTTCACAAGACGTATATTTATCATCAGATTCATATTTCCAGCGTGATAAATTAGATCAAGGAATACGAGCAACCTGCTCGGCAGTTAAAACATCTTTTAAGACACCGAGCCTTACCAAGTGTTTTATGCTAGTGTCCCAAGATTGGCGGATTTTCATAATTGTATCTTTATAAAGTTCAAAGATGTCAAAAACAATTGAGACATTTTATATAATTACTATATTTACACAAACCTTCGTTTAATGTATTTTAGACCCTTAGCATTAGTATTCTTGATCGCCTTTTTCTTTCTAGGTTGCAAATCTATTACCGTAGCCAATGAAGCCCAAACCAAAACTTCACAGTCCATGGAGCTAGGCACCATTGGTGAGGACAAGCAATTTATTTTAGAAGAAGATTATAATAGCACGGCCATTCCTGCATTTGATGAACCTGTAAAAGTAAGTGTTAGTGTATTAGAATTTAATAAGACAAGTTATAAGGCCTTTTCAAAAGCGAATAATAAGAAGAGTCTGCCTTTAACAATAAACTATATAGATACCTTAAAAAGTAAGCCTAAGTTTTTAAAATTGGAATTAGCGGATCGAGTTTCCATTTTAAATGTGCTTAATCGAACAGAGAATGGTACTGTAAAAGATTATATAAAAAACAAAAAAGACGCTCATATTATTTCTGCTATTTCCATTGCATTTGATAAAGAAAAGATGAAATCCATTTTAGATGCCGATGCTTTGTTTTTGGAACAAGAGCTTAATAAAACATTCGTTTTAAGAGCCTATAAAAATAATAGCATACTAGGTAGTTTTAAATTTAGCGAAGGTGTTGTATTTGCTTATCAAGCCTCGAATTTCTGTTGGCAAGAAAACGATAAATACCAATTAAATATCGTAGATATTGTAGAAAGCACCGATAAATGCCCAAATAGTACGTACAGAAGTGCGAAACGAGCAGAAAAGAACATCGATTATTTTAAATTTTAACAATGAGACATTTAAAGTTACTTTTAGCGATAATCTTATTGGCCAGTTGCGAAGAGATTATAGAAGTTGTAGATATCTCTGATAAAAGTGTAGTGGTTTTGGCACCAACAGACACTGCTACCCTAACAATTACGGATATTAACTTTTCATGGGAAGATGTTGAGGATGCCGAGCAGTATAAACTACAAATAGCAACACCAAGTTTTGAATCTGCAAACCAAGTCGTACTGGACACTACTATTACCACCACTAGTTTTAACCAAGCCTTAGAGCTCGGCAATTACGAGTGGCGCGTTAGAGCCGAGAATTCAGACTATCAAACAACTTACAGCACACAAAGTTTCACCATTGAAGAGTAAAGGCAAAACATATCTATTACTTGTCGCAGTACTAGGTATTTGGGGAACCATAGCCTATAAAATTGTAAATAGCCTTAGCCCAGATGAAGTTGAAGTTACACCGCAGAACTTTGATGTATCTTTTAATCCCAAACAGCCAAAACAGACCGATACATTTTCCATAAAGGATACGGAAAGAGACCCTTTTTTGGGCACCTTATCTTCTAATAAACAAACTTCAAGATCAGTCCCAAAGAGCACTTCGGCTAAAACAGATGTTGCAATGCCAGCCATTACCTTTGGTGGCCTGATACAAAAGCAAGGATCAAATTCAAAAGTATTTGTGGTGAATATTAATAACCGACAATACTTATTAAAACGAGGGCAAACCGTTAATGATGTAAAATTGATTAATGGTGATAAAGAATCTATCACTATTCGCTTCAACGGAAAGAATCATAACATTAAGCTTTAGCATGTTTGGGTTAAAGTTAAAAGCTGGCGCTCTTCAATTGACTACATTCATCATTGTAGTGATTGCCTTATTGCTAACCGCTTTTATTTTATTGGTACATGTGCATAAGCAGTTTCAAGTCCAATCTGATTTTATAATAGAAGCCACAAAGCAATCCAATGATGGTATGGATTATGTGCTTCAGAATTCTATTCAACTTAACGATACTACATTTCTTAATTTAGGTGGTGATGATTATAAAACCCTTAAGGTCTGTCGTGGTTTTTGGGGTGTTTTTGAAAAAGTCGTAAGTACAGCAACCATAAAAAACAATCGCTTTCAAAAAATAGCACTCATAGGTTCCAAACAACCTGAAAGCAATAGAAGTGCCTTGTACATCCAAGATAATAACAAACCCTTGGTTTTGGTCGGCAATACCAAAATAGAAGGACTTGCCTACTTGCCCAAGCAAGGTGTTAAACCTGGTTACATCTCTGGACAATCCTATTACGGATCAAGGTTAATTTATGGTTCGACACGAGTAGCTTCAAAACTCCCCAAGTTATCCTCTGATATCACAAAGAGTATATCCCAATTAGAAAGCACAAGCGCAACCCTTCATCAAGATCGGTTTTTAAATATCCAAGAAGGAAGTATATACAGTAACTCATTTTTAAAGCCACTTCAGATCGTATACTCAAACACAGAAATTGACTTAGAACGGGTTGAACTTATGGGACATATTGTAGTTCAATCAAAATCCAAGATAACGGTTCATTCATCAACAAAATTAAAGGATGTAATTCTTGTTGCCCCAGAAATTGACATACAACCCAATACGGTTGGAAGCTTTCAGGCTATAGCTTCAAAGGAAATTATGGTCGGTAAAGATGTTAGCTTAAATTATCCTTCTGCTTTGGTTTTGAAAGAGCACCCAAAAAATGGGCAAATTGATAATACACCAAGCACGATAAAACAAACACCTAGAATTACCATTGATGAAAATGCCATGGTTAAAGGTTTGGTTATGTATCTAGGTGAAGAAGAGCTCAATAACTATAAGCCTCAGATACTGCTAAAGGAGAAGGCCTTGATATATGGGGAACTCTATAATACCCAAAATACGGAGCTACTGGGTTTGGTTTACGGAAGCGTATTTACCAATAATTTTATAGCAAATCAATCGGGTTCGGTATACCAGAACCACATATATAATGGGAAGATAACTGTCAATAAACTGCCCCAAGAATACATTGGGCTATTATTTAATGATTCCAATAAAGATGTGATGAAATGGCTATACTAAAAAGCAAGAATAAGCTGTTAAATCGCGATTATCGCGTAAAAGGATCTACCTTGATGGAAACCCTTGTAGCTACCGTACTGATTGTTTTGATTCTTATGTTGGCAAGTATGATCTTGAACAACTTGTTTTCAAATACCATTAAGAACAATACCCAAGCTATAAACAACCATCTTAATGAATTACAGTATCTACAACAGCATGAGCAGCTTCTGTTACCTTATGCCGATTCCTATAAAAATTGGGATGTAACCGTAGAACGGTATAAAGAAGACAACAAAACCTTAATAGAGTTTGAAGCCATAAATACTAAGACTAATAAAACAATAAACATCATTAAACGTGAAGCAGAATAAAAAAATAAAGGCATTTACCTTAAGTGAAATCATTGTGGTTCTCATCCTTACTAGTATTGTGATTGGCTTGGCATTTTCGGTATTGGGATTGGTGCAAAAGCAAATGCTGGCCATTAAGGCTAATTACAATAAGAATCAAGAACTACAGAAGCTAGAGACGAGCTTATGGATAGATTTTAATCGTTATCCAAACATACGGTATGATTCTAATGAAGATCGACTGGTGTTAAAGCACGACTTGGATTCTGTATACTATGTTTTTTCAAAAGAATTTATTGTCAAAGCTCAAGACACCTTCACAATTCCTTTGGAAACAAAACAATTCTTTTTTGACGGTATCAGGTCACAAACCAGCAAGGTCGATGCACTAAAACTCAGAACAACCAAAGCTTATCAAAACAAAGAATTATTTATCTTTAAAAAAAATGACGCAACACTCTATATGGATTAATGGGATTTCAACTGGACAACATACAAAGGGCTAAAAAAAAACAAACCAATAATGCGGGTAAAACTTCTTTTTTGCAAAAGGAGATTACACTTTTTGGTAATAGCTTTTCTAACAAAGTTAAAGAAGACTTTTACACGGAACTCAGCGTACTCTTAAAAGCAGGGATTACCCTAAAGGATGCCTTGGAACTCATAGAAGAATCCTTAAAAAAGAAGACTCAGAAAGAAAAACTAAATACCATTTCAATAGCCATCGTATCGGGCGCCAGTCTTTCAGAAGCCATTGCGCAACATAAGGAATTTACGGAATACGAATACTACTCGTTAAAGATTGGTGAAGAAACGGGAACGCTTATAGAAGTTACTAGACAATTGGGTGAGTTCTACGCCAGAAAAAACGAACAACGTAGAAACCTCATAAGTGCATTGACCTATCCAACCATTATATTAGCAACGGCTGTTTTGGTAGTAGCTTTTATGCTAAATTACGTCGTGCCAATGTTCCAAGATATTTTTGAACAACAAAAAGTAGAACTTCCAGCCATTACCCAATTTATCATCAGCTGTTCGGAATTTTTAAAAAGTTATGGATGGGTAATGTTGTTAGCTTTAATTATCCTTATTAGTTCTAGAACATTTTTCAACAAAAAGCTCAGGTATAAAAAACTTAAAGACCGATTTATTTTGAAATTACCCTTTATTGGTGAGTTTGTTAAAACAGTATATCTATCCCAATTTACACAAGCTGTAAGCTTGTTAACGGCTTCTAAAGTACCTTTGGTAAATAGTATTCAGCTAGTAAAGCAAATGATCAACTTCTATCCATTACAAAATGCTTTAGAATCCGTTGAACAGGATATCTTAAAGGGAAAATCGCTTAGCGATAGTCTTAAACCTCACAAATTATTTGACAATAAAATGGTAGCTTTAGTAAAAGTTGCAGAAGAGACCAACCAAAATGAGTTTATTTTTCAGCGTTTAAATACGCAATATAATTCGCAGGTACAGCAAAAATCTAAACTACTGTCTACATTATTAGAGCCTTTTATTATTATGATTGTCGGACTATTGGTTGGTGTTATTTTAATTGCTATGTATTTACCGATGTTTAGACTGAGTAGTGTATTAGGATAAATGAACCGTGAGAGGAAATTTCGATTGAGAATTCACAAAATCTGATTTAAATCTTCCTTTTTACCCGAAAATGGCTTGATGATCATGATCTTATACAATTCAATGTTTTGACCTATAAATGGCTAATGCTACCACTAAAAGAATAGACCAATGTTTAATACCACTTTTTTTTAGGCTTAAAAAAATGGAAATAGTCCTAAAAAATCAACTGTATTATATCAGGTGTTAGCTGTTGTAAACAGCCGTGAAAGTGTTTTGCTTTTGTAAGAAATAACATAAGTAATTAATATTGAGATGTTTATATTTTCTTACATTAATTATGTCAAAATCGAGTGTTTATTTGAAAACAATTCCTTAATTTGAGCATCCCTTTAATAGATTATTGACCCTTATTTAAAACGTCTAAAACCTTTTTTAACCGATAAAGTTTTAAATTAGATGAAAACAAATCTATTGCCTTTTTTCAAGTTCTCGATTGTACTAATGTCAATGCTGTCGGTAACAGCTCAAGAATTGCCGACGATTATTCCACCGTCACCTGAAGCAGCAGCTCTAGGAAACTTTGTGGACGTGCCAGTATCCCACTATACAGGTTTGCCGAATATTTCGATACCAATTTACACGATTAAACAGAAAGGTATAGAAATCCCCATTCAACTTAGCTATCATGCAAGAGGGGTTAAGGTCATGGAGATTGCGCCTAGGACCGGAACAGGATGGTCGCTTGTTTATGGTGGAAGTATCTCAAGGCAAATGAGAGGCAGAAGTGATGAAAATGTCAATGGATATTTAGGCAACGGTAGCTTTTTTGAAAACTTTGCAAGCAGTGAAGATACTCGAAACAACATGGGGTCTTTAGAAGCTGCTATTAGAAATTTTGATTTTTATCCAGACCAGTTTACTTTCAATGCGGGAGGAACCAGTGGTAAATTTATTTTGGACTATACAAATACAAATATAGGAGAGCCCCTGATCCAAAGTTTTGGGGACATATCAATCAGCTATACATCAAATGACCCAAAAGGGATCGATGCGTTTGTGGTGAAAGATGCCAATGGTAACACTTACTATTTTGGTGTGTCCAAAAACGAGCAACGTAAGGCTCAGGATTATCAGTTATCGGTGGGAAAGTCATTTTATTATGATGGAAATCAGGTCTTAGATCCTCCATCATCCGACGATGATACTTTTTTCAGCTCTTGGAAATTAATGGACATAGAAACGGTACATGGGGATTTGATAAGTTTTCATTATGAACTGGATAGCGATGGCGTGATTTATTGGAGAAAGAATTTAGACAAAGGAACGCCATCCAATAGCACGGGAACGGCTTGGGATACCAATATCTATTCCATACACACCAGGGTATCAAGAATCCAGAACTATGAATACCAATTAAAAAGAATCGAGTTCAATGAAGGCAGAGACAGAATAGAGTTTATCAAAGAAACCAACGGCAGAGATGATTTTGTTGGGCATGCTTTGGACAGAATTGAGATATACAATAACGATCAACTTATCAAGGGATATGATCTAGGGTATGAATATACTCAAAGTACTGATACCATTAGTATGCTAGACGATTTCACTGAAGCATCCAATTTCTCTAAGTATTTTAAGCGTCTTTTTTTAAGTACAGTATCCGAATATGGTAAAGATGGTACGGCTCTGCCTCCCTATCAATTCACGTACGACCCACAAGTTCTGCCGAGTCACTTTTCTTCAAAACAGGATTACTGGGGCTATTTTAATGATGCAACCAATAATGGCCCGTTTACGAGATTGTTCAACTATGGAACATATGAACCGGACAGAAAAGTAAATGTGTTAGCTTCCGAAGCTGGGCTTTTAAAAGAAATACAATACCCGACAGGAGGGTACAGTAAGTTTACCTATGAGCATAACAAAGGGGTTTTAGGTTGGTTGAACGAGGTTAAAGTACCTGACATCAATCCTTTCAATGCCGACCCCAATGCGTCACCAGAAAATTTCAAAAATGAATATCTTTCTTGGCTCAAACCAAACGATTACAATGGGGATAAGTATATAGGTGAGACCTTTACGATAAACGGACCTTTTAACGATTTGGTCGAAGTCACGATAAATATCAGTTTACCGACCGATTATTCAAACACAAATCAAAATATAGAGTGTAGCGACCCTATTGGCAATTGTTTGTTCAATATCACTCTTGAAGGACTAAATGGAGTACCTGATATTGACGGTTTATTCTCAGGTAGCACTGTACTTAATATACCTGAGGGCGAATACCGTTTAGTGTTCGATCCGGTCAATGATAACAATTGGAGCAATGATGCCGCAAATTGGGATTATGGTTCAGGCGTTGATTATATACCGTTTCCCTATATGTTCAATGTATCCATAAGGTGGCAACATCAGGATATCGAGACCGACCCAGGCATCGCACCATTATATGGACCAGGAAAGCGCATCAAGAAAATAGAGCACACTGATGCTGATGGTACAGTAAGTGTTAAGGAATATGATTACTACTATCCAATTACCGTAGGAATACACGAGGATCCTGGTGCCCCAAGCGGTAGCATTAAAGGCCTTCCTGCGTTTTTAAACAAACTTGAAGAAGGTTATGACGGTGACTATGGTGGTTATAATGACAATATATATACTGGGGCTTATGATGCTACGAGCATGTTCAGCAGTTTCCAGTCCAACTTTATCGGCTATTCTGGGGTCATTGAATACCGAGGCACAAAGGGCAATAATATCGGTAAGACCGAATATAGCTTTACCAACTTTAACGATACTGGAGGCGATTATTTTGAATTCCCTTACCACCCTCCTACGGATAATGAATGGCTAAGGGGAAAACCTGTACATATCAACCATTATAATAATGACGGTACCGGTAATTATAGACTTGTAAAGTCAATCAAGAACACGTATCTATATGGAAATAGATTATATGCACCAGATTTCGTAGTACCTTTTGGTGGTACAGGAGGACTTCAATTCTCGGATGACACACCCGAGAATGAACTTTTTATTTTCACTCCACAAGGAAAAGAGTATCCTTGGGACGTTAATTCTGACTGGAACTATGAAAAAGAAAGGACCCATTTTAGGTTACCCCTGTATATACCAAAAAGAATAAGTATCAGTGGTGGTATGGTGCCAACACATTATAGGGTCTATGATCTAACAGGAGGAACACTAAATCTATATAATACCACAGAAACACTCTTTGACGAAAATGAGCAACCAACCATTGTTACAAAGACAACCACAGATTTTAACTACGACAATCATTACCAACCCGCAGGGGTCACAACGGTAACAAGTGATGGTAAGCCCGTAATGCAAAGC
>Ga0160421_1000178_pt1 | contig 16881 bp, 13 predicted proteins | sample TAMARWmetagpilot_FD_108195 | JGI IMG/M metagenome (GOLD analysis project Ga0160421, IMG submission 108195) | Phycosphere-associated microbial communities from TAMU algal ponds, Corpus Christi, Texas, USA - TAMU ARW-7 10/27 metagenome pilot | ecosystem: Engineered > Artificial ecosystem >... | reverse complement strand
TGGACCGACTGAAATATAGACCTAGAGTTTTCTTAGAGGCTGAATTGTCATATCGGTTCGGCAAGCAGATACGAGAACACAGCATTAGTAATGAAAATTTGAGAGCTCGAATAGACGGACTGCTAGCTAACGGAGTTATTGGTGAGTCAGTCTCAATGGAGTTGCATCAGTGGAGAGAGACTCTGAATCCAGAGCATCATGTTTTTCCGGGGAATGATGTTGAAGATCAACGTACTACTGCTAGAGATTTTATGCGGTTTATTTTTCAGGATTTGGTTCCGTCTGGTTGAGTGGAGATCTGTGAACTGAATCAATATTTCTGGTAGGGATGCCTATGGGTAATTACGTTGACTTTGAACAAGACTTTATAATGAGAACAATGATGCTCATTCAGCAATACTATGATGAAATTGTTCCGAAGAAGTCATTCTATGAGCAGTTTAATTACACGTTACTAATTAACTGCCTCTTTGGTCTGATCGTCATGCCAAAAGAGCGTGCTATGTCTGCGATACCCACTACGCGACTTACTGCGGAATTTAAAGCTAAGATGGGAATACAACAATCCAACCTTCCAGACTCTGCAACTACTCTCAGGGAGTTAATCGTTAAAATGAGGCATTCAGTTGCACATTGTGACTTTGAGGTAATATCCCACGGAGAAGATAAAAGCTTTGATCTTGTCAACTTTAGAGATACCGAAAACAAAAATGTATTCGCTAGTTTTGTTGCTTCAGAAATACTACCTTTCTTAAAGTTCTACACAGATGTACTCCATAACAATTTACATCGTGTAAATGAGGGGGCGCGAAAACAAACTAATTAACGACTTGCTATTCTCTTTGGGGACAAAAACGTGGGCTCGCTATGCGGGTGCTAACGTTCGCTGCTTGGCACAAGCAGGTCGTTTATCAGAGCCGGTCAAAGCAGAGCTTTGACCAATTCCAGTTTCTCTGCCTTCGATAAATCACCCAACGACCCTTTGATCAAATCAAGTACCGCTGTTTCGCTACGCGGCTCAATCATTCCAGCACATTCCATCAGTTTTCTTGCAACTCGCTCAGCAGGCTCGCGCAGTTCTTCCGCTGTCAAAATCGTATAATCACCGGTTACATCGTCTCGGGACGTTCTGTGGTTAAGAAGACGTTTCAGTGTATAGCTGCCAACGCCAAGGCTCTCAGTAATTGAAATATAGGTGCGGCGCAGGTCGTGCAATGTAATTTCGAGGCCTGCTTCTTTAAGGATCTTATTGACCGTCTTTTTAGGTTCAACAATTCGCCCTTTATGGTTATCAGAACCGAAAACAAAACCAGATACTTTATAGCGTTTTCGACGTGCAAATATTTCCTCTAAGGGTTTCGTGATAGGGAGCTCAACACCATCACCGTTTTTGGTATCACCTAACCAAAACAGCTTGTCATTCATGTAAACGTCGCACCATTTTAGCTCTAGCAGCTCGGTTTTACGCAGGCCCGTAAACATCATGAACTCTACATAGTCGCAAATGGTTACAACGCTATCCATCCGATACGCAGCGGCTTCATTTCGTACAGAATCAATTGCTTGCTTAAAGGGCTTTAGTTCGGACTGGCGTAAACGCGTCTGCTTTCGTTTCACATTATTCCAGGCGCGTTTTTCTGAAATGACGTTCACGGGGTTAAACGGGAACAGACTCCTACCTTCCGAAGATTTATACTCAGCTCTTGCAAAGTTAAATAACGCCCGTAATGTTCTCATTGTAAGGTCGGCTTGTGCTTGGCTGTTTTCTGATAGCTCGTAATGACGCTTCAGAACCATCGTTTCGCTGATGTCGGCCATACGCTTGTTATGCCAAGCTTTTAAATAGCAATTCACGACCTGGTTGTATCCGGTGAGTGTTGTCTGTTTCAACTGACGGTTAGCTTTAAACGCATCAAATACCTCTAGTAAGGTGACGGATGCTGCTCGGAACTGTCGTTTGGTATCGTTTGGATTAATACCTTCGGCAATATCAGCCAACGCACGCTTCGCCATTTTTCTGGCTGTATCAAGACTAATACTAGGCGAACTTCCAATGGTGACAGAGACAGGGGACTGTCTACTTGGTATTTTTTTATAGACTCGGAATGACTTTTTGCCGCTTGGTGTGACGTCGATAATGAGTCCGTGCAATTGCGTATCAAAATACCGAGTACGCGACTTGTGCGGTGTCAGTTTTGCCAGTGATGCTTCTGTAAATCTAAATTTGTTCTTCGTCATGGGTGCTACCTCTGTGCTACTTTGAACACAAAATCTAGTGTTCTGATTTGCATGATGTTTTATGCATCAGAGGTAGTGTTAATGGCAATAAGTGACTGAAATAAATAGTTTATTTAGTAACTGGCGAATAAAAAAAGTAATCGCCCGTAAACCGCTATTTAGTGCCTCATAATCGGTTGGTCCGCAGTTCAAATCTGCGAGGGGCCACCATTTATCTATAAGTCAGTTCTTGTGTTTATGGCTATGTGAGATCTAATCCGTCACGCCGTTACTTGGCCCACTTGCTCACCGCCAATCGCCTATGGCATCCTAAATATCCACGTCACTTCAGTGATGGGAGGCGAGTTATGGGATTTCGTCTACATGCACCTATGCGGTTGGCCTTTCCAGGCAAGTGGGTCGCACGCAGCACGCTGTTGGTTGCGTTTGCTGCGATATGCTGGGGGATTTCAGGTGGCATGGGTGCCATATTGCTCAAGGAGGGCTGGAGTGCGACGACGGTTGCGCTATGTCGTGGCATATTCGGGTTTGCTTTTGTCGGTGTGTGGTTGATTTTTGCGCGGCGTGATATCGGGCGTTTAAATCGGACGTTCTGGTTTTGGTCGATTGTTGCCGGGTTGGGTGTCGCGGGTAACTTCTCGTTTTACTTCATGAGTATTGCTGAGGGAAGTGTCACGGTGGCTGCAACACTAATGTATTGTGCACCGGTGTTTATTTTCCTAATTTCTTTCCTGCTCGGACTTGAAACACCCTCTTGGTCTAAAGGGTTAGCTATCTTATTTGTCGTTGTGGGTATTGTGTTGCTGACCGAAGCTTACGCGCTCAATATGGGAAAGGTGAGTGGGGTAGCCGTGATCATGGGGTTACTATCCGGTGCGTCTTACACTGTGTTTGTCTTTGGCTTCAAATATGCCACGCCTCATGGTAGCCCGCAGGCGGTGCTGACGGTTGCTTTTGCTGTACTATCTCTGGTTTTAGCTTTGCTGATCGATTTTGCTGAGATTAAGCAGGTCGCTTCGCCATTGTCTTTATCGCTATTATTAGCTATTGGGATTTTGGGAGGCGGAGTCTCGTTCATTTGTTATGTTGTCGGTCTAAACTATACCGCGCCGGGTAGCGCTTCGATCTTAGCGATGGCCGAGCCCATCACAGCCTCGTTATTTGGCGTTTTATTTTTGGGCGAAATGTTAGCTTGGGTTCAAGTGCTTGGCGTCGCACTGATATTAAGTTCTGTCACTGTGCTGAGCATCGAGTCGAGTCGCAGACGATCCGTTGTACAGTGATAACAGCGACTCGATGACCCAGCCGCTGTTATCAACAATATTAGTCGTTTACACCCAGTGCGCCGCCACGGACGAGGCCTCCCGCAATATCTTGCGCACGGTAGTTTTTTAATGCCTTGACCATATTGTTATAGGAGTCCATGAATGCGGCTGAAATAACCTTTCCTTCAGGTGTATCGGTATAGCCACCAACACCTGCGAGCAGGCCTGAGAAAACGCCACCAAAGGCACTGAAATCCCAATTCTTAGCGTTACCTGCTGCTGCCGATACTTGTACACCAGAGCGGTTATCAACCAGCAGCAATGTGGTCGCTGCTTCATTACTCGAGAGCCCTCCGGCAACTGCGCCAACCCAACCGCCCAATAAGCCTCCTACATTTTGTGTCCCACTCTCGGAGAATTGAATGGAGGGGCTGACCGTGTAGTCTGCGGCAACCAGTTGACCTTTGCCAAAGTTACTTTGCTGGCGTAGTTCGCCGCTTTCCATGAGGGCGCGCTCGGTCTGGAGTGCTTGCATTGCTTTGCCTCGTTCAACGATAACGAAGCAGTTTGACTGTTGAATCATGACACGTATGAGCGGTACGGTTGTGCCCAGCATGGGATACATGCGGCGATAGTCATACCACCAATTTTCGTTTGTATCTTCGTAAATAGATAGTGTTCCCAGCGGTGCCTCACAGCGTTCTAACGCTTTGTTCTCGCCCTGACTTTGCGCTCCGCCGGCAGCTCCCGTAATGGTGTTTCCAGAACTGCCGCCTAAACTGGGATTGGTACTGACACAGGCGGTTAAAGAGACGGTACAAATGCAAGCAATAAGAGATTGATTAAGTTGATTTTTCATGACCTGACGACTGTTGTGATAATTGACAGGTTAATTTTGGTAATTAAGGAAAAAGGTACAACTCGAGTAGGATGAGTTTGAAGTCAGAAATCACGGAAGAATGGGTATATTATGAGGTATATTAGGGCTCAGTGAGATTGACTGAGCCCGACAATGTGCTACTTAAAATGAGTAGCGCACAGACAGACCAAGGGTGTCGAAAGCGTCGAATGAGTCAGCTTGAAGAGCCACCGAGAGTCTATCGGTTGCGTAGAAACGTGTTGTTATGCGCATGGTATCCTGTGTGTTGTCGAATACGTCGGCCATACCGATATTGAAATCGACCTCGAACCAACTGGTTATACGAGCGCGCGCACCAATGGCTGCATGCCAACCAGTATCGTCATTGTCAAAACTATTTTGCGGCATCGTCAGTTCAGATTTATAGTTTGCCACACCGGCTTTGGCATATACATCAAGCATGTTGTATTGGAATACTTTATAGCCAACGTCAGCAAAAAGTAGCTTGTTGTTCAAGTCTACATTGCCCTCGCCGTCATTTTCCAAGCTGCGATAGTCGGCACTGATAAAAAATCGGTCGGTCAGTGATTTTTCGAATTCTAGTAGATAACCATCGTTATAACTTGACTCGTGAGCGTAGCCAGCGCCAATAAAGTCATAATTAGGCTTTTGTTCGGCATTCTGTGCAAGCGCAACGTTAGAAAAAAGCACCATCGAAGCAAGTGCGGAAGAAGCTAAAAGTTGTTTCATTATGAACATCCTGTTGGGTAGATTTTAAATGGTTATATCTCATGTCATATTAAAATGTAAATGAATAATGGCTAATAAATGTAACATTTAATTGCAATCAACAAAAAAGCCGGCTTAATGAAGCCGGCTCGGTTGACAGTTGAGACCACCTAGCGTGTTGTAGCAACGCGCGCTCGAGCAGCATGCAGTTTTTTATAACTTTCAATCAAGCGCAAGTGACGATCGAGCCCGGTTAAATTCATGTCGGTGGGTGTCAAACCATGAAAACGCACATTTCCATCGACGGAACCTTCGACTGCATCCATGGTTTTATCGCCGAACATGCGGCGGAAGTTATAAATAAAGTCGCTACGCTCGAGTTCTTCGTCGAGTTCGACCTCAAGTAGGGCTTCCACGGCGCGATAGAATAAAACGCGTTCAACGGTGTTGTCGTTGTATTGTAGGAACATTTCCACATGCTCTAAAGCGAGCGCATGTTCGCCTAAAGCAAGGTAGATAAGCAATTTAAGCTCTAGGATCGTGAGCTGACCCCACACAGTATTTTCATCAAACTCAATACCGATCAGCGTGATGATATCCATGTAATTATCAAGCTGGCTTTCTTCTAAACGCTCGACTAAATCCGCGAGGGCATCGTCACCGAGACGGTGAAGGTTTAGAATATCTTCGCGGAATTGCAATGCCACGTTGGTGTTATCCCAGATCAAATCTTCTACGGGATACACTTCTGAATAACCCGGCACGAGGATACGACATGCCGGTGCACCCAGTTCGTCATAAACGGCGACATAGGCTTCTTTGCCCAGCTCAGAAAGAACCCCAAACAGGGTATTCACTTCCTCATGATTTGAGCCGGAAAAGTCCCAGTCGACGAATTCATATTCTGAACGTGCGCTGAAGAAACGCCACGACACCACACCTGATGAATCGATAAAGTGTTCAACAAAGTTATTGGGCTCGGTAACAGCCATTTGGTTAAAAGTCGGCGCAGGTAAGTCGTTTAATCCTTCAAAGCTGCGACCTTGTAAAAGCTCAGTAAGACTGCGCTCAAGAGCAACTTCTAAGCTGGGGTGCGCACCAAACGAGGCAAACACACCACCGGTGCGAGGGTTCATCAGAGTGACACAGGCTACAGGAAATTGACCGCCTAGCGAGGCGTCTTTTACTAATACGGGATAGCCTTGCTCTTCTAGCCCCTTGATGCCCTCAACAAGTTTGGGAAAGCGCTCAAGAACGGTGTCCGGTACGTCAGGCAATGCAATTTCATTTTCGATAATTTCGCGTTTGACGGCACGTTCAAATATTTCCGATAGGCATTGAACAACCGCTTCGTCGAGCGTATTACCGGCGCTCATGCCGTTACTTAAGTACAGGTTTTCGATTAAGTTAGAAGGGAAGTACACCGTCTCACCATCCGAATGGCGCTTAAACGGGAGCGCACAGATACCGCGCTCGATGTTACCGGAGTTGGTGTCGATTAAATTGGAGCCAGCTAACTCGTTTTCAGGGTCATAAATAGCACGTGTATAGTCGTCTAAAATGCCGCTAGGTAGGCTGTCGTCTTCGGTGAGCTCAAACCACCGTTCGTTGGGGTAGTGAACAAACTCGCTTTGCGCAATCTCTTGACCAAAGTACTGGTCGTTATAAAAGAAATTACAGTTGAGGCGTTCAATGAACTCACCTAATGCAGAGCATAATGCGGCTTCTTTTGTCGCGCCTTTGCCGTTGGTAAAGCACATCGGCGATGCGGCATCACGCACATGCAGAGACCACACGTTTGGCACGATATTGCGCCAAGAAGCGATCTCGATTTTCATGCCCAAGTCAGCCAGTATTTGAGTCATGTTGGCGATGGTTTGCTCTAGGGGTAAATCTTTGCCTTTGATAAAAGTCGTATGCTCGCCGTCAGGCGCCCCCATTAAGAGTGCTTGAGCGCTATCGTCGAGGTTGTCGACGGTCTCAATCTGAAAATCAGGTTCAGTTTGCACCACACGTTTGACAGTACAACGCTCGACGGCTCTGAGAATTCCTTGGCGGTCTTTGTCCGAAATATCCTCTGGGAGTTCGACCTGAATTTTAAAGATCTGGTTATAGCGGTCTTCGGGATCGACGATATTGTTTTGCGATAAACGAATATTCTCCGTCGGAATATCGCGCGCATTACAATACAAGCGAATGAAGTATGCGGCGCATAAGGCTGACGATGCGAGAAAGTAGTCGAATGGGCTAGGCGCAGAGCCGTCGCCTTTATAACGAATAGGCTGATCGGCAATAACGGTGAAATCGTCAAACTTAGCTTCGAGTTTGAGATTTTCTAAAAAATTAACTTTGATTTCCATAGCGCTTCGACCTGATTGGCTTAAGTGATAAAACAAAGCCGCCATTATCGCGTGTTTTATTTCCTACGTCATGGTGAAAGTCATGAAATTTTCAGATATTTCCTAATGCACGGCGCTAGCGAATGCGATACACTGATAACAAAATAATTACAATAATTTCTGATAATAAACGCGAGACAAAATATGAGTAAAAAAGCACTTTTGGGTGGCGCAGTTATCGTTGCGGCTGCATTTGCTGTGAGCCCATACTTTACAGGAAACGCACTAGAAACGAACTTTAAGAAGCAAGTCGCTGCGCTCGATGCGCAACCGGCTTACGCTGCTGAAGTTGTTAGTTACGAAAAAGGTTACTTTACTTCATCAGCGTTGGTGCGTGTAACCATCGATCTAGCAAGTATGGCTGCTGACAATGATGAATTGCCAGAAACCATTGAAGCAGAGCTCGATTTCTCGGCACAACATGGCTTGTTGTTGACTCAGTACAGCCCAGGTGTTGGTCTGGCGGCGTGGCAATTGAGTCTTGATGGCAACGATTTACAGGAATACGTTGAGTGGGAAGACGGTACACCAATTTATCAAATGACGGGCTCAGTCGGGCTATTCGGTGGAGCTGATTATCATGACTGGATGCCAGAACTGACTGCTGCCGAAAACGCAGACGGTGTAGCATTCAACTTCTCTGGCTATGAAGGGCACGGAACAGTTGAGCAAGAGCGAGTGGTTTATACAGGTGGCTTTAAGGATATGACGCTCTCTGTTGGTGACCAAGCACGGTTTAAAATGTCAGACCTCAATTTACAGGTTGATGCGCAAGCGTCATTAGCGAGCCTTTTGGCCGGAAGCGTTTATGGTGGTGATTCATCCTTCTCGATTAAAGAGGTTTCTTTTGAAGATGTTGAAATGACTCAACCTTTGATTTTGAGTAACTACCAGCTAACCAGTACCTCAAATATTGATGAAGAGCAAAATACGGCGAGTATCGTAATTAAGCAGGGACTCGAGTCTGTTTCCTCTGAGTCGTTTACTGCAAATGACCTCGTGTTCAATATGTCGATGGATGATCTTGATATCAGTGTGCTTGAAGCATTTCAACAGTTTGCTTCAGCGCAAGATGGAACGGACCCTGCTAAATTACTCGAACAACAAAGTGAATTTTTTATTCAGCAGCTACCTAAAATTATCGACGACAATCCGAGCTTTAAGATCGACCAGCTGAGCGCTTCCCTTGAACAGGGCGACATGAACGCTGATATGTTTATGCAGCTTGCTGATATCGAGCAATTGCCCGATCCGATTGATGACCAAGCGTTCTGGTTCTCACATGTAAATAGTGAAGCCAATATGCGTATCGAAAAGCCCGTTGCGTTATGGTTAGCGCAAAAACAAATCCTTATGCAGTTGCGGACACAGTTGCCGCCGGCACAGCAAGATCCTGTACAAATGCAGCAGATTGCTGAGCAGCAAGCACCTTTGGTCATCTCTACCTTTATGCAGCAGGGTTTCTTGACAGAACAAGAAGACGCTTATGTGACAAAGGTAACGCTTAAGGATGGCAAGTTTGTTTTAAATGGTACTGAGCTGCCTGTTTTACAAGCGTTGCAACAGCAATAAGAAGGATAAGGGGGTCTATTGCGGATAATCACTTCTTTTTAGATTTGCGTGGCATTTAATTAAATTGTCATAAATCCGAAACGAAGTTGTCACCGTAAGTATTGATAATTGCAGTCGTTTTCTGGTGAACACCAGATAACAGATTTATACTCCCTGGATATATTTCGCCCCGAGCTTTTACTCGGGGCTTTTTCTTTTCTAGCCGATTTTATCTTGTGTTTTAGTTTCAAAATCTTCAGCGCTGTGGCGCTGATGCAGCTGCTCTTCTGGTTCGCCCCAGCTTTTATTGACCATACGACCGCGTTTAACTGCAGGGCGTTGTGATAGCTGTTCGGCCCAGCGCTGCACGTTTTTATAGGTGTGCGCTTGAATAAACTCAGCAGCCTCATAGACTTCGTTGCGAACCAACGCACCGTACCACGGAAAAATGGCCATATCTGCGATGCTGTATTCGTCCCCTGCAACAAACTCATTATTAGCAAGTTGCTTGTCGAGTACGTCTAATTGGCGTTTGATCTCCATCGTAAAGCGGTTGATTGGGTACTCTAACTTCTCGTCAGCATAAGCATAAAAATGACCAAAGCCTCCGCCTAGCAAAGGCGCGCTGCCCATTTGCCAGAACAGCCAGTTTAGACATTCAGTACGTGCAGCGGGCGTGGTTGGCAGAAAGTGACCAAATTTTTCAGCAAGATACAGAAGAATAGAGCCTGACTCGAACACGCGTGTGCCCGGTTCGGTACTTTTATCCAGCAGAGCGGGTATTTTTGAGTTTGGGTTAACTTCAACAAATCCGCTCGAGAACTGCTCTCCCTCTAATATGTTAATAAGATAAGCATCGTAATCGGCTTCTTTAACGCCGGCCTCAAGGAGTTCTTCAAGGAGGATAGTTACTTTTTGTCCATTGGGTGTTGCCAGGGAATAGAGTTGAAGATCATGTTCCCCTTTGGGCAGTGGCTGCTCGTGAGTAGCACCAGAAACTGGGCGGTTAATGTTGGCGAATTTACCACCGTTACCGGGTTCCCACTCCCATACTTTGGGTGGGACGTAAGCATTATTCGACATAAAAGTTCCTCTATTGGTTGGGTACAACGCGTCTAAAAGATACCAAAGTTAGCTCAGCTTGGATTTGCCTCGGCGAGGAATTTTTTAGCGTAGGGTGTAAAATAATCAGGGCGCTGGCGCGCCCTGAACACGTTATAGAGGCAGTACTTCAATGACGGCTGAATAGTTACCTAATCTCACCATCGCTGGCGCTTTTGCGCGATCGTCTTTATATTCAACTTCGATAAAGTACATGCCGGGTGCATCGAAGCTCACTTCAAAAACGCCTTCCGCGTTTGTGGTAAAGCGCATCGGCTCACTATTGTCACGATATTTTTCGCCTTGTCGTACAAGGGTCACCTGTGCATCTTGAGCCGGTTCGCCATCGAATAAGAAACCCAGTGATACCGGTTCCCCGGTATAGAGATCGTTGGGGTGGGTTTTGCCATTAAGTTCAAGCCCGTTACCACTCGGTGTAATGACCTCTTGACTGGGCGCGCCTGCGGTAACAAATACCTCAACGCGACGAGCACTATCAAAGACTTTTAAATCTTTTGCACTTTTAGGGACATGTTGTTGAAAGCCCTCAATTGTGCCTATTTCGCCACGCCCCGGCCAACGCTGACGGTTACCTTGTTCATTCTGCCAGCTTGCTTGCAGACTACGGCTATTCATACTGACTTCATAGGTACCCGGTTGCGTAAGCTGAAGGTCAAAAACACTTCGGTACTTTAGTTTCGCTTGATTTTGCAACGTAATAGGCTGACCGTCTGGATTGTAAGCCGTCAGGCGATCTAAAGGCATCGCAAAATGATCAGGGTTAAAAATGCCGTTAGCGATAGCGGCATCAAAAGTGACCCACTCGTCTTGACCCGATACTATGGTTATATTCGGTTTGATCCATAAGCGATGGGCGCTGACCGAAAGGCTCGCGGTTAGTAACACGCCCATAAGCAATAGCTGTGTGGTTTTATGTTTAATCATTTTAAGGCTCCAGAGTAAGTTTTACAGTACCGAGCTCACTATTACCTTGCTCGGTGTGTTGCAGTGATGTGTTTAATGGCCATTGGAAGTCAAATTGCAGTACCTCGCGTCCACCGAGTTCACGCGCTGCTTCGATATACAAGGTGTAAGATTGCGGAGGGCGTTGGCTGATAATCTGAGTCAGTGGCTTGAGGTCGATTCGATGCGAACCCGGTTGTCGGGTTGCGCCAGAGACCCCATCGACTGGCATACTCAAAAAGCGGCCGCTGCGGCGCCACCATAAGCGCATATCTTTAAGCCACTTTTCACCTTCTTTGTCGGCAAGTTGGGTGTCGTACCAGATAGCGACGTCAGTGACTTTCTTGCGCTCACTGTCCATCAGCCACACCGCGAGATAAGGTGGGTGATATTCAGCGACTGCAAGACGCGGTAACTCAACCTTAAGTTCATTGGCGGAACCATGGTTTGGAATCAAAAGTAATACAGGTATGAGTAGACCTGCGGCAACCAGAGGCCAGGTAGTTTTACGACCCTTCGCGTATTTTTTTAAAAGCAACAAGCCGGTTACTGAGAATAAAATAGCAGCGAGCGCGAATACATCGATAAAAAGCGTCCATATAAAGTGGGTATTGCGGCCTTTGTGCAAATCGTTGAGATAAGCAATCCAGCCACGGTCCGTGGTTTCTTGATAAAAGGTATGTAACTCGCGATCGACTGAAAACCAGCGGTCACCCCCCGCACGCGGTAACGATACGTACATTTCGAACTCGCTCCATTGAATGTTGAGTGTTTTAGGTAATGGGTTATCTGTGGTGCTTTGATACCATTGACGAAACGCCTGACTAATCGGTCGCTCGGTATTTAAACCCGCCATAATGGCGGGGGGAACGTCAGCCTCTATTTGAGTGATCTCAGCATCACCCTCAAACACGGTGGGATGGTTGAGGGTGATACCTGTTATCGAAAAGAGCAGCATTCCGACCAAACAAACCGCGGAACTAACCCAATGCCAGTTTTTAATATTCCAAAATTGACGAGCGCGCATCGATTAAAAAGTCCAGCCGAGAGAGACCCACAGACGGCGTCCATCCTCAATATAACCGTATTCTTCCACACCAATTTGTTTATCGAATAAGTTATAAATACCAGCTCCGACCTTAATATCGGGTGTGAGGAAGTAATTGATGCCTAAATCAGTCAAGGTATATGAGGGGGCAATCAGTGAACCGCTCGAAGGTCCAGTCGTGGGTTGGCTCTCTTCGCCACGATAATGAACGCGTAACCAGGTATTCATTGCCGCGGAAGGTTTCCAATTGAGCGACGTTTGTATCAAATGCTTGGGTAATTGTGTGAGTGGCTCGCCTTTATATTCACCGGTTTTTTGCTCCGAATCCGTAAAGGTGTAGTTCGCGCTCAGTTTCCACGCTCGGCTGAATCGCGCATCAAAAGTGGCCTCAATACCTTGTGTGACTGCTTCATCCACGTTGACGTACGTCGTGGGCATAGAGCCAAACTGATTGGGACCGCCGGTACACTGAGTGACGGGACATGCAATACGCGATATTTTATCGTCGAACTGGTTATAGAAAACGGTAACAGAGCTCTTTATGCCTCGGCTGAAGTGGGTATATAAACCAAGTTCGTAGTTAACGGATGTTTCTGCTTGCAAGTCAGGGTTACCATAAATATCTCCCCCTCGACTGACTTGCCCCCAATCCTCTGTTGTTTGACGTAAGTTAGGTGCTCGAAAGCCGGTGGATACGCCACCTTTTAGTGTGGTGGCTCGTGATAAGTGGTAGACGCCGTAGACCCGGGGACTCCATTGGTCACCAAAATACTCATCATCGTCGTAACGCAAGCCGGTTGTGAGCTCGAAGTGTTTTGCGATAGGCCATGTTGACTCAGCAAATACTGACCATTGAGAGCTATCGATTTGTGTGCGGTCGCTAATTTGGTTACTGGTGCGATCTTCTAACTCTTCCTTTAGATAAGCCGCGCCGAGTGTAATTGGCTGTTCAACGGTGAGTGGCACATTCCATACGGTTTGGAAATCGGTATTGGTAATGTACATCTGACGTGCATTGTTGTCGTACTCGTCACGTTTTAGATAGCTTCGAGCGCCGACAAGCCCCCATTGACCGTTGTGAGCAATGGAGTAACTTTGATTATCATATTCAGTCGTGGATGACTCAGGGCAACCGCGACGCCCGCAGCTTGCACCGGGGGCTAAGGGCTCGACGGTTTTACCGAGTGTTGCATCTAAAGTTTGTGAGTTGGTGCCTGCTTCGAAAAGCCATTCGTGGTCGACCGTCGGTGTGTAAGCCAGTTTAACGGTGGCATGATCGGTTTTCTTTCCGCGATACCCATCAACAATATCGTCCTCGAAACGCCGTGTGTAACCGCCATACACCTGCAGCCCAAGGGTATCTTCGATAAGTGAGCCCGACGTAAAGAGATTGACTTGGTAGCTATTTCCAGAGTCACTGCGTTCTTGCACGACGGAGTCTACACGTACTTCGCTACGCCATTCTTGCGGCGTTTTCTTTGTTATAATATTGATGACACCACCAATAGCGTCCGAACCATATAGCGAAGACATTGGGCCACGAATAATCTCGATACGTTCGATGGCTGCTAAGGGCGGTGTCCACGCGCCCTCAACGCCAGGACCGTCGCTATTCGGTCGTGTCTCGCGTGACGTTTGGCGCTGTCCATCGACTAATATCAAGGTGTACTGACTGCTCATTCCGCGTACGCTAATGTCTTGTCGGTCACCACCATTAGTCACAATAACCCCAGGCGCATCGGTGAGTGCATCGGTCAGATCCTTGTAAAAGCGCTGTGATAATGCTTCACCCGAAATGACACTGACTGATGCCGGTGCATCGCGTAAGGTCTTATCGGCACCGGACGCAGTAACTACTAAAACCTCCATTGGTTTTTCACGTTTATGGGAATGATTTGCGCGGTGATCTGTCTGTTGCGGGTTAGCATTTGCTGATAAAGTGAACGCACTAATTGCAGTCGCAATAATTGACAGTTTAATGCAGCGAGTGTTTGATAGATGCACAATGTTCTCCGTATATAAAAATGAGAATAGTTTTTATTTGCAAATATACGTATAATTACGGTTTGTGCAATCTCGTTTATTTGTAAGCATATTTAAGAGGTGCTTAAGCTATGAATCCGAAGATGATTCGGTCGATGAAGGCGTTTACTCGAACGGTCGAGTTAAAGAGTATGAGTGCGGCAGCGAGTGAGTTGCATATGACTGTATCGGCGGTTAGTCAGCAACTAAGGAAACTCGAAAAGGATAACGGGCTGGCGCTTTTTCATCGCAACACGCGGGTAATGACGCTCACCGAAGCCGGCGAAGTCTTTTATCAGTCGTGCCTTGATGTGTTGCAAGTTGCTGCGAAAAATCAAGAGCGTATGGAGCAGCTCACGCAAACGCCTGCGGGTGTGATGAAAATCATGGCTCCTGTAGGATTTGGGGGCGGCTTATTGAGTGAGCCTCTACGTCAGTTGACCGAACAATTTCCGGACATGCAGTTTAAGTTATCGATGACCGACGAACCGCTTGATTTAGTGACTGCGGGCGTTGATCTTGCGATTCGTATCGGTCCCTTACCCGACTCGTCATTGTACTCTCATCATCTAATAGATTGGCATTTGATACCCTGTGCTGCTGCGTCGCACCCGCTTGCTAAACGCCATATTAGTGGACTTGATGAGTTGCAAGATGAGACCTTTATTGCACATTTTTCAAACACTTATGACTTGCCTTTGCCAGCGCCGCGCATCCAAGTCGATAATATGCAGACCACGGTTCAATTGACGTGTGACGGCGTGGGCTTTGGATTGTTACCCGAGCCCGAGGTGAAGCCACAGTTAGAAAGTGGTGAGTTGGTGCGCTTACTACCTGATTGGGCAGGTGTTGAGTACAGTGTTTATGCGGTTTTGCCTGTTAGAGAAAGTATCCCGGCTAAAACGCGGCTCGTCATGAATGTGATCGAGGATTGGTTTAAGCAGGTGTAGTGTTGTATTTGATTGACATCTTTATGCAATTTAATCTGTTCTTGAGCGTGTAAAAGTAATCCAAAAGGAGTAGCATCAACGTTACTAGTTTCGCATATCTAACGCTTACACAGTAAGTTAGAGGAGACTCACGTTGTATCCAAGCGAAGTCGACATGTGGTTCCTACCCCTTGGCGGGACAGGTGAGATCGGCATGAACATGAACCTTTACGGTCATGCGGGTCGCTGGTTGATGATCGACTGTGGTGTTTCCTTTGATGAGCCGCTTAACCCTGCTAAACCCAACAGTTTTAAGCACGAAGTCGTCTGTGCCGACCCTCGCTTCATTACAGATAATAAAGACGAACTCGAAGCGCTCATTATTACTCATGCCCACGAAGACCACATTGGTGCTATAGAGGACTTATGGCTACGTTGGCAAAAACCGATTTATACCACCCCTTATACAGCTGCTGTTCTACGCAGAAAACTAGCCTATACCGCATTTGCTGAACTGGTCCCCATTATTGAAGTTAATGAGGGGGAAACTGTTCAAATTGGCCCATTTAGCGTGACGTGGATACGCTTTACCCATTCACTTCCTGAGCCATTTGGTGTGGTGATAGAAACGCCTGCTGCTCGTGTTTTACACACCGGAGATTGGAAAATCGATGCACAGCCAATTACCTCATCTGGCTTTGACAGTGGCGTATTTCAACGCCTCGGATTAGCCGGTATCGATGCCGTTGTAGGTGACTCTACCAACGCCTTAAAGCCAGGTTGGTCAACTTCTGAAGCGGATTGCTATGAGGGATTATTGGCCGAGGCGCAGGCGGTTCATGGGCGCGTTGTAGTAGGCTGCTTTAGTAGTAATATCGCGCGTTTAATCACTTTAGCACGGGTGGCAGAAGCGTCGGGTCGCTATTTGGCAGTGCTTGGACGCTCTTTAGAAAGAAATGTGGGTCTGGCACGCCAATTTGGATTATGGCCAGAGCATATCGAGCTCATTGACCATACGCATGTCGGTTATTTACCAGCACGAGAAGTGTTAGTTGTGGCGACAGGCTGCCAAGGTGAGTCTAGAGCTGCACTCAGTCGGTTAGCCGACGACAGCCACCCCCATTTAGTGCTGGACAAAGGTGACAAAGTCATCATGAGCGCTATTATTATCCCAGGTAATGAGCTTGATATTCAACGCCTCACGAATAAGTTTAAAGCGCGTCGAATAGATGTTGTGCATGCCGAACAAAGTGACCGCATACTGCATGCCTCGGGCCATCCTAATCAAGAAGAGCTTAAACAACTGTACCAGTGGGTGAAACCCCGTATTGTCATACCGACACACGGTGAGCCTGAGCATATGAAAGCACATGCTGAAGTCGCCAAACAAGCGGGCGTGAGAATGACACTGACTGGTATGAATGGTGATTTATTTAGAATTGGTTTACAGCCAAGCGTCCGCCGAAACGCAGTAAAAGCGGGGCGAATTGCGCTTGCTCGTGATTAATATATTATATTTATAAGCATATTGATATGCATCAAAGTGAACGCACGACAGAGCAACAAGAAGCGTGTTAAACAATATGTAATAACCTTTCAAGTAAGGTTACTAAACTTGACTTATAACGTCATTGGCTAAGGAGATCGTACTATGGATCTTGACCCCCTCGTGCTCTCGCGAATTCAATTCGCGTTTGTCGTGTCATTTCATGCCATATTCCCCGTGTTCACTATCGGTTTGGCATCTTATATTGCATTAATTTACGGCCTTGCATTC
>Ga0160421_1000177_pt1 | contig 17052 bp, 24 predicted proteins | sample TAMARWmetagpilot_FD_108195 | JGI IMG/M metagenome (GOLD analysis project Ga0160421, IMG submission 108195) | Phycosphere-associated microbial communities from TAMU algal ponds, Corpus Christi, Texas, USA - TAMU ARW-7 10/27 metagenome pilot | ecosystem: Engineered > Artificial ecosystem >... | reverse complement strand
TGTCTGAAAAGTATTCCCGTCAGGAATAGTTTCTCTGCGCTCGCGATCGGCTTGGATGGCATTGCAGCGAACGCAGCCGGGCTGCCAATTGCCGCGCACCATCTTCAGGTCAGGCCGCTGGCGAATGGATATCCGGTGCATGACGACGGTTGCCGGTGCACCGCATGCACAGCGCTGATTACCAGGCTCTTTCAGGAACGCCGCCGCAGCCTTCTGCCAGGCTGTGTCATAGCCACGTTTCCGCGCGCTGGGGCGTTCCTTGTCTGCGGCAGCCTTCCTCGCCTTCTGGCAGGCGCATTGGTGGTCAGCAGCGACACGGTAGCCGCATGGGCATATGCGAGGGATACGAGCCATGTTAGCAGCTCCTCGAATGAATGGTCGCGACTAGAGTCCATCCAGCCGCGACCGCATGACCAAGCACAGCCTCGCGCCGACGAAGAAGCTCGGTCATGATCTGCATCAGGCGACCGGGGCTTCGGCGGGATGGCCCTTGACGATTACCGCACCGGCGGCGATGGACGTGCCGCCGTTCTTGGTGATGACCGTCCGGAGATACCGCTTGTTGCCGATGTAGCCCTGTTTGTAGACGCTGGCCGCCTCCAGCGTTGCAGGCAGGGTGCCGACCAGGTGAGCCGCCGCGACATCGGCAAAGTCACCGCTGGTGGTGGTGTCACTTTCCTGAAGCTTGGCTGTGAAATCACCACTGGAGACGATGGCCCCGGTGTTGATGATCACGGCCGCGCTGTCGAAGCCCAGAAGGTCGATTGCCGAACTGGTGTCGGTGGCGGAGAGAACCGCAGGCGCAACAGCCTGCACAACTCCGATATTTGGTGCGAGATCGCGCATGGTGGTTGCTCCTTACGAGGTTGCCATCTTGAGCTTGCGGAACCGGGCGGCCTGCATCACGCGGCCACCGGTGCGGCGGGTGGCGTGAATGCGGGTCAGGCCCTTCGTGGCAAGCAAGTACGGGTTGACGAGGATCGACATGGCCAGCCGGTCGACGATGCGATAGGCGCTGAAATCGCCGTAGAGGATCGGGAACGATCCGCTTTCGATATCCGGCATGTCGACGGCTTCGATCACAGGACGGCCAAGCAGGGTTTCCGGCTGACCGGCCTGGTATGACGGCTGCCAGAGATAGCGGCCATCGCCATCTTTCAGCTTCCGGACGGTGGCGAGCGTGGTGCCGTTCATCATCCAGGTGCCCGAGTTGCGATAGGCTGCCGGAAGCGCGTACATAAGCGTGATCAGCGGATCAGCCGCAAGGTTCGTCGCATGGCCGTTCAGCGTGTGCTGGATATCCGCGTTGGTCATCAGACCTTCAGGCTGACCGGCCCCGGTGCCATTGACGAAGGCGGTGCCTTCCTTCTTGCCGAAGTCTTCAGCGAGCGCCAAGCGAACTTCCTGTTCGGCGGTGCCGCCGCTGTCTGCCAGAAGCTCATTCGAGATATCGACGTAGGTCATGATCTTCCGGGCCGGGATTTCCAGTTGCCCGAAAGTGGTGGTCGATTCTTCGCTGTCTTCGCCTTCACCCTCCCACTGCGCGTTCGTGATGCCGGTGCGCTTCGGATACTTCACCGAAGGGCTGCCGATGTTGCGGACAGATGCCACCGACCGAACCGGCGAATATTCGACCAGATCCCGGATGAATTCCGTACTCATCTCGGCAGGCGCCAGATAGCCGCCCTGTTCGTCATTGGAGACGGTAAGCGCCTTCAATTCCTCTTCAGGAACCGCTGAGCCGCGGCGAAGATAGGTGCCGAACGCCTTGCGCTCCGCCTTGGCTTCCTCGCTGGGATCATCGTTGTTGCCACCGCCAGACGGGCGATTTGCCTTTGTCTCGACTGCCTTCAGCCGCTCTTCGAGCTTCTTCAACTCCGCGTCGGCGCCGGTGTTTTCTCCCTTCGCCTCGAGCTTCTTCAGGCGCTCGTCAACGGCCTTCTGAAGATCCTCCAGCGCCTTCGTGACGATGCCGGTCGGATCGTCCTCTTCGCCCTTCAATTCGATAGCGCGGGCAAACGCCTGTTCCTGCATGATTTTCATGCTTTCAGCCTTTCGCAAGATGGGCAGTTGCCCGGTTGATGGCAGCGGCGAGGTTGAGCGCCAGAACTGCCGACTTGGCGGAAGTGACCTTCGCGCCGGCATGCATGGGGATCGTCACCAGTGACGCCTCAAGCAATTCGAGTGATTTGATGGTGCGGCCCCCGCCGGTTCTGGCGCTGGCCTTCTTCGTGATGAAACCGATCGAAAGCCCGCGGACGGCTCCGGACTTCACCAGTGCGTTGACCTCACGGGCCCGGGCAACGTCTTCGACCAGCAGCTTGCCGGTGATGTGGAAACCATCCGCTTTTTCTTCGGCAGTGTCCCAGGTTCCCACCGGGTCGTTCATGTCGTGGCCGAACAGCATTGGAAGTGGGAACTTTGAGCCCTTGAATGCACCCGGCTCAATCCAGTCGCCAATGCGATCGGGTTCGCCGAATTTCCAAGCGATCCCCGCTACAGAACCGGCGTCACTCGCGATGATCTTCGTTTCGATGAAAAGGCGTTCCATCAAGCGGCCTCCGCTGGCGCCGGTACACGGTCAGGGTTGATGTTTGGGTTCTTGTAGTCGTCGAGCCGATCGGTTGGACGCGGTGCCATGCCCAACCAATCGCGGGCTTCGTCTGCGGAAAGGACTTCGGAAGCCCGAAGGCTGTTGATCGCGGTGGCACGGGCGACCAGATCAGCGCGGGTCAGGTCGTCACGGTCGATCACCACGCGATAGGTGCCGCGCTCTTCTGCCGGGATCAGGGCGCGGGTCAGTGCTGATTCCGTGACACGGATCCAGGCTTCAAGCGTTTCGACCATGTAGGATCGGGCGGCGGTTTCATAATTCGACCAGGTCGCACGGTCATGATTGAACAGCATGGAGGGCGGAACGCCGAAGGCCCGGCCGATCTCGACCACCTGCTCCTTTTTCAGTTCGAGGAACTGAGCATCGGTCGACTTGAACTCGGCTGGATGAAACTTCGCACCGCCGAACAGGATCGCAGTCTTGCCGCTGTTCTCTGGCGAGCCGTGAGCCTCTTCCCAGCTCTTTTTCATCCGGTTGAACGGCTCTTCGTCCAGCCATTCCGCGAACTCAATCCAGCCACCCGGACGGGCGGCATTCTTGAACAGCTTGCCGGCACGATCCGCCATGAGATGCGCAACGCCGATGCTTTCGCGTGCCAGGCTCAGCGGGCTACGAGAGAACGGGCCGCGGACGTGCATCACCTCTTCTGCCGGCACTGCGCGGTTGCCAAGTTGATACCGGGGTTCCCCGGTTTCTGTGTCGAATTGAACGGTGAGGCTGCGATAGGCGACAATCTCGCGAAGCTCGCCACCGGGCTTGTTGAGCCACTGCACGCCCCCGAAGTCATTAGTGAGCGCCGAAGAGACCAGATCGCGGACGCCCTCAAAAGGAGAGGTCCAGTCGTTCCAATGGCTGGTCAGGAAGCGGCTTGCGGGATGCTCGGGCGCGTCAATCTGCCGGGCACCATCGATCTGCACCACGCGGCGATCAAGAGCGGCGACACCTTCCGAGATCAGCCGGATTGCAAGCTGCACGGATGGCACCTGCAGCGCCTCGGTCGCGGAGACTGCGAACGAACCGCCAAGCGTGCCGCCGGTGAACAGCCTCAGCTCCTCCTCGGTCGGGTTCGCCAGGCTCTTTCGGTCTGGCGCGCTGAAAAGCTGTCGCAACGTCGCGAACAACGGCAGTCCCTCATTTGTCGATGATCTGGAATATATAGGAATCTTGTCCTTGTATCAACAAAAGTGAACGAAAATGATATAATTGTTCTTAATTACAGAACAATAGAAAAATTGTGAAAGGAAATCAACGTGGTAGCTACGATTGGAAGTATCCGGGTCGCGTTTGACGCGGATTTGCGGGCATACGAAGGGTCACTGAGGCGCGGGGAAAAGGTCACTGATCATTCAACCGGACGCATGGGAAAGGGCGTCTTGGCGCTCCAGCGACGGTTTGCGGGGCTTGGCACAGGCATCGGCGCTTCCGCCTTCAGCGGCCTTGCGGCCGGCGCACTGGCCTCGCTGGCGCCGATCCTCAGCGTAACCGCGGCGCTTGGCAAGGCGCGGAGCGCGATCAGCGACTTCGACAAGATCGCCAAATCGGCCAAGGCAACCGGTCTCGATTCGGATTTCTATCAGCAACTCGCGTATGGCGCAGATCTGGCCGGCGTCGGTGTCGACGAACTCAATGCGAGTATGATCGCTTTCATCCGCAACAGCGGCCTTGCTGCCGTTGGTCAGGGCGAACTCGCCGGCAAGCTCCGGGAACTCAACCCGGAACTTCTGAAGCAGCTTCAGGCTTCGAAAACCCAGGAAGAACGCTTCAGGCTTGTGGCCGATGCCGTGAAGGCTGCGACTTCCGAGACGGAAAAGGCAGCGATCGCATCGGCCGCCTTCGGCCGCAACGGCGCGAAGATGGTCGAACTCTTGAAGGGCGGCGCGGATGGGTTCGACAGGATGGCGGCGGAAGCACGACGCCTTGGCATCGTCATCGACAAGGATCTCTTGGCGCGCGCGGAAGCGATGAACGACGAACTTTCGACCGCATCAAAGATCATGGATGTCGAGTTTTCGAAGGCGATGATCGATTTGGCGCCCATTCTAATTTCGACAGCACGACTTGCTGGCGATTTGGCCGGCGCAATCCGATCAATTGTCGACAGCATGAAAGACCTGCAGGGCAAATCGAAGGCGGGGCTTCTTGAGGAACTTGCGGTCAAGGAAGCGAACCTTCGGAAGGCAGAATCCTCATCGGTTGCGGGCTTCATCCTCCGCGGCGCCGATGGCGAAGGGCTGACACGCTTGAAAGGCGAGATCGACACCATCAAAGCGGAACTGCGAAACCGGGCGATTGACGAGCTTCGAACCGGCCTCACCCGACAGGCTGCGGAGATGCAGCGGGAAGTGCCGCCGGCTGACACCGGCACGGGCGGCGGAAAATCCAGCAGTCGCGACCGGGCGACGGAATCAGCTTTGCGGGAAGCCCAGGCGGTCAAGGATCTGATCAGCGAACTCAAGTTCGAGCGCGACGTGATGAGCCTGTCCGAACAGGATCAGCGCGCGGCTGAGGCGCTGAGACGGGCCGGTGCAGCGGCAACCGACGAGCAACGGCAAATGATCGTCGGACTGGTCGACGCAATCGATCAGCAGCGCCAGGCGCAGGATCAGTTGAACGAGGCAACCGAATTCTTCGGCGATCTGGCAAGCGATGCTTTCAGGGACATGATTCCTGAAATCGAGACCGGCAACGCGGCGCTTGATCGATTCGTGAACACGCTGATTGAGGCGGTCGCTCAAGCCGCGCTTCTAGGGCGTGGGCCGCTTTCGGGGATATTCGGCGGCGGCGGTATCCTGAGCGGCGTGTTCGGCAACGTTTCCCAAACCCGCTTGGCGCTCGGCAGTGTGGGGTTGTTCGATGATGGCGGCTACACAGGAGCAGGCGGCGAGCATGAACCGGCCGGGATTGTGCACAGGGGCGAGTATATCTTCGACAAGGAAGCAACCAACAAGATCGGTGTTGGCACGCTCGCCGCGCTGCGCAAGGCCGCCAAGGGCGGGAAAGGCAGCATCGGCGAGGTGTTACGCGGGCTTCCGGGATACAGGGTCGGCGGATTGGCCGGAGCACAAACGGGCGGAGGGCCGAGAGAACCGTCAACCGCCACTCTCTGCTGAGGCCGAGCCGGCTACTTCACCGATGGCATCGGGCCATCGGTGAATGACCTGCGTCCAAATGCCAACGTGCGTCAACACGGTCATCTGTAACCAGCCTCCACAACGCACCCCCTTCGGAGCGTTGGGAAGATGGTGCAATTCGTTTCTGGTGTCTCGAATCGCTTCGAATACGCGGATTACGTCGGAGGCTGTCCGTTCGGGCGGCGATTGTTTGACGATTGGAACTCCTCCATCCCATCCTTGACGGCGGCAAGCTTCTTCGTTTGGGCCGGGTTGATGAAAAATCCCCTCGTATTCGGTTAGTGGTTCGCTCAGGACATCCCCGGTTTCCCGATCAATACTGAAGTCGATCACGAAGAGGCAATAACGCTCGCGCTCAGTCGACCAACCCGCGATCCAGATTTGCGCGTAGGGCGGATCATCCGACGTTCTGTTCATGCGGGCGATATCGAACGCACGGCGCCCATCTTTTTCAATGCTTGAAACGAGGTGGTCGAAGTCTCGCCAGCTGGCAATGTGGGTAAGTATCTTCGATGTCTCCGCGGAACCCCGCGCTCCAATGATGGCCGGCAGATCAGGACGCAATTCGACCTTCGATCCGAGATGGAGAACCACGCCGTCGTCGTCATATCCAATAGCGTCGGAGAAGAACCGGATACCCTGGTCATCGATCAGACAAAGAAAAGCGCTCATGCTGCACCGCCGTCCTCTTGAGCTTCGGCCATAGCTGCCTTATGCGCGGCGGTGGCCTCGGCGATCAACTCGGCATAGGTTGAGCCGGTCATGGCTACACAAATCGCCGGAAGTGCTGCCTCTACGGCCTCGCCGACGGTGAAGGGCAGGTCATCGAAGTCGAGACCAGTGTAAGCCACGTTTTGACCTTCCGCGTCCTTGCGCTTCAAGCCGATGTCGATGGCGGCGCGAACCATCTTCGGGTTTCCGGCGAGGAGATGTCGCTCGATATGAGCGAAGACCGTGCCTTGGCGTTCATAGACGCTGGGATCGATCGCGAGCAACGCATCCTCGAGCTTGCCCATTCCGCCAAGGCCGTAGACAAAGAACGCGCCAGGTAGCGCGGGAAGCGGGATCTCCCGACGCTTGCGCAGGGCCTCCGCTTTCTCTTCGGGCGTCATAATCGCGCCGGGCGCGCTGGCCTCGCTGATTGTCATGTCTTCGATATCGGTCATGATTCATCGTCCTTATTCAGTGCCCATTTCGGTGTGAGGCGTGGGGCTTGCGGCATCTCACCGCGAATGGCTGCAACGAAGCTCAGAAGGTCGCCGACAAGGTCGCCGGCCTCCTGCAGTTGAACTTTCTCTTCCTCGGTGCTCTCTGCGGGCAGGGTCCGGTATGTGGCATAATAGGCGTCTCGCACGGCCTGCCAATAATCTTCAGGCCCGACGCCGCCCTCGATATTGCGCCGCGCGGCGAGGATGGCCGACCGGATAAGGGTGCTCTTCATCGTCATTCCTTTCATTTTGCGAGTGATATTCTGCCGGGACAGATCTCACGCGGCGCCGGGCGGGGTGCCGTGATCGCCGCCGGACAGATCCGGCGTCCATTTCGCGCGGATCCGTTCGCACTCGGCACAGATCATGTGCAGGAAGGTTTCATGCTGGCGCTCGATTTCTTCCGGAGAGATTTGGGCAGCGCGCATCTGCCGGCGAAGCGTCTGACAGGCGCGGGTAAGCCTCGCGTCCGCCTCTTTGTTCGTTCGAGCCTGATCAAGTTGCTCAGCAACCTTGCGGGCATGACCAACCCTGAAGCAGGTCGGGAATGGGATCACCTGACGAGGAGGTTGCCACTTGAATAGCGGAAGGTCATCATGCGACATGATCGCCTCCTTCGACTACAGGATATGGTAGATATAAGGATGTCATGATTTTCATGACAGTCTGAGGCTGAAGACGTGCAATTTCGTCATGGTTTTTAGGACAGCGTGTCATGGTTTTCATGACAGGGCCTCCCTTTTCGTCATGGTTTTCATGACAGGCGCGTCATGATTTTCATGACAGGGTTTTGTTTTCTGAAGGTCTTGACCGTTACGACCCCGCGGGTTGTTCGCCGCCGATCGCTGAACCTGATAGTCGTTGCCCGGCTGCCACGTCTTGTATAGCTTCCGGCCGTCTTTCTCAGCGCCTGGCACCTTAAGTTCTGTCAGTTCATAGGTGGGCGACTTCGCCGCGCCTTCGAAGCCCAAGCAGGCGGGTGCAGTCTGGACAATGAAGCCCTTGCGTTGAAGGTCGCGGAACGCTTCCGCCGCTGTGTCAGGTGAGACACCCAACTTGGCGGCTGCCTGACGGACGCTGAGTTGAATTTTGCCATTGTTATTAGCATCCGGGCCGCGCCATTCGAACTTGAGCCATGGATAGAGCGCTTGCGCAGTTGACGAGAGCGCCCGCCAGGCCGGTTCTTCCATCGTGTGCCTTAGCATCTTCGTCCAATGCTCGCCGACAGACTTCGAACGTCCGTTTCGATGTGCCTTCTTGTTCACGCGCTTTGCCTCCCTCTCGGCAGGGCTTCAAGATATTCGATCTTCGCGGCCAGGACCGAAGCCCGGATCGCGTCATCGATCTCGAGCCCGAAGCGATCGCGAAGGGCAGGAATGATCGGCCGGGCCAGTGTCCCGCGGTTCTCGGCAAGCCAGCGGGCGGCTTTATCGACAGGATCGGCGGCGCTCATTACGCGGCCTTTCCTGCACGCCTGCGCTCCCAGGCGATGATATCAGCCTCTCTGAAGAACCGGCGGCGGTTGATGTACAGCGGGCGAGGGAAGGCGAGGTCTGGGTTCTTGAGCCAGCGGTGAAGGCTCATCTGGCTCACGTTGTAGCGCGCCAGAACCTGCCGGGCGGTGAGGTATTTCTCAGTATCAGACATGGTTGCCTCCGTTATTAACAAACGATGGCAACCCATTTATCTGTCAGGCGCGCGTTACACAAAATGGCCGTTAGAGATTTTTTCCGAGCCCCTAACGATCAGGGAACAGCCTCGGCCTTGGGGTGCGGCGAGAAGTAAGATTTGAAGTGAGTAGATCTGTCGGCAGACCGGCGGATGAATGCCCGGATTGTAGTGCCCTTCGTCTCTTCGTCCGACATACCGCGCGCGGACATGACCTGTACGAATTTCACTAGCGGCCCGTAAGCATCGCGATCCGGGGCAGTGCAAGTTCCGATTTGGCGCTGCAACTGGTATCTCCAGAAAGCCATCAGCATCAACCAGTAGAAATAGCGTATGCGGCCGGCTCGGTTGCTTTGCGGCTCGATATCAGCATCCTTTGCAGAGTGTAGCCAGTCCAACCGCTCCCGCGCGCTGTCGGTAAGGATTGTCAGCTCTTCGCGAAGGTCGGGAATATTTATCGTACCGTCTGGCTCCGGTTGCTCCAGCGTCTCCTCAAAGTCGCTCCAGTCGGCATCACCCCAGAAATACCGCCACCCATCATATTCACCGGCATCGGTGGCAAGAAGCTCATTCAACTCGTCTGATAGCTCGGCAATGCGCTGTTCACGCTGTAACGCTTCCTTGCTGAGATGCAGGCTCGGATAGGCATGAAAAGTCCTCATTGCCGCCCCCAAACACATCAGGTCCCAACCTCTAATAAGGATGCCGGCTTCCGCAAGCTGAGACATCGCGGTTGGCGAGGGGAACCCATCAAAATGTCTTGTGCCAAACTGAAGATAGCTTTCCATCAACCGGTCGTCAGCTTGAGCAAGGAAAAAATCCCGCTCGACATCATAGTCTGGGTCATCTGGATGTTTGGTCATTGCGCGGCCCTCATCGGAACGATGTTGCCAGCCGGCTTGTCTGCGACGATCGTTATTACGAGGTCAGCCCATGCCGCGAAAGCGCGGGTTTTCTCGTCTCTGAAATCGTGCCGCTGGTAGACGCCGACTATGCCTGCGAAGCTGCCGGACGAATGGTTCAAGCACTTCTCGATAACCGGCAGGTTGATGTTGAGCCGGGCCATGCCGGACGCCATCGTCCGCCGCAAATCGTGCAGCGTCCAAGGCTCGAGCTTCACTTCGTCAGGGTCTCCGCCAGCCGCTGCGGCTTCCTTTTTCCGAATGGCGAGGATCGCAGCATCAAGACGATCCTTCGACCGGCTGAACCCCGATACAGGCGTTTCGCCGGTTGTTGTGAACATAAAGCCCTTGTCGCCGATCGCTGGCAGGTTCTTCACGATCTCGACAGCGGGCGGCGCCAGCGGCACGAGATGTTCAAGCGCGTTTTTCGTCCGGTCCCGCGGGATGATCCAAGCCAAATCGCCAGTCAGGTTAAGCTCAGATCGACGCATGCCGGCGATCTCGTTTCGCCGCTGGCCTGTCAGAAGCAACAGCCGCCACATCGGGCCGAATGGATAGCCGAAAGGTTCGGTCGCCTTCCAGAACACACGCAACTCGTCATCGGTCAGGATACGCTCGCGCGACGTTTCAGCGGTCGGCTTCTTCACTCCCGCGCACGGCGAATCCTCCACGACATCACGCTCGATCAACCAACCGAAGAACTTGCGCAGGGTAGCAAACACCCGGTTGGCAGTGACAGGCGAACCACGATCAACAATCGCGTCCAGAAGGTTTAGAACATCGCGCTTGCTGATATCCTCAACACGACGTTTGCCCCATGCTGGGTTGATCTCTGCCCTGAACTGACGTTCGGTCTCTTTCCATGATCGATTGCGCGGTTTGCAGTGCCGGGCGATGAACCGTTCGGCCTGCTTCTCCACAGTGTCGAGATCAGCTTTCTCCTCGACGACCTGAGCCGCCTGAACTGTCCTTTTCCTCGCGCCGGGATCAATCCCTTCCGCGATCGTCTGAAGCGCACCACGGGCCGCCGCTCGGGCCTCAGGCAGCGTCATGGCCTGTCCGAACTCCAAGCCGCCTTCGACCTGATCGCCTTCACGCTTCAGAAGAACGGGGCCGATCGTCAGTTTTCTCGGCTTGCCGTCAAAGCGATAGCGCAACGCCCAGGACTTCGCGCCGCTGGGCTGCACGACCAGATAGAAGCCGGGCAGAGCGCCATCGGGGATCTCCCTTCGGGCGGCGCCTGGTGCCGCCGTTTCGACAGTCTTGGAAGTCAGGATTTTCGTCATCTATTACCCCGCCTGTTACCCCGGTCTTGAGCGCTTGATTTTTGCTCGGGGTAACGAGGGGTAACAGAATTCGGAAGTTATACCCTGTTACCCCGTGCTAATAACACTCGCCACCATGCGCACAAGAAGCCTTGTTTTGCAAGGGTTTCGCAGGTGTGTGACGTTATGACTTGTAAGGCTGTGAAAGGGTATGAGTTTTGTCTGGGGGACAAGGGGTCGTGGGTTCGAATCCCGCCGCTCCGACCATTAAAATTAAGGACTTAACCGGAAGTCCATCCTTTCTGAAATGCTGGCTTTCAAGCTCGGGTAACGCTTGGGGTAACGCAAAGCCGAAGCCGCCCCAGCTACTGGGGCGACATTTTCCGTCTAAATATGAGGTTTCGGCCAAGAAAATGGGGGTTAGGGCAGGGCGGATTGCGCCTCTTCGATTCGGTTAAGCGTCTCGCAGATCAGAAAGACGATCTGTTCTCGGTCATAATCGTTCATTAGCACTTGGTCGCCGTCCGTCTTCAGGCGGTTAATCATCGTTTCTGCGATACTTGCCAGGGTATGCGCACTTGCCAACGCTTCGGCGGGATTATGGCGAACCGCGGTCGGGGCTGTGATAATGGCATGTACGGTCATGGTGCGATCCTTTCACGATCAAGCTGTGATTAGGTCGGCGGGTGCGCAGCTATCGCCCCGCCGACCGTTTCAGGATGGCAGGCGGCGGCGTATAGGTCACGCGCATAGTTGATACGTTTGCGTGTAAATTCAATGCGGTCGCGAGTGAGCGCAGCTTTCGGTTGAAGCTAACTTGACCTCCCCCGAATGTTCGCACACCATCTCGGAAATATGGAGGCGGAATGGCATGGCACGAGTGACCACTAGCTATACTCACGTCGATCTTGATGGCGATTATGGCGATGTCGAAGGTGTTGCGGTGACGTGTGATCGTTGCGGCCATACGGAGGAAGCCTTTGGTACCTCGGAGAGTTCCCTCCGTTCATGCGCTGTCCGGCTGAAAGAGAATTGTCCGCGAGGCGAAAACAACTATTACGTCATTGATTGAGTGAACCCTGTGCCGTCCCCGCAGTCAGTCCCGCTGTGCTCGATTGAGCATGTTTAAGGTGTATTCCGCCCAATAACGAAGAGATCTGAACTCGGACACAAAGGCAATCGGACATGAAAGCTATCACTGCAATCTTGATGTCGCTGATGCTGTTGTCTGCCTGCGATGCGAGTTGGTTCTGCAAAAAGGGAAAGCCCTGCGGCAAAGCGTGTATCGCGAAGAGTAAGACCTGCCACAAGAACTGATCGCGAGCCTAAGCCCCCTTCTTCTACGGCAGGCGCAAACGCGGATTAGAGAAAACCCGCGTTCCATGGCGCGGAGTGAGTTGCGCGGCCCTACTCAGCGGCTTCCTTGAACGCAACAATCTTTTCACAGATGAACGCGCTGGCCGCGGCCTGCCTCGCCTCTTCCCGCTTCCTGCGGTTATAGGCCACCTTCCGCGCATTCAGGCAGACGGGCGAGCAGACTGCGGCGTTGGATGAGCGCGGCCGGAAGACCGCTTTGCACACCTCGCAATGCCGCTCGGACATGTTATCGACGCGGTGACGTGCGGAGCACTTCGGCGAGCAGAATTTCGCCTCGACCTGAAGCCCCCGGAAGATTGTGCCGCACTGAAGGCAGGGCTTCGGCTTCACCTTCCGCTCTCCCCAGACAACATTCTGAGCGCAGCTCTTCGAACAGAAGCGCTGTTTGAGGTGCTGCATCTTGTACCGGGCGCCGCACCATTCACAATCGGCCTCGGGAAGCCCATCCTTGAACGCGACATAGTAGGCGCTGTTATAGGCGAGCTGATCGGCATAGCGGGCAATGTCGGTGCGGTGGGTGCGCGCCAGGCGGGCGCAATCATCGCAGCAAAACCGACGGCCGGCGGCCCGGTCCTCTTCCTCGAGCGGCCCGCGGCACGACCAACAATAATCGGTGCCGGCGCTGTATTGCATCTGCCCTTCAAACCATGTCGGACGGACGGCGCCAAGCAGGTGGAAGCTTTCGGCGATCAGTGCCGCGGCCTCATCATCGGCCGCTTGCCAGCCATGGCCGTCCAGGACGAGCGCGGCGCGGAAGCCTGCACGGGTGTTGCCCTCATGCTCGAATGGCGACAGGCGCCAATTCCTGAGCACGTCCGTGACGCGCCGAACCATGTCCTTGCGGGCCTCGCCGCGATAGATCCGCTGAGGGGCTTCGCCCTTCCGCTTGGTACCCGCAAGCGTGACCCGTCTCTTGCTCATCTCAAAAGCTCCAGAATGCGGGGTTATCGGCCACAGGCTTGTCGTAGAAGGTGCCGGCGAGATCGCCCATGGAAGCGCGCTGGATAGCCATGAGCGCCGCGGAGGCGCCGTCGATCCTGTCGCGACTTCTGGCTTTCGAGAACAGCCGGTTCCCGTTCCTGTCGGGCGGGGTCATGGCGATGTTTTCGAAGCACCACCGCAGCACCGGATTGCCGCCGTGCTGCATCCGGCCTTCAAGCAGGACTTCCGTCAGGGTATCGATCGCGGGGACCAGCATTCGCCAGGACTGATCGAATTTGAAGACGGGCAGCCGGTCCTCGGCAAGCTCGTGCATGATGTCGAGCGCGCGGTTGGGGTCGAAATTGATTTCCTGGACATTGAAGCGGTCGGCGAGTTCTCGGATGTGCTGAGCGACAACCTTGTGATTAATGACCGGGCCCGGCGTCGGGATCATGAAACCGGCTTCCGCCCAGGCGAGATAGTCGACCTTGTCGCGCTCCGCTTTTGCGCTGAGGTTTTCCTCAGGGGTGAAGAACCAGGCCAGCACCCTGAAGCTGACACCATCGCGGAATGCGGCCACGATGGCGCACAGATCGTGCCTCAGCGCCATGTCGACGCCAATCCAGCAAGCCTGCCCTTCCAACGCGTCGGCGTCGATCGGAGCCTTGCCCCGGTCATACACCTCCAATTCGATGAACGGGGCGTGGCTGTGTTCTTGCCATTGGTTGAGGTTGTATTGGCAGAACTCGCGACGTTGAGCCGGTAGCGCCTCGGCTTCCTTGGCAAGCTGTCGGAGCCCGGCGAGATCTGGGAAACCTTCGGCAAGCCCAGGATTGACGAAATGCCAGAGCTTTTCAGATCGCCAGTTCGCCCCAGGCAGCGTTTCGAAAAGCACTGGGAGAAAGCCCTCATCATCGATCTCGCCGGCGTCGACTTTGCGGGCATAATCGAGCATCTGCGCAGCGAGGTTTTCCGATCCGGCACCGGCCTGAGTGATGACGATCAGAAGCGAGCCCGGAACCTTGACCAGACCGGTTCGAAGCGCTGCCCAGAGATCGCGCTTCGGCCATGCGATCAGCTCATCGGCAATGACGAAGTTCGGGGTCTTGCCGAGTTGCGCACCACCATCGGAAGAGACGGCGCGGAAGACGGACTTGGATTTCGGGTGCGAGAGATGGAAGATCGATGATAGCGGCTTGGCATGCGGCTTCAGCCAGGGCGTGGCCTCCACAATGGCGGCGGCCTCTTCATAGGCGATTGTCGCCTGGTCCTCGCTTGAGGCAGCTGCGAGCGCCTGCCCGCTGTGGATCCGCTGATAGCCGAAGGTGTGATTGAGCGCCATCGCCGCCGACACCGTCGTTTTGCGGGCGCCGCGGGGCAACAGGATGAATGCGGTCTTCACCTTCCTGTTGCCGTGCTGATCGGTCGGGCCATAGATGCGCCGAATGATCCGCTCCCAGAACAACGGAAGCTGAAACGACTTGTCGGGCAGCGGGCTTTTCGGATGCTTCAGCGCCTTGATGAAGTCGATCGCTTTTTGACCGTGGCCGAAGTCGTCGGGGATCTCGGAACCATCAAAGATCCAGGCCGGGCGGCGCGCCTGCATTGGCGTTCCCTCCGCTGTCTCTGAAGCCCTTGCGGTTGCGCGCAGCCGGTGTCAGGCCAAGCTCGGATTCATACCGAAGGCACAAGGTCAGATAGTTCGTGAGCGCGATATGGGCCGGATGCTTTTTCACGGCTCCGGTCTTGTCATTCACGATGTAGGGTTCTGCCTTGTCGGCAAGCGGCCGGATCTTTGTCACCATAGCCCGGCAGGTTGCGTACATCTCAACCGTGGGCAGATCGGATTTCACCAATGCCGAACGATCGATCAGCTCTTCGCAGGTGCGCTTCCATTCGGCCCTTGCGGTCGCATTGAGCCCAGCCGGTGCCGGCGGGACTTTCGACAAGCCGCCTTCAATGGCACGAAGCTGGGGTTTGCGTCCGGCTGCCATCATGCACCGCCCGGGTCGGTGGCTTCGGCTTTGATCTCGAGCCCGTCGCGGTTGCCGATCTCCCTCAGCCCCTTGATGTCATAGGTCACGCCCATGCAGGTGACACGATCAACCGCGGTGATGTCGGACATGAACCGGGTTGTGAAGGTCACGACGCGGCGGGCGTAGGCCTGATCGGCTGCGAACTCTTCATCGGCCGATTCGTACTTCATCGCTGCCCAGGTCGTGCGGACATCCGACCAGACAAATTCATCGTTCCAGGAGCCTGACACCAGCGTGTAGCGCTCGATCGTGAGGCGGCGGTTGAGGGTTGCTGGATCGATCGTCATGCCAAATTCCATGAGACGTCGAAGTCAATAATCGAGCGGTGAACCTTGGCGCCGTCCTGATAGTCGGATGTCGACATCGCCATGCGGCAAAGCTGGACATAGGCGTCACCCACTTCGCCGACATAGCCCTGCAGAGCGGCATGCACGGCCGTGCCAAGCTCGGCAGCTTCACGGGCTGTCTTGCCCCTGCACCAGACGCGGACACGGTCTTCGACAAGCCCTGAGGGGCCGGAATGGGTGAATTCCTCGAGCCCAGAGACCAGCAACAGCACCACGTTCGGCGTTGCGTCTTCCTGAGGCGCGGCATTGGTATGCACGCCCCCGGTCCGCTTTGCGGTCACGCCAGCGTCGGCAAGCAACAGGGTTCGCAAAATTGCGAGCGCTTTCATCGGCCGGCCTTCCTTGCCAGGCGCGCGGCCTGTTTCTCGACGGCTGGTCCGATCTTCTGCCCGAACCGTTTCACGGCTTCGTTCCCATGCTCCTCATAGGCCGGTGTCAGGAACGGCTGGGGATCGGTGCCGGGATGCTGAGTGCCTTCGAACCGGCCGCCATTGACGTGCGGTTCCGTGCCGAACTCCAGCAAGTGCAAGAGCCGGTAATCCGGGTTCTTCGGATCGCCGCCGACGACGTGCGAGGGTTGCGTCTTCGGGGCCTTGCGATCCTTCTTCAGGACAAGCGCCTTCTTCGCGCTCTCATGGGGCGTGTTCGCCTTTGCCGCCTTCAGGATCGGCTGCAGGGCGAATCGGGACGCCTCGTCAACCGGGCGGCCATAGAGCTTCGCCATCTTGCGGAATGCCGATGACACGCGCTTGGCGCCGAAGACTCCTGCACGCTTTGCCATCACGCCCACTCCCGACGATAGTTCATGCAGGCGCGGCGGGCGTTGGCGGGAAGCTCCATCGTGCTTGTGGTTGCCACGTTGCCGCCGAAGCGCATCCAATCCGCGACGGTCTGCATGACGGCCTGCCGAAGCTGAGCCGGGATGTCCGCGACGTTCTCCCCATAGCCGGCGTCGAATGTGACGGTGATTGAGCCCGGATAATCGCGGGCCTTCGGGAACTCTGCACCATGCGCCGCAAACAGTGCCGGCGTTTCCAGCCGGTTGATCAGGCTGTAGGAGCTTGGCGAAAGCGTCTGTTCCACTCCCTCCAGGTCGATATAGATCACGCTCGCCACGGAAATGACCGGCGATGCCGGCAGGATCAGCGCCGTGCCGAAAGCATCGGTCGTCAGTTCCATCGTGCGGGTGAACAGGCACCGGCCGGACGCGCTCTCGATTCGACCGATTGCCGCCTCGAGGTAAGCCTCGACCAGGTCACCATAGGCCGTCTCTTCATCGCCGGGTTCGACCTTCACGTGATCCAGCACCAGGGCGAGAAAGTCCGGGTCGATCACTGGTGCAACGGTTGTTTCGATCATGGCAGCACCTCAAATTTTACCGCTCGATTGAAGATTTTCGCGGAGTCAGGAGCCCCATCCGGTCCTGTGGCAACGGCCGAAAGTCGGCGACCACCCCCCGGTGTCTGAAAAGTATTCCCGTCAGGAATAGTTTCTCTGCGCTCGCGATCGGCTTGGATGGCATTGCAGCGAACGCAGCCGGGCTGCCAATTGCCGCGCACCATCTTCAGGTCAGGCCGCTGGCG
>Ga0160421_1000176_pt1 | contig 17083 bp, 11 predicted proteins | sample TAMARWmetagpilot_FD_108195 | JGI IMG/M metagenome (GOLD analysis project Ga0160421, IMG submission 108195) | Phycosphere-associated microbial communities from TAMU algal ponds, Corpus Christi, Texas, USA - TAMU ARW-7 10/27 metagenome pilot | ecosystem: Engineered > Artificial ecosystem >... | reverse complement strand
CACAGAAGAAAACAAAGCGATGAGCACCAAAAATTGCGTCACATACAAGGGGGCTGGCGCGTTCACAATCAAACGCACCCCGGAGCTCCCAGCGCAAAGAGCTTGCGCAACTCTAGTTTGTCGAAATAGCGCTCCACCGACGTGTCTTCTGTGAACACAGTACGACGGATTCCATCCTTGTGCACTTGCTTCTCATACATCTTTTCCTCCACGGTACCAGCAGCGATCAAGCGATACACCACAACGTCACGAGTCTGGCCAATCCGATAGCAGCGATCCACAGCCTGTGAGTCTTCGGCAGGAGTCCTATTGGAAAGGAGTGAGAACAACAATAGTGTCACAGCAATAGCACATTCCAGGTGGCGCTGCTCTTGCAACGCGAAACGAGCTTCTGAGACGTACCAGCTTGGATCGTAAATAATCACTCGGTCGGCACCAACGAGGGTAAGGCCGACCCCAGCTGCTTTGGTTGACAGTAGCATCGCGTCCGTTGTGGAAGTGTTTGAGTTGAAGTCGTCCACAAAACGCTGTCGGTCTTGTTCTTTGGAGCTACCGTCAATACGCAAAAGTTCCACCCCCTCGGATAGAAGCGTTTTCTCTATGATATCCAACATTTTCGTACTCTGCGAGAAAATGAGGGTTCGATGGCCGTTCTGGCGAAAGTTTTCGATCAACGACAAGAGAATACAGAGCTTGGCCGATTGCTGGACCAAATCATCAGGATTGGCCGTAGCAAGTAAACGTCCAACATTGATTGCGAGTTCTTCTGCTAGAATAGGATGCCCGCAGAGCTTTTTCAGCCATGTAACGGCTTCCAACGGCGATCTGGTTTCACCAGAAAGGATCGAGCTTACCACTGATTCCTTGGAGTCCACGAAGTCGGAGTACATTGTACGCTGTTTTGAACTCAAATGCGTCCAAACAACAAGTTCGTTTTTCGACGGAAGTTTGTCTATGAGAAAGTCAACTTTGAGGCGTTGCAGAAAGTACGGCTTGAGCTTCTCCTGAAGTTCCTTGTTCACCCGTTGTCCCAGTTTGATTGCATGTGTTGTCGCATTCTTGTTGCGAGCGTCTTCGATTGGTCGAGCGAAGTAATTCGTGAAAGTTTTCAGCTTGTTGAGAATCTGCCCACTCGTTGCCCAATCAAAAAGTGCCCAGAGTTCCTGCAAAATAGAGGGCATTAGACCACGCACGGGGCACAAAATTTGGAGATCTCGAACTCTTCCAACATACCTTAAGATTGTTGAGTATAGGCGTTCCTGTCAGCAAGAGCCGATGCGTCTCGCGACTGCGGCAGATTCGGCGACAAGCCCGACTGGTTGCGCTGGTCGGGTTCTTGATTTGGTGACCCTCATCCAGCACCACGTAGTCGAAACAGCAATCACTTTGAACGAAACTCAAAGTGGCCGACCGGACTTGTCCGTAACTCGTAATAATCAAATAATTTGACGATTCGTCTTCCAAGGCTTTAAGCAAAATTCTATCGCGCTGTTGACTCTGGGTGCTGGAAAGGACAGCAATGCGAACATCGTGAACGCACTGGGTCAAAACATTCTGGGCCTCTTTTTCCCAGGAGCGTAAAACAGAGACAGGTGAAACGATGAGTGCGTTCCGTATTACGCCAGTTCGCATCAATCCTCCTAAGAAGGTCAATGCCATGTATGTTTTACCCATTCCCATATCATCTCCTAGCACACCTCCGATGCCAACCTGATGGAGTGTCCCCATCCACTGGACACCACTTTTCTGGTAGTCATAAAGCTTTTGAAAGAGCCCACGAGGTATGCGCAGATCTGGCCAGTCGACTTCTGTTGTGTCGCTTTCCTGGGCACGCAATAACATTTCATTGCTTTTCCGATCACAAATCCAGTTGGAACCCAATGGAAGCTCTGTGGGATCCTCTTTTTCGCAAAGATTTGGGCCATCCACGCTTCCACTGGAACTCGAGTCTCCTATGGAAAGGTCAAACGACTCTTCCACTGTATCCCGAACAGCGCCGTCTATCGATGCTCGAGCTAACCTTTGAATCTCATCGTCCAAACGTGAGTGCTTCAAATCCAATTTACGAAGGTGCCCTTCCAAGGATGAGGAAGTATCGGAAAAATCGTCATCACCGAGCCAACGGGTCGGACGCGACAACGGAAAGACTTCGACTTCCGTACCATCTCCACTATCGCTGCCGGATGAATCAACAATTACCCGACGACGTCGACATCGATCTAACGAAGGTACTGTATGGGTACGGCTCGCCATGGTCTTATTCCACTATATTTAGTTGACAGTTACGATGCCTCTTTTTCCCATTCACGTTCACGCCAAAAATTGAGCCGTGGACATAACTTTTACAGTTAATTACAGTTACATCAAGGCAAACAAATATATCTACCCCTCCGGAGTTCTCTCACCCTCAGTCAACTGAATAGTTTGGCTTTCTGTGTGAGCCTTGTAGATGGGAGAAAGAAGCTAACAGCAGAAAACAAATTTGATTCAGACTTTGTTGAAAAAAGTAATAAAAGGGTGCTCTTTTATATTACAACTTTAAGTTGACGATTGTTTCTTGTAATGCTTGATCCATCGTCAAGACTTCGGGAGAACCGAGACCTCGCCAGCAGGTAATATGTACGAGCATTAGCTCGGAATCGTTCACGACTACTTCATCATTTAGCACTTCGATTTCACGACAATTGCTATATTTGTACATGCCCTCCTCGTTGTCGAAAAACATTTTAAAGTTGATTCCACAAATGACGCATCGATCCCGCATCTCGTCGGCAGGTACGGTGCTGTTATCGGGGTCAAACTCGTCTCCGGTCGTGGTGGCACCGATAGTACTTTGTTCTTTTACTTCAGTAGTCTGCAGATCTTTCTCTTTCGTTGCAAACGTCCAAACGAGGTCAGTGGCGTACCAGCCACGCTCTTCGGTACGAGCCATAGCTTTCTCTAGCTGATTCCGTTTAAACAACGCATCCAAGTGTTTGGACAGTTCCAGCTGCGTCCGAAAGCGACGACCATCAGCGGAGCTCATGAATGGTAGACCGACTTCGTATAATATGCTTACTACGGCCGCGTTTTTCTGTTTGATGCCGTCGTTGGAAAACAAGCTTTTATCTATTGCAAAGCCACCAACTGGCATACTGCTTCCAACTGCAGCGTCTACACCAGGAAACGAAAGATTCGACTTGTTTTCTTTGCGGTCTGCCTGATTTTGCAGTCTTTCCATAGCGGCTGTCACCAATGAAGCGGTTGCAGATGCCGTCGCTAGGTAATCAGTCATGGCAATGACTTCAGTCCGAGTATAGCAAACATCTGGCGACGCCCCTTCACGTACTAGCTGTTGTAGTCTTGATACGACGTCGTGCGAGCCCTCTAGCGGGTTCCAACTCAGTTCACTCCAAGCTTTGGATTGGTCGAGGACATCTTGCGGGCGCGTTTCGGCGAAAAAGGCTGGAAGGATCGATGATGTACTTGAGGTGTCGTTTGCGTTGGAGCCACCCGATCCATGCCGTATCGCATCTTCAGCAATTTGTTTGATATTAGCCAACAAGTCAGGGTTCAATTCGGCTAAACGTTCTAGTGACACTTTGTCGAGTTCGTTTTGAATATCGTTCTGCATGTCGTCCAGAACATTCTGCATTTCCCGCCGGAGGGAAGAAGGCAAAAGTAAACTCCCGTCTTTCTAAAGCCAGATAACATTGGATATTGTACTAACCGTGAGAGGAACAATAATGTACAGGCTGGCAGTATTCTATAGACAAACTTGTTTCTACATACCGTTCGACTGATTCCCGCTACTTTTGCTGCACTAGATCCAATTGCTTTATCGCTTACACGTTCATCGAAGCACAACCCCATGGCTCTCAAGTGATCAGTTGAAAAAATCTTGAATTCACTCCAGGTCCTCCAGACCTTTTGAAGCTTTATTCGTTCCGAATCATGTAGCCTACGATGGACCTCAGGAATCCAGTTCGCGGCATCGTCTTCTACAATAGGAATGTACTCTCCCTTGGCGTTTTTCAAAATGGAATCCAAAACGTATACCAACGGGAGCATTTTGTCCTGACTCGTACCAAGCAGCTGTTTGCGAATTGTGTTGTATATCGCCATAGCCGATTTTTTGGAATCAGCGTGATCCTCGGCAACCATGGAAAGACTATTTATCTTGACCTTGTCCTGAAAGCGAGCAAACGATGACAATTGGTCAGAATACGAACCACAAAATCGAGTAAATGCTATCGAACTGCCAACTTACAGGGAAGGATCCTAGCTGCTCCACCATGTCTTCGTAATCCTCTAATTGCTCTTCGTCAATCGACTCCTCGTCGTCTTCCACTTCTATTGGTTCATGAGCTGCCATGATGTCAATTATTTTGCGTCGATCGCGATGGTGAAACTGTCGACTTGGGTTGACAATGAACGAAGCCGAGTCTGTGGCTTTGGCAGCGGCTGTTTGACTGACAGTGAGCAGAAAAACCCAAATTCGAATGAGACAAGTTTTTTGCATAAATAGAATTAATCGATCGACGCGAGACAGACACATCGTGTCCAGTCACTACGACAGTGTACACATACAGCTACCTGCATGTTCCTGGTGAACTTCTCGTTCGGAAAGCAGGATACGCCAAGACCCAATGGAAATAGATTCAAACTATGCTCTGGGGAAGTAATAACAGGCTACGCATCATTATACCTAGAGTGTCGTTAAACTCTGCAAGCAAGCCTTTAGTTTTTCATGTCTAAATGCTAGACAAGAAACAAAGGCCAGGTAAAGCGCCGCGGTCCTGCTAAGCACGACTGCCTCAAGTATCAAAATCCTGGTATCAGCAAAATCAGATGGTAACTCCTGCGCTCTTCAGCCACACTCCCGCGGCATGTTCCAACATGTCTGTCTCTTCCCGCGACCAGAGAGCCTCCACATTTCCTTTTCCAAGCAATTGGTGCATACAATTGACTGCGAACGTCTTGAAGTCTCGGACGGCATCGCCTCGGCTAACTTCACGTTGCCAGATCTGCTGAACAGTAATTGCACGACTTTCCCGTGGACTTGGGGAAAACATATACGAAGGCACTTCTTTAGGATTAGTAGGATGGAGCGCGGCACGGTAAAGTTGAAAATCTGATGCGAGTGCGCTGCAAGAAGCGATTAGCTGAAGAATCTTGCTGCAAAGCTGTCTGTCGCCGAGTGGCGAGGTGGACATGCAAAAGCCTGCGACTGCAACTGGAGTGATAAAAGGGGACGGGGTCTGCCCTGTTTGATTTTTCATAATGCGATTCAGTATTGACTCTACAGCACTAGCATCTGAAACCGGTGGTCTACCCTTTGGTCCTCTTTTCAGCGGAGTTACAGTGTGCGGCTTTCGAAAACGTGAGGACCGCTCATAGTCGCTGAAAACGCTTTCATCTCCATCGACAGGAATAGTTCCAATAGTAGCCGGGGAGGTGCGAGCATCTACTTCAAAAAGAATCCCGCCGTTTGTCTCGTATTCATCGTCGTACGTAAGGAGTGCAGTTGAGGAATTTTGAAAGCCATTGGATGCTCCGTATGGTGGCGTCACCACTCCGGATCGTAGTGACCTCGCCAGGCCCCGTTCTTTCATTGCTTTCCGGGCACACTTTTCCAGTTTTGACGCCACATCCGCAACGTTGATATTCACGTTCACTGGTGCTCTATTTGTCAAGAGGGAGAAGCTACCTTTGTCTCCAACGAGTGGCTGCGTTTCGTTGATGACCTCTTCGAGCATCGAAGTGTCCACTACAACTTTGCTTTCTGTCTTCGTCTCTTTGTCCGCATTCGACGACTGTCGAAAGCGCTTACTTGATGGTGGTTTCAAAGTTTTGTCGGCGCTTATCAAGTCCCGTTTTTTGCTTGGTATCACTGGGGAAGAATAGGCATCGACTGTTGCTTCCAGCGAAGAATCTTCGTTGTCTGAATTGTCATCGCCGTCTGCCTGCCCCAGCGATCCCACCGAAAAGCGTGAGAAGCGCTGTTTTCGACCATCCATACCAGGGCACGTGCGACGTCGAACCATATTCAAATCTTCGGGACGATCCCTGTGAAAAAGACTATGCTTGTAGATCCAGACGTTACGCTCCCGGTTGATCTTCCGGAAAGAATAAAAGTTTAGCTGGCGCACAAGAGATTGAAAGCGATTGTGGCGGAAGTACTGCGGCAGTGTTTCCGATTCTAATCGATTTAGATCTGATCCAATGATAAATGCGTCGCCGTTCGGCGTCCACTGCATAGAAAAGAAAGATAGAAGTTAGAATAGGGAGCCGATAGAAATAACCTGATAGCTAAGAGATGGGGTAACGTGAACGAAACTCCTCCAAGACCGCACGATGACGTCAACGAAACGAGTGAAACGTCATAAAAAAATCTCATAACCCAATCGCATGTCCGGTTCATGGGGGCCTCAGAATTCGAGCACGCCGATTGGCTCGCTCGATGAAAGAAGATTCGAACATCAATGATACGTCCTGGCCCGGTAGAAAGTTGAACGTGAAAGCCAGCTTTGACGATGTGACCCAGTCCGGATCATCGGAGGGAACTCTTTTTCGGACCATGGGGGCCAGTAAACCGTGCGTTTATGGTATGGATGAGATCAAAACACGCCTCTAGTCAACGCGATAACCATCCAAACAAAGTTGGATTATCTGCATCCGAACGCTTTTGCAACTGGGTTTCCAAAACAAGGATTATCCCAAAGCAAACTTCCGAAAGAACAAATATCCGAAGCAATGATTTCGGCGTGTGTAAACGATCGTACTCAGCGACCGTGGAGCCCTCAAGAAAGCTTGGCAACCTTTGTTTCTCCCGAAGCTGATTGCTTGAGATGGCCATGGATGAAAGAGAAGAAGCTTGTAACTTTGATCGTCAAATGATTTCGAACTTTTGAAAGAACAAATATACTGTAGAACGACCAACTTTCACTTATCCGATGTATGCACAAAACGTGACGATTGAAAGAATCCCTCACTGACTTTTCTTGGCTTCTCACATTTTCTGAAGATGCAATAGACGAAAGCGCTCCGACTGTCTTGGCAACATCCAGTACAGCAGGCGTAACTACAAAGCAACGTACCGAAATGACCTTGTCAGGAGCACCGTTGACCATTTGAAAAAGTTTCAAAATAAACCCTGAAGGAGGCTCTGTGCCTCCTTCTTGATTCTGTGTCGGTAAGTGGCTTCCACGGTTGATGTCGACATTTTCGAGGTCGTTCATCGTCTCATTGCCTGTAGCTGTTGTTAGTGAAGGAACTCTAGAAGGTACCAAACGAAATTGTGGGACGTTTCCGTTCGGTACTTCCGTTTTCATTTCTCACCAAAAACTGCGATCTCGATTTTGCGCCTTTCCCAGTCCTCGTTGGTGGCGCGTCGTGGCTAAAAATATAGATCTCGACTTTCCGGCGCGGATCCGGGTGCTATGGTGAAAAGGATTCGCTGCAGCCCTCCAAGTAGCACATGCCTCTAGTTAGGGTCTGTCGCTAGCCAAGCACTGCTACTGACTTTGACGTGTCGAAGCATGCAGCAGGATGATTTTATTATATCGGCAACCTTGAAAATCGAACGCAGATAATCTAGGCATCAAGACTTTGACTCTGACGTCTTTTCGAACAACATTGGGACCTGCTTAATTGGATGCTTATGATGATTAGTAAAGGGTTCAGGTCCGTCAACTTCGAAGTGGTCTCCCAAGAAAATGCTTCTAGTACTCTGATCAAAACTTCCGGCGAAGGCTCCTGGAAAACGTCTTCGTTCTACCTCGATTCATCTGGGCGCTCGAGCATTTCGGTGCCTTTACGTCTCACATTTCCCTCCCAAGAGAGCATCGACGATTTTTTATCCAACACTCGAATTGACCTCTCAAACAATACCGATGTAAAGGAGGAACTTGTGGCCGCCGATCACGGTGACAAGAAAGATGCGAATCCCTCGGAATATCAGCTTTCTATTGAAGCCAAAGTGACCCTGACTGTGGGATCCGGCGAAGCTGTTGCCGCAGCTGTTGAAGACGTTCTTCTTCAAAGTTTCGCAAAGGAATCTCTTTCGCTCATCCTTAAAACTACAATTCTTATGCGAGTTTCTCGAGCAAACGGCGAAAAGCTGGATACCGAAAGCGCTGCTAGCGTAAAAACGAACATCGAAATCGCCGCCGTAGTGAACGAATCACTTTCAGGGCTTTCAAAAGAACAACATGCTCGAGAAATACTGGACGCGCTTCATCGGGGCGGTATAGTTGGTCTCAGTACAGCGGAAAATAATTCTCATCGTCTACGCCAGACGAGACTAACGCCCGTGATGTTGCACGTCGCATTGACTCATGCATTTTCCATTGCCGTTCGAACCGTCAATCCAACTTCCTTCGAAGAGACGTTAATATCCTTGACAATACGGCATTCAAATACTCATAGCGAGCCAGTCCAGATTACGAATGTCGCACTTCATCCCAGCCATTCCAGGGTGGTCGACAATGGTGAGTGTGACAGCGCACAAAGGCCGAACCTTGTCGTTGACATGAGCAAATCCGTTCAATGGGGCTTTGCCAATCAAGACGACACTAACCTACCTCGCGTCCTCGAGCGGAATCAAGCTATATCGTTAATTCTACGGGTAATGGCTTCGGATGACGTGCGTTCGCGCATTTTTGTTTCACCCATTTCCGTCACTGCAAACGTCGGTTGCTACGAGCCAAGCAAAAGTCAGCACACCGTCTTAGCGGCAGCAGATGCCCAATGGACCAGTGTACGATCCGCTGTGGAGCCGTCGGATGCCTTTCGTGTACAAATAAATGTAGTTGAGACGGAGGTCAAAGTTGGGGCTCCGTTTGTATTGCTCCTGAATGTGTCCAATTTGAGTGCCGATCCTCGGGATATTGAGCTTCGACTTGAAAAGAGCAAATTCGTCGAAGACAGTGTATCTGTTATTGGATCACAAACGGTCCTCTTTCGTGGCTTGGATGCAGGTTGTTCACGGGATTGGAGTTCTCTTGGGGATGAACACCTCCTCGCCATGGAGCAATCTCTATACCTGGGAGAAGTTAAAGCCTCTGAAAAAACCAGTGCTGAGATCCGCTTCATTGCTTTGCAGCCCGGGACATTGAACATACCCAGTTTCGAGCTGCACGACAGAAAGAGTGATAAATTTTACCGATGTGTGCATAATGTAAGAATTGTTGCGACTGCATGACATCGCTTGTGAGTGCTGAAGTCTCGACAAGTTTCAAAAGCAGAATGAAAGGTTAAAGCAAATTCCGTGTCCCGCATAAAAGGTTTTGGGCTCAACTTGTTCCAGAAATCTACGGTGATTCAGGCTTGACGTATGTGAAAGAATGCGATGTTTTTGGATTCAAATAAAACCAACGGCAATGTCTCGAAATGATTAGCGGCTTTGCTTTGTTCACGGAAAAGTACACCAGACTTGTAAGTATTGCATTGCAAAGCATTGATCACGCTAGAAGGCAACGGCGGTCCACAACAGGCAAGGATTCGGTTCAAATTCCCTATTTATGACTGATGTCGGTAGCAGATTCATGGGCCATGGAAGAGCGACTGAAGAGCCTCAAATCCACTTCGCACTTACAGTTAACACGAAAGCGCCGATCTGCCGCCCATCACTGTTAATGCCAAATATATTTTTCCAAGACGACGAGGAAACCATTCATTTTGAAGCTGGCCTAGGCTGGGCTCTCAGTGAGGCAATTATCTGATCTACCATCCGAAAGCGGCTGCTGAGATCAAAGGCGACACCGCTTATATTTCTTGCAAATGATCGGATGCTTGTTGCTTGACGCTTTCAGAGTCAATTATCTCAATTTCTCTTCGTATCTATGAGACGACGTGTCGGCTGTTATTTAAGACATACATTGTTCTATCTAATTCTAACCCGATGACAAAGTGACTATTGCTTTTTAAATAAAGCATAATTTTCGTCATTTACAGTAATAAGTCTGTCAACGACTTGTTGTTTGTCGCACAATGAAGAGATCATATTACAGACTTGCCCATAATCAGTTAGATTTCCATAAAAAAATATTGGGTTTCCAATTTCTGGCTTGCTCGGAGAATGGAATAAGTAATTGTATATGATCAAACAAAAATGATGCAACGATCGGCCTGTTTATATTATAGCCCTAAGGGTGCTGGCGCACGCGCGATCAACCAAATTTTCGATCGCTCATTTTTTTTCTCTGAACTCGTCCTAGCCAAAATTTCCGAGCATCGATCGAGGACTGCCTCTTCACGGTCAATGCCAGAACGTCATTTCGACTCCACAGGTATACTGACAGTGGATAACAAACAGTGTGGTCGAGATTGATATCGAGAAATTGAATCAAGAAGGTTTGATATGACTGAGATAGGCTCTGTGTTGAATAGAGTCCAAATATTGGAAAGATCTTTCGATGTGGTCCACTCTACTGGAAAGCCGCCGGTTATCCAGCCCGTCCACCCATTCAATCGACCTCGAACTGCCAACAAGAAAATAGGCTTATTGTCAAACCATGTATCAGGAAATGAAAACTCTTCGGAAGTAACAGCGGAAACGATTGAATCAGATCAAAGATCTCTGTGTACTTCAAGCAGAGCAGTTATCGAGAATCGAGACGAGTATTCCGTCGGCGAACCTCGAAAGACAGTAATATGTCGAATGAGATCTGGAGTGAAAAACATCAGTCCTGGACAGAAGTGCCAAGAGAGAGAGATCGTGGTAACTCCACCTGTCTCATCCGGCAACAAGAAAACGGTCGAAATCCCAGGCAGAGTAGCGTTGCCTATGTCTTCCGCGTCGGTATCCTCTGCTTGTCAACGATCGCGTATCGCTCGTCTATATGGAATTCGATCCAGATCGCCTGCTCTGGTACGTGGCATGAAGAATTTGGAGCTAAAAAGAAATCTTGGTGCAGCCTCTGTCGTCCTGGAAGAGGAGAAGGCCAGTGGTATAGGGTCCTCCTCGTCTTCCCGTTCATCTCTAAGCAATGAAGAACTTGGGACAATTGCACAGCGTGCCTTGCAGCTGTCCGTGATAGCAGCGGAAAGTAAACCAAATCGCAGAGAGAATTCCCCATTGATGCAGTTATTGAAAACGAATCGTATAAGAAAAGTTGCCTTTCACGGAAATAACAAGGCGTTTGCGATTGCTTCAGGAGTTGAATCTTGCCATCCTCACGATGCTGGACTCATATCTCCAGTTCATCACGTGTCGAATTCTAGTGCAAAAAAGAAATTTATTCCCGGGCCGTCCAAAGAAGTCTCGTCAAAGCTTTCTCGTGCAGAACGCATTGCGGCCTTGAAACGACACAATAGGCGGATGGCACCAAGCCCTGTAAACGAGCATGCTCTCACTGAGCCTCACGATTCTTCGAAGCCGATTGAGACAACTTTCCGTCCATCATTTGGGCATCTGATGAATTTGCATACTCATATTCGACGAAATGATGGTAGCTCAACTTCATGTTCAAACACTGCTTTGCCTCTCAGAGTCCAAGGACTGAGCCAGGCAACACTTCAACGACTCTCGCCATCGCCAGAGGAATGTTCGCAAAACACCGTCCAGTCGCATGCGAAAAATGTCTTTCTCGAGGAAAATGTTCAATCGGATAGAATAGAGTCGTCGACCATATGCCGTTTTCTCGTTCGTTCTTCCGACGAAATGGTCCTTAACCATGGTACGCCTGGAACAGAACTAAACTCGGAAGCAAAGATGCCGAGGTCCCGTGTCTTGATCGAGAACAAAGAGCGCGGCTTTGTCGATACGAAGAGCGAGTCTGCTCCTTTCGTCAGCTCATGGATTCTGGAAGGGAGTTCCAAGACTGGTGCAAGAACAAGAGTAGAAAACTCCTTAGTACGAGAGAAATGTGGCGCTCAATTGTCAGAGAATAGCAGTTCTGTACCTGACCACGAAGAAGATATTTTTTCTGGTCTCGACACTTGCAGCACAGTAAGTCGAACCGGTACTCTTAGTGCTCTGTAGCTAGTCACTATGCTCACAAATGTCTATTGCACCGGCAGACTAAGAAAGCACCTGAGGTAGCGTTGCCTCCTTTGCATAGTAGAAGCTATGTAGGGAAAGCTACCGAGACTGAGATGACAGGAGTTAAATTGAAGAAAATAGCTCATGTCTCATCGGAATCTACTGCATCTATGGGGGCTGATAACACTACATCAACGGACGGCTCAGTCCACTTCTTTGAAGAAAATTCAGCTGAAAGTGGAGAATTATATGAAGGCTATCCACATTTCAGGCAGGGTGGAGTTTCTGATCACGTCCCCGCTCGCTGCTCACAGTCAGGAGGCGATTCCGCAAGCTCAACACAGAGCACTTCCACGCCGTCAGTAATATCAGGCGATAATACGCTAGCAGGAGTGGCGACAAATAATCAGGCAATAAATGGAGAGGGCGACTCGCTTTTCCTCAATTTGGGTTGTGCTATAGCAGATTCGCTCGACCACTTGTGCAAATTGACATGTAAGTAGGAGCACGTCACCATTTTGCAAGCGCGAGAATGTTAGGCTTACGTAAGTGGATGTTTGCCTTACAGACCAGGAATGCAATTTAGAAGGGACTGCGGGTCAACAAAACGACAAAAACAAAACGAGTTTTCGGGATGAAAGGACAACATCTTCCGAGGGGTACACGGTACATTTGAACGACGCTGTGAGCACACAGAAGGGTACTGGAAACAACTACGCCACCACTAAGCTCTCTTCTAGGAATATGATCGGAGTAGATACAGCAACAGAAATTCGTGGAGCAGCTCAAACAGGGCTAGAGTGGAACAGGCGATACCTACAACCTAAGGAAGAAGCTTCCCTTGGAACTAAGGAAAAGACAGAGTCGATTTTGGTCCCGAGGAGAGAAAAGCTCGATTTTAACGAGGAAAGAAGGCAGCAAGCCCGGGAGAAGTTGCTCGGTCACGCAGCTAAGGCTGTTTCGTGGAGTGTTTTACAACCGTCAGCGCGATCAGAAGGTGATCAAGAGTGCACAGAAATACTGCTTCAGGATCCCAATACCCTTTTTCCGGCTAAAAAATCGTACCCTCTAAGAAATGCGGCATCGGAGATACCCCGGAACAACCAAACATCCCTGGCTGCATTCTCATACAGGCTTCGAAATCCAGGCATCAAAGTACTCAAACTGGGCCGGAAAAGAAAGTGGCAGAGTCGCCACTTGACTGTCTCTCGACATCCAGAAGGATCCGGCCTCGAATCCAACTGTCCAAGTGCCTTAGTTTGGCTCAAGGAGCCACCAAAAAAGGTGTCGGTCGACTTCAAGGAGGGTTATGCAGGCCGCGGAGGCTTTCTTTTTTCGAAATTGGTACACATTGACACTGGTTTCGCATCGTCAACATTCGTTCCTTCTATCCCTAAGAAATGGGAGAACGAGTTCTCACAGCTTGGCGTGGGCCTTGTGTGCTATAGCATGAGAAATGGTAGCAATAGATCGCTCATCTTTTGCTTTACAACCGAAGACGAAGCTGGACATTTCCGAACAGCTATGCAGATAGTGAAAGATGCTGCCAATTGACGAGAAATTTTGGACGAACAAGAAAAAGATGCTGTACTGAAAATGGTTCAATATTAGATAGCTCAAACAGTAACACTAAGCGTCTGCTCTTCTAAAGACACGAGGCTTGACATGTCATAGGGGGCCAATTGCTCTGACATCGCAAAAAGGCGTTACACGACATTTTCGACTTATTTTTTCTTAAGCATGGAGGAGAGGAAACCAAGGCCACTGCTCATTACGCCTCCCGAACCAGTCCCGGCAGAGTTAGAAAAGTTTATTTTTTCCCTTGAGTTTTTTCCGCGTAGTTGTATCTCCTCGAGAGATCGATCAGCTTGGACGGAGAGCAGAATGAAACGTCGAGAAGATGGCAAAGGCGCCAAATGAAATAGAACCGATTCCCCTCCAAAATCTGATGTGCTATCCAATCCATGACCGTCGGTAAAAGCGTTTGCATCTGACTGTCCAAAGAGCGTTGAAGTGAACAAATCAGTTGCGCCTAGGACATAGGAATACTTCCTCGCTAGCTCCTGAGATACCGCTTCCCACTCGTCCAAACGGAATCGTGAACAGAGCTGATTCTTGTAAGAATGGATCATCGCTTCCAACAAGGCAAGTGATTTGTCGACGAGGATCTTTGCTCGGTCGTCGTAACCAAACTGATTTCGTTCGAAAAAACACAGCCTCAAGAACACTACATCAGCGTATACTTGAAGCAGAGCAGGAAGTGTGAGGGTATCCAAATCATCAAGGCTCCCATAACATGTTTGCAGTATCGACGATATGAAAGAAAGCGACTGTTGTAGAAGAGCGGCACGAACTGTACCTCGCAACGTGGCAATGGCGCCTTGAGCAACTCCAAATTTAGACGCATATTCCGATGAAGGCACCGGAGGCAAAGAGTCTGGTGGGCAGGTTGACTGATTTAAAATCGAGGCAATCTCCAAGATTGCTCCCACAACGTGTGGAGAAACATTCGTAGAATCTGGTGCATAAATTCGGCGCCACTCTTCCTCTGAAAATTCGGAACCACTGGCAAATACGTCGAAAGTACAGTCTTGATAAGCTTGTACCAGGCCTGATACGGAATATTGAGCCCACTCGTCGAAGCAATGCCCAACAATATCGTCTAGAGCTAGTTGTATCGTGCCAAGAGCACTTTGCGAACCCGTAGTGTCATGGCGCAGGCCGCGTGCTGTAAGTAAAACCAATTCATGAAGGGTGACACTGAAAGATGGACAATGCGCTGTGTGCGGGTCTTGATCCATAGCACCTCCACCAGTCTTGGTCAGCAAAAGCGTATCGCGAATCATTTCTCCTCCACGAAACGGAGTTCCAGAAAAGGCACTTTCTACAGCTTCCATGGCTTCGTCCAAAGAAATGAGGCCATCGTTGTTGTCGTCAGCCAAATCGAAGGCTGATTGCAAATCAACATAAGAAATCATTCCCATGGTATGATGAGTCGGATCGGCAGCGCTAGTGGCGTCCAGCAACGTGGGTAGAGCTGTCAAACGAAACTTCAGCAAATGACAAAGGCGCCCTACTATCAACTCCTTGGTTGCATCGATATTTTTGCGTTGCGATTTCGCGTCAAGGCTTTCGGGAACAGCAACCATGCGACGTAGTTCACAAATAAGCCTTCCCATAATTTCGGAAGTTTGAACATACAGTGATTGCTTTAAGCGACGTTCACTTTCTTCTCGTTCTTCGGCGTGCACCAACAATTCGTGCGCGTCATCACTCACCCTCAGTAGATCCTGATCAAGTTGGGTTGCAATCCTTAATGCGTTACGGTAGGCTTCATGCGGCAAAAGAGCCGACAAAGGCGGGGCATTACCGATTAAGGCTCGTAGAGTCGACACAACCTTGGCGTGTACGGATTGAAAGGCAGTGGTCAATAAAGAATGAACGAGAGACGAGAAGGTATTCGAAAAAAGGGCGCTCCAGAGCGAGAATTGGCGATCAACAGGCACGCGATTGCTAGAGTCTGTCGTCTGACTCGAGACTGAATGTACGTCGACCATACTTGCAACTGCTTCCTCCCAAGTGCAGGTTCCATTTCTGTCCAATAGTTGCCGACATTCGGAGCCGTCTGTTTTATCGTAGAGAGATTGGCGAATCTGTCCCAAGGCACTAGCTGTCGTACCCGCAATAGTGACCAGGACGGACTTTACCTTGGTCCGGATCAGTGGCAAATGCGCCGCAAGAAACTTGGAGCATTTCGCGCGTATCAATTTCGCGTCGAAGGGGGGTAGCGTTTGCACAATCTGGTCGATAGTAGAGTTGCTTTCGCCGTGCGGAGTAGGGAGCTGGCGGAGAACGAAAATCTGAAAAGGATGCAAAATGACGTCGTACTGTAAAACAAGAACAATCTTGGACAGAATTTCCTCGGCATTGTCCGTACCGACATGCGAACTTTCCATCTCCGAATCGTCAACGTTCTCATCCTTGGTGTTGACTGCCAATTGACTCAATAAGGACGCTAGCAACTTGGTTTTGGAATTAAAATACCAATCCACAAGGTACGTAGCCCTATCTTGCTGAAGCTGGGGATCAGTCAAAAGCCAATCTAAGGCAGACAAGGCTGATGCTGAGGAAACGACACCCACGTTGGGATCAAAAGATTCCTCGTCACCGTAAGATGCCGCTTGCAGCAAGTTCTGTTCCGCTATGTGTGTGATATGACGAGGCAAACTTTGCACTTGTAAAAATACCATGCGCATTTGCGTTTGCAATAGCACAAAGCCTGAATGATCTTTGACAATATCGGCTTCGATTTTCGGGAATGCTCTCGCCGAGAGACTCGGCTGGCGAGCCAACACCGTGGCGAGTGGATATTCGCTGCTTTGTGAAGCGATCAAGGCGAACAGCTGGATCAAGGTAGTGGCAGCCTGGTGTATGTCATTTCGATCCACCGCGCGGTAAACCACCCGCGGTAGAGTTGACAGATCATGTCGTAGACGAACTAAATTTGAATCTGCAGCAGTTAGCCCAGCATCCGTCTTTTCTTCGTCCTTCGAATCAGCGGTTGCGTTAGCGGAAGACAGGGAAAGCTTGTCGATTAGCCCAGGCAACGCGTGCACGAGATCGAACAACTCTTGTGAACGCTCTTTCATACGAATGACTTCGTCACTGCTGCCGACTAGTTCGCGATAACGCGACGCCAAGACGAGTCGTAGTTCGGTTCGTTTGGCTTCGGCCTCGCGTAGAGCCTGCTGGTGTACCTGTCGCATTTCGTCAATCGTCATACTTTTCGCCATGGATTGCGAATACTGCGAATTCGTGGTACCAGCGGGTGACGAGGTTGGTCGCGGCAGCGGAGGCGGCGGTAGACTACTACTCGTCGCCGCACGAAACCCGGACGTCCGCGACACGGACGAGGATGCCGCCGAAGTGACCGAAGAAGATCGAAACGACCGCGAGGGTGGTAGATCGGGAACAGATCCATCGCTACGGGATCTAGGGTAGCTCATCTTTCTGGAAAGGTACGGCTGTGCAGAGGGCGATCCGAGCCGTCCCCTTGCGAGTTTGGGTACGTTTACCGTGGATCGACTAGTACCTCTAGTAGTGCAATGGAACGGTCTT
>Ga0160421_1000174_pt1 | contig 17653 bp, 12 predicted proteins | sample TAMARWmetagpilot_FD_108195 | JGI IMG/M metagenome (GOLD analysis project Ga0160421, IMG submission 108195) | Phycosphere-associated microbial communities from TAMU algal ponds, Corpus Christi, Texas, USA - TAMU ARW-7 10/27 metagenome pilot | ecosystem: Engineered > Artificial ecosystem >... | reverse complement strand
ATCCGACTGACGAAAGATTTCGTTGAAGGCATCCGGCTGTTTCACGCCCAAAAACCGGATACCAAAGATCAGACTGAGCGTTCCACAGGCCATCAGAATTCCCCAGAATCCCATGGCAAAAAGAAAGAGAACAATAAGGAGATCCACAAGGTAACGGCCGCGAAACGAAAAAAGTTTTTCTCCAATGGACGAGTTCTCGAGTCGTTCCGTGATAGCTTTGGGTGCTTCCAGAGCGACACAAAGCATAATCAGGCACATCAAGGTCGTCATGACCCCCACCAAAGCATGCAAATACCGTGGCACAGACGCGAACGTCATGGCGACAATGATATTGAGCTATGTAAGAAGACCATGATGAAAAAGAGATCGTGAGATATGCGTTGCTGTCTTCGAGCGGGTCTTTGGATTTCATTAAGACAAAAAGTCATGTATATGTACATATGACAAAACCTCTAAGCGAAAGTTAATGATACGACATTTCCACATGCCAAAAACATATTTGAAGATATTCGATTCTTGTTTTGTGACAGCGAATGGGCGATCGCAAATTTTCGTTCATTGTCCATGGACTTACGACGTAAACGAGCGCAGAGATCGTTCGGAAAGATCTTGTCAAACGATGTTTTGACGACATGTTTGAAATGTTTCCTCTGGTTACGCTGCTTTGAAAGGAAAGAATAGAAAATGTTCAGCGACCTTGAAGCATCAACGAGTTGGGCAGCGAAAGGATTGTGAATTCGAACGTGTTGTGGAGCTCCGAGTTTGTCGGCGATCTGAATATTCACTCGCTGTCCGCGTTGATTTGGAAATTCCCATATCAGGCCGGCGTGTAGATGGATGTTTTTACGAGGAAGGGCTGTTTCGGTATTTTACTAAAAGTCCTATAGTAAAAGGAAAAGGCGTTTTGGGCCGTTATCTCAATGGAAATCGGATGATGGACAGGCACCCTGGAAGACCAGTCCGCCCTCATCCAGTCGGTCCAACAAGCTTGGCTGTAGAGGGAGAATGTGCACGAGGGTCTAATCGACAGGGCCGATCTCCTTCCTCACAGTCAGCCCGCAACAAGACTAGCAAGCGAAAGACCCAAGGATCCAATCACGAGAGGAAACCGCAAAACAGCTCCAGCTTTTTTCTCACCAGAGAGGCTTCATTGACCATGGGGCGAAAGAAGAAAAGTGCATCCCAGCAACCGGAATCATCGAATCAACCGGCTAAGAAAGCAAAGCCAGAAACTGGTCCGTCGTTTCTCGTGAAAAAGTACCGGCCGGATAAGCATTATGCATCGATGGACGCTTTCGTCAAGTACGCGAAGTCTCACCGAATGCTGGACGCGGCCTATGTACAATGGAACAAAGGCGTAACGGCCGAGAAGCCGTTTGTTTTTTCTGTACGGGTGGGTGGGGTAGACCTCGGTTGGGGGCGGGGGAAGACGCGTGAGGCTGCCATGGAATGTGCCTGCCGAGCAGCCTTTGCCTTGGTTGGAGCTCACGGGTATAAAAATTGGACAATTGATGACAACTGCTTGATGGAAGAACCAGTAGATGTGCCTCCTCCACCACCGCCTCCGATGCCCGGCGCGATGGCGCTGGGCTTGCCTCCTTACCCTCCAGGCAGCCTCCCTCCTCCTCCCATGCCCGGCTTTTTACCACCGCCTCCCCTTCCCGGTATGCTTGCGCCTCCGCTGCCTCCCGGTGCGCCACCGCTTCCTGATGCACCCCCACCTCCAATGGCAGCGGACCTTATCCCTCAGCCCCAAATGGTATCGAACCAAGCGCCCGTAGCAACGAGCGTAGCGTCCGGTGTCGCCAATAATGTGAACTCTGCTGTAAGTGATGCGTATACAACTTCTGCAAGCGTATCTCTCAATTTTGGAAAGCCTGCTGTTGTGAAGAGTCAGCGAAAGCAACTCAAGGGTGGATTGACTCTTGTGTACGATCCGCTCTCGGAAGGAATGGAAGAACTGAGTATGGAAGAACGACGAGCTAGCCTAGAAAGATACCAAAAAATGTTGATGCGCTCTGTGGCCAAGTAAGGAACTACTATCTTGTAAGTAGGAACAAGAATATATGAATGGCTGTGAGTCTCATTTTGCCTTCAGGGTGGCGAATAGCGGAGAATTTTTTTTGGGAATATCAAGGTATGTCGCGTTCTCGCAACTGGTGGGGTAAGATAGAAACGTAAGTTGTTACATTGGCAATCTTTTTGGTTGCTTGCCGGTAAAGCCCATCATTGGAAGCATTGACTATGAGGTATGTGGTATTTTCATCTTTGTTCGCGATGAGATTCATGCGATAGGACCCGAGTAGGGTCGTCAGTTTGTTCCTTACCGGGGCTCTTGGCAGCTTCGTCTTATGAAAACTCCGCTGAGACTACGCTTGTACTAGTAAAAGTTCCATAAACTACAAGGTGGAACTGATATCTTGCGTGTCTTTACTTTTTGTTGACGCTACGAGGTAGGGTAGAAATCCACATAGATTTCTAACTGTAGAACCGGGTCTGCCTTGCCTTTTCGTCCGAGTAGGTAGTATTGGGATTTTTCACTGTCTTTGTCAGTTCTGCCACCACATCACTGTCACAAGAAATATTTTTCTTTCTCGGTCTGGCAATTTGATCATTCGATTCAATGTGATCTTCCAGCTTGTTCTGATTGTGAAAGCAAATCATTTTACCGTTGTAGGTAATAAGAACTTTTCTCATGGCTTCACTTCTACTTTCGCTATTGACAGTGAGCAGACGAGCGAGCTCTATGAGTGTGGCTAAAGGCGCATTGACTCGTCAAGGGCCTGGCATTTATCTATCGAAGTCGGCGCCAATTCGATGCACGCTTCAACAACAACAACAACAATCTCTATCAACCAGAAGTAGCGATGATCAACGAAATCAGAGCGCTGGTCAAGTTATCAAGGACCACCAATACTGCGTTGATCTTGTCCGCGAGCGGGACAGGGAAGGATACCGTAAGTAGGTTTGGGTTGGATCAAGGGCACACTTTGACGACGCAAGCTTCTCCAAAACAACTCACACTTCGTCGTTCGCTTTTGTTGGTAGTCTGCGGTTTACTGATGCCGCCAGGAGCTACCAAAGCGTACTTTGCCATACGGGCCTTTAATGTTGAGCTAGCGTCCGTCAAAGACTCTCACAACTTGCGCCGTCGGGAGCAGCCTGGCCAACAAGAGTCTTCGAGTAGTGTTGCCCTGCAAATGCGCATGCAATGGTGGAGAGACGCCTTGAAGGAAATTTACGAAGACGAAATGAGTGTTGCTGCTGATCCTATTCTAAGGAATCTATCGGTGTCCTGCTGGCACAATCCTGTCGTTCGAGCTTTGTCCCAAGCTCACCAGCAATGTGACTTGACACGGCGCTTCCTCGAACGCTTGATTGATGCTCGCGATTACGACCTCAGTGTTGCGCAGTATTCTTCGATGAATGAAGCGGCAACCTATGCAGAGGATACCATTTCGAGTCTTCTGTACCTAGCCCTGGAGTGTACAGGGGTAAGTTCAGCGGTTGTTCTCTGTGTCTATAGTTCTTCCAACTAGATTCCTTTTCTCACAAGCGTGTGTAACTGCAAAGACTCGCGACGACAATGCTGATGAAGTCGCTTCATACGCTGGTGTCGGAATAGGTCTAACGACAGCCCTACGCGCGACGCCCTTTCGATTAATGCATGGTGAAATACCCATTCCAAAGGATCTGCTGCGCCCAGCTTTTCCTTACCAGGAATTGATGAAACAGACCGAAGAGGAATATACGTTGATAGAATCCGACGCGATAGCATTTCGCGAGGCAGTCCGGCACATGGCAAATGCTGCTTCCACCAGTTTAGCTCGTGCGCGCGATATTCAGGGGCATGTACCGAGGCATGCTAGAGCTTGCTTGCTACCGGTTGTCCCGTCAATTCATTTCCTTTCAAAGCTGGAGGGCGTCGATTATCACTTGTTTGACCCGAAGCTGAACGATGACACACGACTGCGATTAATGTTACTCATGGGACGAACATGGCTCACAGGAATCTTCTAGACACGCGCCCTTGAACTATGTACATAATCGGGGACCGGCTTCGTTCTAGAAATGTCGGGACTAAAATTCTAGTGACAACAAACATAAAATCTTGCCTACTTTAGGTAAGGCGAGGTTACAGTACGACGAGGATAAGCGCTTTCATATGGCATCCTTTAGTATCATTGCGGTAGTGTCAATCTTGTTGTTTTTCCCAGCAATGTGTGCAATAAAGTCGCCCTTATGATAGCTCTGCAAATCTTTATAAAATGGCGCCTCCTTGATATCTCCCTCATATTGTGCTACCTCAGCGGGCGACAAAAACTTGGCAACCGAGTTGAAGGTACAACGTGGTGGAACCACAATGTGGGCGTCGAAGTACTCCTTTTCCATACCTAGTAGGTAAGCCTTGAGCGCATCGTTGTCACCCGAAACAGCCATACCCATTGGTTTGACGAAATCCTTCATGTTCCACCAGTGATCCAGGAATTCGAGTGACCACGGCGTGTTCTTGATCAGCCATGCGCCGGCATTGTAGCTGCCACCTTTTTGACTCGTAATAATCAAATCTTTACCTTCTTCCAAGGGCAAGAAATCTTCGACTCGTTTGGATGAATTCATAACTACCGTATCGGCGTCTAGCCAAAACACCCAATCGCAGCGCTCTTCCTTCAGTAACCGTTGGGCAGCCCGTATTTTACTCCACGACGGTGGGCGATTCCGATCCAAGCTCTGGCTTTCGTCGTAGAGATGATACCCGTGCTTTTCAACGTACGTTTGTTTGTTAGGCCAGGTCATATCTAACAGACTGTCGAAGTTGCGCCACCGCAGCATTTTTTGCCAAGCCGACCCAGCTTTGGCGTCCGTCAGGGTGGTGAGACAAATCTTGAGTTTACCCTTGTCTCCGAGGACGGGGTAACCGGTAGCCGGACACTCACGAGCAATGTCGTTGATCGGTGCCTTGACAAATACCGCTTCGGCCCGCTCCATGTTGACCGAAGCGAGTCGGTGGATTCCCAGTGCCAAAACGATCGTGCCCGTACACGCCAAGCACAGCAAACGCGATCGCGAGAACTTGATCATCAATGACGACAGTATTGCGTTCGACTGTGGCTTACCTTTGTAGGTGGGAACCATTTTGGGAATGAAAAATAAACTTTAAGTATGAAGATGTGATCGTACTGGACTCGAAAGGGACGTAGGAATGCAAAGGAACACAATTACTTCGCATCGCATTTGTGACTGTGAAAATAGTGACAGTTTGCCGAGTGCATTAAAAAAATGAGCAAGTGATTGTGCATATTTGGATTGCTTCGGCTCGGAAAAGGATGAGGATATAACTATTTTTCCGGGTTGTACATTCCAACGCACACTCGTACAAGTTGTGCCATGTCGACAAACCTGCTCGTGGGGTAGATGGACAGGCCATCGCCAGAAATTGGAGAACGATCCTGTTCCGATACGTGCGGTTGCCGCATCTTTTTGTCGTGCCGGCGAAGCAACCACCCCAAACTGTCATTCTCTCCCGTGCGTCCCCGGTTAGATCCTTGCCATCAAAGCATACACACCATGAGTGCTGCCGCCGCCCGTCGTCGCAAGCAACTAGCTGCTCGGGCTTCCGCGGAGAATCAGGATCTGGTCGCCCAGCAGCTGGAGAAAATCCTGGCCCAAGAAGCCGACATGGACGAAGCCACGGCGTACGAAGCGCTTCAGCTCGCGCAGTCACAGGTCCGCAAAAAGGTGAATCGTGCGGAATTCGCGTCCGCTTGCGATTTGGCCTACAGCACGAGCTTGAATCTCTTGAAAAAAAACCGCGTTTCCGTTGCCAGCCAGCTTTTGGCTTTGCTGGTGCAGGTTTTGCGTGAAACACACACCGAAGAGACGGAGACCTGGATTGCGCGTTTGGTCGAGTTGCAAGAGGCTCACTCTCAGGCGATGGAAGCGAGCAGCGGTAGTATGCCAGATCAGGAGGCCAATCGTTTGCATCGCTTACAGTGTGACTGGTTGCGCGCGTGTGCTTCTTGGAGCTCGGACCTCGGCACCGTCAAGTACGGTCACAACCAACTGCAGCAAATGCTCGGCGAACAGTGTTGGAAGCTTTCATTGATGGAAACGGACGAAGAAGAAGTCATGGACTTGAAGTGTGATGCTGTCCAGCATATGGTCTGCGCGGAACAGCCCAATATGATTGTGACATGGCTCGAAACCTTGCCAGCCCCAACGGATGAAGAGACGGCTCAGGGACACACTTGTCCTCCGGCTCTTCGAGACGCACTCTTGACCCGAGCCTTGTTGCTCTGCTGTGCGCTCGAAAATCTGCGGGATGCTAACATTCTCATCAAGGCTTTCATTGAGAAGGTCGAGAACCGCGACGTAAAGGAACTCTCCGCTTCCTACACCAACAAGGAAGACGGCAAGGCACCTTCCCACGTCATTTTCGGCAGTATGCTGTTGCGTGTTTGCGAAAAGGACAGCCGCACGGGACCGCTATTTTCTTGGCTTTTGCGTTCCTTCAAGCGCGAGTTGGATCGTCTGCACAAGCCACAAGTCGCCTTGGGCTATACAACAAAGATCGGGAAATCATACTTCAACATTCAGCCCCCGCCATCGATGCTCAATATGGTGGAGAATATGATGGGAATGATGGGCGGAGGTGGTATGGGTGGTGGCATGAACCCGGCTATGATGCAGGCCGCCATGGCACAGATGCAACAAGGAGGAATGATGTAGGAACAATAAGAGTTGTTTTAGCCAAACCCAAGCTTTTTCTACAGTCTCCTTCCTTAGCCTATACTCTTTTTTAACGAGTTACAGAATATCTATTGCTGCATTAGAACGACACCAACTTGTCCATAGTTCTTTCGAGTTAAAAGTGTATTCGAGAAGCATCGATCCGCTGTCAACGCGTGGAAGTCATCTCGTGAATCCATGCGGTAACAAGACACAAAGAAGGGTTTGGGCGCATCACAAAGTGTAGATCTCCTCTTTTTAAAATCGGAGGGTGTCTCTGAGGCCGACCATCCGGAGAAAACGCTGACCGACACAAGCCACAATAATTGTAAAGGGCATCAATAACATTTATCGATGATCACGGTTCAGAAGGCATCGCTGGTATTTTGGTGCGCCATCGCTTCTACTTTTTCCCGGGTAGTTCATGGTCGAACTAACTGTGAGCAGCTGTTCGGTTCAGTAATTTCGGCAATTCCTCGTGGAGGTGAGATCGCGGTGCCGTCAGTCGCGCCGTCCTTCTTACCGACAGGTGGTCGCTCAGACGAGACGCACAGGCGAAAGAGAGTCGTAAAAAAGAAGAAAGTGCACAAAGGGGAATCGAAATTGCCGATAACTCAAGACGATCGTTATTCCAACGGCGAAAGAAAAGCAAAGCAAAAGAAGATAAAGAAAGTGAAAAAGAGAAAGGTTTCGCAGCCGGAATCTTCTGAAAGTTCTCCGAGCAACGTTGCGAAGCAGCTGGAAGCGCCGCAATCAAGAAAGCAAAAAAGGAAAGTAAAAAAGAAACACATTGATACGTCCAATGAGCCCGCTGTCGCTTGGGCGAAGAAGGAATTTCGATCCCGGTCACCATCGGTAAAGGGGGGACCTGTGAACTCAGTGGTAAGCGAAAAGCAGAATGGTTTGCAGAAGTTACCGCAGAAGAAAAGTAAAAAGGTCAAAAAGCGCAAAAAGGAGGCCGGCGAAGGGAAGGAGCAACCGTTATCTCACCCGGACCAAAGAATGCCCCCCGGGACTCCGGCTCAAGACTCTTCGCAAAGTAAGGGCTCAGAGAGCAGTGATGACTTGCCGATTAATTACTCCGAGAGAGCAGAGAGAGAAGAGACTTCTCTGGTTGAGAAGTCTGAAGCACAAATCGCTCCAATCGGACAGCAAGTGGATGAAGACTCAGAGCGACCTGTCGAGCACACAGTCGAAAAACGAGACGGAGATTCGACTTCAGGATCGCCAACACAGATTGACGCGAATCTCAATTCAGCAAGCAGATTGGTCGACGTCGAAGTCGCCCAATCTCTTCAGAATGACACGAATCTCGACGATAGGAAATTACACCAAACAGAACTGAAGTCTTTTGGGACTGAAGATTCATTCCAGGATACTTTTCCAGAAGAGAAGAGCACCGATCCGGTAGCCGAAGACCACAATACACCAGTAGTGGCTCCTAGATTGAGCGGTGAGCCCTCGATAGACGCTTCTATTGAAGAAGTCTCTGACTCAAGTGATACCACCGATACAGAAGACAGTTCTAGTGACAGCGACGAGAGTGAAACCACAGAGACAGAGGATAGTTCTAGCGACACCGACGAGAGTGAAACCACAGAGACAGAGGATAGTTCCAGCGACGCCGATGAGAGTGAAATTTCCATTGATATGACGGCATCAAGCGCCTCTAGTGATAGAACCGAAAGCTACGAGGAATCGTTAACGGCTGGCAATGAGACGGTCGAAGCTGATCTAGAACAAGGCTATTCATTGAATGAGTCGAAAGACGCCGAAACCGAATCAAATTCAGAGGTGAAAAACTTCAAAGACAACCCAACTTTATCGGGGTTAGCAGGCGAAAGCGAGAACTCGAGTCCAAATTTTGACAAACGCATCAAAAGTTGCAATACTGAATACACCTCAAATCGAAACAGCTCGTTGATTACGGATAAACAAAGCTTGGCAAGCACAGCAGGCGGATCCGAAGGAATTGGGGTGGATGACGTGCAAACCAACGCATCTATTGCAGATCGAAACTTTTCCTCTTTGGAAGAGGGAGAGGGACACTATGACGCAACTAGTGACGACGAAGACAAGAAATTTAAGCAACTCGATGCTCCATCTTTGGAAGATTCGGACTATGCGGCTGGGGAAGGCAGCATGAACAGAAACTGGAAAGTCGACCTCTCTGAGCTCCGATCGCTGCAGGACCATGAAGATGATATAAATGTGTCGATTGTAACTTGGAATTTAGCTGAAGAGTCACCTTCAGAGGAAGACGCCTCATTTATTCGACGTTTTCGACGCCGAAATGATGTACAGAAGTCCAGCGATTTCGTACTGATATCAGGACAGGAGTGCGAAAACATTAAGCCGAGAAGGACAGAAGGACATCGATCTCGAGAGTTCCGGCGGTTGATGATCAAGATGTTGGGGAAACAATATGTGCCCATAGCGCTGCATTCTCTAGGTGGAATTCAATTCGGATTGTTTTGCAAGCGATCGATTCTAAGTGAGGTTGAAACTATCTCTGTCGCGGACGTTACCTGCGGAATTGGCAACGTATTCCACAACAAAGGCGCTATCGCAGCATTCGTCCAGATCAAGGCGAAACAATGTAGCGAGGGGGAAGCCATCGGACCAAATCGTGACAAGTCCGTACGGATGATGTTTGCGACCGCCCACATGGCGGCTCACGTGAAGAACACTGAGGCTCGAGACTCTGATTTCTGGAGAATTGTGTCTGAGCTGGAAGCGCAAGCGCCGCCGAGATTTCTCTCATCAAATATTGTCGAGTCTAGCAAGGAAAGGGAATGCTCAGGATCAAAGCTTCTAGAATCAATGGATCGCATTTTCTTTTGTGGGGATCTTAACTACCGAGTTGACCTTCCTCGCGAAATTTCTGAGCACACTCTGCTTCAGATGAAGCGCCTCCAGGAGATCGGAGACGAAAAGTCTTTACAAAAGGCCGAACTCTTGCGATTAGAGCTCTTGAGACACGATCAACTCATCTGTAGCATGTCTGAGAAACGAGCCTTCCCAGGCTTTGCGGAAGGAAAAATATCCTTTGCGCCGACTTTTAAATTTGACAAAGGCACACCAGAGTACGATAGCTCGTATAAACAACGCATACCTGCATGGACAGATCGCGTTCTATTCAAACCCATCGGGACGCGGGTACTGGAGTATGATAGCATCTCGGATGCTCAGCATTCCGATCATCGTCCAGTCTACGCCACGTTTCGCGTCAGTCGTCAAGGGCGGCAAGTTCCCAAATCGAAGCCGAGAACAAAGAAGCGAAGCCGTCGGAAGTGAACGCACGTATACCTACAAGTTAGCTCCAAGTTACTGGATTTTAAGATAGAAGCCATTTAGTGTACGATAATTGCCGGATACACCTGAGAATACTGTGTGCCTTTTACACAAACTTAATTACGGGTCAAACTTCAACAGAACAAAATCATGGTAATCTTCGTCGCCATCGTCATCCATTTCCTTGATATCGCCGGTGCTTCCAAGTTCCTTATCCAGGGCCCCAACCAAGTCGTTTTCTTTACCCTGGTGTACCTTGTACAACACGGCCGTAAAATCCACGGGAAGGCCGTAGCGTAGGACAGATTCCACAAAGACTCGAATGACCTTGATGTGCATCCAGGCGACGAAAGCGTCGCCGTAGTGATTCTTGCACCATCGCATGAGGGCGCTTTTCATTCCATCCACTTCAACACGAAGCTGTTCCAGTGCCATGGAAGCCTTGGATGATTGCGACGGATCCCAGCTGAAATCGCGAACGATAAAACGCTTCTCGCGGCACGACTTGGCAAACTCTTCTTCAAAGTCGACCTGGGTGCCGGGCTGAAACTCATCGTTTTCGTAGTAACCTGCTTCGTACTGGCTCTTTAAGATTGTCACCACGTAAAGTATACTGTCGTCATCGGAATGCACTCTCTGTAGAGATCCAGGAACCACCGGCGATCCGCGAATCTTGTGGCGATCAACGTTCGACCCATAAGATACTGGTTCGCCGAGCTTGGTTGGGTCGCTGGACCAATCCGGTCCGCCGTATCCAACGACATTATCAGCAAGACTGTAAATGCTCCCTTCGAACACTTCCTGCGCGGACTTCGCTACGGCGATAAATATCGATTTGAGGTAATCCGTATCGACCACGTTGATCTTGCGCATTATATCCTCCGTCAAGACGTCATTCAACTCGGCGGACAGAAGATTCCCGCCCTTACGACGCTTCATTTCCTGCAACGCAACCGTCTTGTCTCCGTACGACTGCGTGAGCTGCTTCAGCTCTTCATCAATTGCCACCGCACCGCCCGAAATCACCGACACCAATTCTTTCAATGGTCGCCGATTGGGATACTTGGCCGAATCCCAGGCGAACTGCTGGATGTAACGGGCTGGAGGAACACCCCCTACGCTCAGATCTACCGTGCGACGATCGGCAAGATCTCCCGACGTCTTCTCAATTTTGCGTACAATTCCCTCGATGATATTGTCCGTCTTTCCTAGCTCATCGCTCAAGTTCATGAGCGTATCCAAAGTTCCGACCGTAAGCGAAGGCACTTCAAACTTGAACATTTCTAAATAAAGAGAATCAGATTTTTGTTAGCAAGGAACACTTTGCAAGCATGCGGAACGTGTCATGAGGTTTCGTACACTCCACCACGAAGGAATGGATCTTTCGTATCTTATTCTACACGTACCAGCAAAGGCTCGTTCGGGACACGCACCCGCCGACTGCATCTTGCGGTAAGCCTGTTCGGGAGCACCGCCCGAATTGGAGATTGCTGTTATGTAATAGCTCATGCTGTGTTCCAATAGACAGCAGTATTTTGGCACCAGGAAACACTCTCTGTACCCACCAAGTAGCAAATTCGTAGCGTCGCGCTCTGCAGACGGGGGCTGGGCTGGGTTTTGACCAGAAGGAAAACAACGCAAACGAAACTTCCTTGTTGCGGAATGGGCACTTGAGCGGTGTTTGCCAAGGCACGGCGTAATTGGCGAACCAAAAGGTGTTGGCGCGCGACATGCGATCTAAGTAAAAAACTTGCTAATTGTGGAATTCACGAATCCTTACGTAGTCTCAATTGATCGTTGTGATTCGTCGAATGTATCGCAGAATTATCGTATAAGACACAGAGGAATTCTCGGTCGGTCGGACTGATCTCTCTCCCTCCGTTCGACCAACTATCTCTTTTCCTAGCTCAAAAAATGGCAAAGAGTACCTAGTGTTTCATCGGCTCGTCCAGGGCAAACACCCTCGGCTTGAAAATGGATGATGGAGACCCCCATACGTCATCCGTAAAAGTCTTGGTATTGAGACGATCTCCCGGCAGCCGAGTCCGAGCTGGCGTGGGTTCGTTCCGTTCGCCGTCGTTCCTGCTCGTAAGCTGCATCGTCTGTCGGTAACTCTCTTCGACAGTAAGGACACGTATTGTGGCTGGTGAGCCACTGCATGGCACAGCTCTCGTGAAAGTGATGGCCACAGGCTGGTAGTCGCAGCAGTACTTCACTGATACTAAAGCTCTCCGTACAGATCACGCAGTTTTGATTCTGTGGTTCCATTCTTAAATTCCATTTGGCACATTCGACTGTAGTGTTGTTGCGCTGCCGAAAGAAGGAGACGAGAGCTTGCCCATCAGCAAGCTTCACCATGACAATCGGAATGGATACTTTGTCTCCAACGGCTTCCCCTTTCGAATCTTTCATAACGTAAGGCCAAGGCTCCGTCACGTTATTCCCAATGACTACGGCACTGGCTCCTGCGTCTTGGGCTGTAATCGCTTTTTGGCAAAAAGTCACACCGTCCCCACGTTCCATGTACACAATAACAGGTTTTGTGGCATTTGCAATGAGGGTTTTCGTCGCCAGCGCTAATCCACCCTTCCCCGTCCTGTTGAATTCAGGCAAGATCAAGGTACCATGTTCGAGCGCGCATGCTTCGGTCATACCAAATTCTCCAGGAATGACCTCCATTGGAGGAGGGAGTGGACAACCAGCTATCGCCTTCGAAGAGCAAGACAGACATCCTTGGCGAAGAATTGAGCTCTTCCTGGACACCACTGTCCGCGGAATACGCTCAAGGTATTCCACGCTGGTCGGTCTCGAAGACGATCCGCTACCGATACTGGGATCCCACAATTCTGCCGGGACTGCTTGCCATTCTTCTCGCACGCTGCGCATTTCTTCCAAAAGGTCTTGTTGCGCCACGCCGGTTGCCCTAATTTCTTGTCGTATATTTTCCAACAGTTCCCGAAGATCTCCGAGGTCTCTCCTTTGATTTTGTGTTGCTTCTTGAACGAGATCCTGCATTGTAAAGGAAAACAGCGACCCGGGTGGATCATTCGTTCGGCGCCGTGCGGCGGAATCTTGGTTTCTTCGAGCCAAATCACTCACGACTGCCGCTGGCGGTGCCTCCAGAGTCGATCCACAAATTGTGCACAGCGTGGCATGATTCAAGCAAGTCTCCTTACATTCCGAACACCAGTTGTGGCGTATAGTCATCATATGCTCGTACGGAGGCCAAGTGATTTATTTAAAGACCTTTCGAGCTAACATCGCGTTCGTCGATTTGACAGTGATGCAAATACCGGTATTGCAACCAACGCAACACTAGTTTTGAGGGAAAACGTGAATCGTCATACAAGACTGCTTTCAAAATAGCACAGAAGCCAAATAACATGTTCTGCATTATACCAGCAAACGACAGATTCACTATAAATAATTGAAATCTGTCAGGTTAACCCTAACGTTTGCGCTGACTGACAGTGATATGACAACCAGAGGTAGACGCGAATCTAAGGATTCACCGTGAGTATAGTACATTCTGACAAATTGATAGCTTCCTTATTGACATTGCAGTCCTATCGAGGGTAACAGATGGCTAATTCTCTTCTCACATGAGAGGCTGCTCTTCAACAGTAAAAAAGGTTGCCAAACTTCAACATTGAAAATAGCCTCTAGAGAGTTGGATGAACATAAGCTCTTCATTTTACGAGAGGTTCATTTGATATGCACCCCCGAGGGAACCTTATGGAAGCGGGTATGAACTGATGCGGCAGGCCATATCTCAATGAAAACATCGGCCTTTCTAGGCCTCAAGCAAACGAAATCTTTCATGCTCAATTAATAGCTAAGACAAACACGGCCTTTGAAATTCAGATTGGCCTGACAGCAAAATAGCCTAGATTAAGTTCTTGATGCGTGCACACTATGTAGCCATCCACTATTTGATAGATTTCGCTGACAATCAATCTTTTTTAGGCCTCCCCAAGGTCTCACGAAATCAAAGTTAAAAACTAATCCCAGCTCCTCAACCCCATTTCTTGCATCACTCATACTTTTGAAGCACGATCTCCAAGTTACACTCTCTTATCAAGGTAAGTATGCCCTTTCCGAAGATAGAAAGAGGTTTCGTGCAACAAGTGCTCACTGACCACATTTTGTTTTACACACGCTATCTCCTTTTAGATGAAATTGACGAAAGCTTTTAACATACTGGCTGTCTTGGCAGGTGTCAACACCATTGCCGCTGATTGCACGCATGGTCGTCTCTTTGTCTCCGACATGGACTCGGCTAATGTTTATACCTACGAGATTGATGGAACTAGTAATCCCGTCTTGCTCAACACCCTGCCGACGGTGACAGGAATGGGCCCGCAGTTTTTGTACACGTCGTCTACAGAAGGAGCTGTTACCGTTGTCTACCGTGGATTGGAAGAAACTGCGTATCAGGATGGAGCTATCAGCTTCATCCGGGTTGGAGTCACTCCAAGCAGCCACGAAGTCGCAGGTTTCTCTGTCGAGAAGGAAGACCCTTCTCTGGTTGACGACTTTTTTGTGAGCTGTGCCAGACCTATACATCACGTGGCTCATGACCAAAAGATTGCCATATTCTGTGACGGATCATTTGAAGATAGCGTCAACTCAACAGTCTGGGTTGTTGACGAACGCTTTTTTGGGCAAGGCAACAAGACATTGGTCTTTTCCAAGACGCTGGAAGGTTCTCATCATGGTGTTGCCGTCCCAGTGGATGAGGACCATATTCTTGTCTCCGTGCCCACACCGGAACGCGTGGCAAATGATCCTAATGCAAGTGCACTTCCTGACGGGTTCCATGTCTACGACTATGATATGAATTTGTTGCATGGCCTGAATGAGGAAGAAGATCCTAGTCGTTCTTGCGCGGGTTTCCACGGAAGCGGTGTAATTGACAACACCTTTGTGTTTGCTTGCGATCAGGATCATGGCGGGATCCTTGTTGTTGACTATGGTCAAGCAGGTGTTACTTACACTTCTCGAGCTCTCTCCTATCCGGATGGCTTTGATGCCCATCGGACCGGAACCTTAACAGAGCATCGTGATAGCAACGCCATTGTCGGTAATTTTGCTGATAGAGCCACTGGAGATTCTAAGCTTGTTTCATTCGTACCGAAGCAGCAATCTGATGAAATCACTGAAGGACAACTTCTGCCTCTGGAATCGGGTCAATGCAGTTTCAGCTTTGAGCAATCGGGTGGTAACCTAATCCTTGCCTGGATGCCGACAGGAAATCTTCAAGTTTATGCTATTGAGCCTGAATGGATGCTACTTGCCGACATCCAGGTAATCGATGACATGTCTTCTTGCGACGGAACTTCAATGGCACCGGGTCAAGGACATGCCTACATCATGCAAGGAACTTCATTGATTGACGTTGATCTTCATGACTTGACGTCGCCGGAAATATCTAGCATTGATCTTGGCTTTATGCCAGCATCAGCAGTGGTGGCTGGAGTTCCGGCTGGTTATGCCTGCGAGGCTCCCAGCTTTCCTGAGACCTCTTCCACATCTGCTGTTGATGGATGGATTTCGATTGAGCAAGTCCTTGCTCCTGCCGGTTCTACTGAATCAACAGAATTTCTTCGGTCTTTCCGCAATGATATTGCTAGAAGTCTTGGAGTTGGCCTCAATCGCGTTTTCGTCGAAGAAACAGTCAAGGAATCGGATAGTTCCACCGTTGTCCATGTCAAGATGAGCGACCCCACGGAACATGATGCGAACCCCGCCACAGGAAAGCAACTCCTTGACCAGCTCATTGCCAGCGGTATGAGTTCGGCAACTAGTGTGTCTAGCCAAGCCCCTTCTCAGGCCACGGGAGGCAACGGCGGAGGAGATTCTTGGCCAACTGGGGCTACCGTTGGCATTGTGCTTGTTGCAATTGTTGCCATTGCATCGATTGTAGCGGCCGTCTTGTTCAAGAAGCGCGAGAAAAAGGCCCTCTTTGACTTGGAAAAGGCCAATAAAGGGCAATCGGCCTAGGTCCATGTTTTTATGTTTACACTCGTGGAGAAGTGCGTCCGTAAGTCTTCTTATGGTTAGACTAATATAATTAGGAGCAGCAAGATGTTGACTGAGTAAATTGTCTATATGTTTCACAACCTTAACCGCCGAAAAAGCAAGGAATTCTTTTGTCTTTGCGTCGATTTGAATTTTATTGCTTCTCTTCAATATTGTCGTTTGTCTGGCTAGACTCCGGCGCCTCTTTCGAAGGCTTTTCGGAGCTGCTACGACGAGGTGAAAACCCATCACTTGTCAGGTGCATGTCGTTGGCGATGTTAGAGAGTTACTAAAGAAAACAGACAAGAGAAAGGCACTATTTGGTTTTCACATACCTTTCTTTCAAACAAACAGAGGTGCAACCAGCAATGAACCAGAATAACACTGCAAGCAAACACAAAATGCCAGAAAATCGAATTGTACAGTCCTCGCCGTCAAGACACCATTTTGACCGGATTGCACTTAGACTGATGAGCGTGCAAACACCTTCGGAGATAAGGGCTATCGATAAGCGCCGAAAGAATGTAGAAGAGAAGGTCATACAAGACGGTGCTAGAATCGCAACAAGCAGTGGGATAGACGCCAAACTCGCGACTAGCGAAAAGATCCTGGCAATCCAAAGTGGAGCATCCAAATCAGAAACACCCGCTCCGCTGTTCTTGCTCCACAGAACACATTCACCGTCTCCAAGCGTTGACGTCCTGGTTTCGCCCCAGATAACCGTTTCGTACGTTTCAAAATACTCTATCGTCCACAGACCAATCGAGATACTTTCGCCTCTATCGGAAACATTGGAGATCCGGAAAAAGCTACAGTCGAACGTAGCAACCCAGGTACAAATGGTTGCGACCAGGACAGAGAAGGCGGGGAGGCTCAGGAACGGGCCATAGGGGCAAAAAGACACCATTTTCACGATTTTTCAATCAATAGAAAATTTATTTGGGATTTCACATTGGGAGAGTCGCAGGGCACGATCAAAATATGACAGGAAAATTGACATTCTAAACATAGATCGCGAAATGACTGTTCGTTGACATAAGCTTTTCGATTGTGAACGGGGCCTTTTATCGCAATATGGTTTGCGTCCTCCAACAATTTCATCTGGACGTTGTCTTGGAGACAATCTGCTCCAAGCAAACGACAATAGGAAAGCATGCTTGCAACGCAGTCGTCTTTACTTACCTTTCGTTGACCATGGGATTCCTGGAGGTGACTTCGTCCTGCCTCCCTTTACTGTCCGTACACAATACCTTCTGAACTCGATATGGTGTTTCTCCACCTATTCGTTGTCAACAGGTCAGGGGGATTAATCCATCACCGGCATTTGTCGAACAAGGCACCAAAGATTGGGACAAATGAATGGCTTCGAATCGGGTCGACTTTCCATTCGTTGCATGCTATCGCAGCTGAGGCATCGCCAGTTCGCTTGCCCGGGGGCAAAAATTCGAGTAAGTTCAAAATCTCATTGACGAGTGTGCTCGATCGATAGGTACACTCAGAGTCAATTTCGTCGTTATGGACCAGTCGGCGCAGATGATGGAATTGAAGAAATGGTGACGGGTGGTATGGTGCTTCGCAGTTTCCAGACAAGGACAGGAATTAAGTTTGT
>Ga0160421_1000172_pt1 | contig 17891 bp, 22 predicted proteins | sample TAMARWmetagpilot_FD_108195 | JGI IMG/M metagenome (GOLD analysis project Ga0160421, IMG submission 108195) | Phycosphere-associated microbial communities from TAMU algal ponds, Corpus Christi, Texas, USA - TAMU ARW-7 10/27 metagenome pilot | ecosystem: Engineered > Artificial ecosystem >... | reverse complement strand
TTGCGGATTTGCACGAAGCTGGATTCGTTCATCGCAGTATCGGACGGTCCAGTTTGCTGCTGGCCAGCACCACCAACAACCCACAGGACGCCAGCTCGGTTTACACTACCACGCCATCGACGTTGACCGTGAAATTGACCGACTTTGGCTTCGCCGGGCCTTACGAAACCGCCGCCATGGATGAGGAATTTGTCTCCCGGGCTCGAACTTTTGGACTTCACTTTCGCAAAGGAGAGACGTCAATTGCCACCACCAACTTTGCACTGGCAGAAGACTTTCACGCCTTGGGATTTGTTGGGCTTGCCTTGATGCTCTCGTGCTTGGCCGAAACGTCAACGTCAAACACCAGTGCGGCCACCACGCAATCTGTCCCAGCCACGGACGAGGATTCTCTTCAACGCTTGTTGGGGGAAATATTTGACAAGGATGTGAAAGGACAATTTCGCGATTATGTGGCTGCCGAAGACTGCTGGGCAAAGGTAGTGGATCTTTTGGACGCTCAAGATGGTGCCGGATGGACTGTGTTGGAGACGCTGGTGTTGGCTCGTGAAAAGGCCGCCTCTCAATCTGCAAAAGATTTCGACCAAATCTTTAACATTCGTGGCCTGCTGTCGAATCCATTCTTTCAGCAATAGGCATACTTTACCAGAGGGAACGTGAAGTGCTGTACACCGAACAAGGTCAGCACCAGTACATCGGTATATTCGACATAGTGAAACCGACAAAAAGCAGCACTGCCTTGCAACACTGCGGGCGACGTTACCAACGAAATGGTTGCCATTGTCCTTCTCACCTACGAACTACTAACTCATGAATTTTCATGCATATACATAGCAATTCTACAATAAATTGAATAGCAGGGTGCGTTTGTCATTTTGTAACGAGTTACTGCCTCGCGTTGACGTCTACTAGCACTCGCACCCGCCATCAACAATGACTGGCACGTCTATGCGTCGTGCTCATCCGGAGGCTTCCACTCCAAACATTCTGGCTGACACAATCGAAAGCGCTTATTGAGTGCTCGGTACTCCTCCAACACCGCTTGTTTGACATATACGACATGCTGCCCTTTCCAAACTTTAATCATCTCGAGTTGTTGAAGAGTCGACAGAATATCTTCTTGTTTGATACCGGTCGTTAAAGATAAATCAGCAATGGACAAATCCTGTTGCGGGTCGTGTTCGTACAAAACACTCAACAGGACGTGTGTCCAATACGAACGGTACGAGACCTTACCGAGATCAGATAGGGGCTTTTCGGGGGATCCAGTTTTATTCTCCCGTTTGGATAATTCGTAACTGAGAGAAATGATGAATTTGCCAAATCCCGCTTTTTGGTATGGAGGGAAGGTCAAGATACACGCGAGATTATAGCCTTCCCCCGACACCTTTTTTCGAAAGCAAGCAAAAAGTGCGGGGTGAGTTTTGGTGTGGTCGCACATGAAGCAAGCTTACCAAGAATATCCCCTTACCTTTTCTTTGGAGAAATAGCCGACAATGTGCGAACCATGGTCGTCAACCTTGGCTACCACATAAAAATAAAAGGGGGTTACATCGTAGTACAAGGTCTTGTGATCCAGAAAGAGTTTGGCGAGTAGACACAGCTTTTGACAGTACAACTTGGCATCCTGTCCGTCCAGCTCGTAAACATCCAAGTAGGAAGCATCTTCATCGTTGGGTAGCGGTTGGTGATAAATGCGCTTTCCTGGTGGTTGGCGGGTGGTACAGTGCGCTCGGTGGTGTTTATAGGACGAGACCTTGCGCATGTAGGTGAGACAGTACTCACAGACGTACAGGGTTTTCAGGTTGCTGTAATTCTTAGGAAAGGGACTGTAGTACCAGGCGTCCATAACGTACGGTCCCAACACGAGCGACTCAATGTTTTTGATTTTGGTTGTTTCCTCGTGTTCCCGTTCCCATTCGGCCAGCACCGGATCCGAGCGGTGGTTGCCACCGCCGCCATGCCAGTTGCCGCCCGTCAAAAGAGTCTCATTCGTCGATGCCGTCGGAGCGGAGTCGTCTTCGTGATCGGCTTTCGACGTAGCTGGAGTTGTATTGGCCAAAGATGCACTGCTCCGCCGTCGTCGCGCGGTTTGGGAAACAGGCTCCGGCTCGGCAGCGGCGCCGTCATCGCTCCCCGACTGTGACACCGACTCCGGTGGTTTTTTCGTAGTCGATTGCTGGGATCGTTGCAAGGTATCGAGTTTAAACCGATCCAATGGAACCCATTCATCGAGACGTCTGTCAAGAAATACGGTGGAGTTGGGTGAGCAATCCTCTTGGCACACACACACACACACACACAACACTCGAACATATATATAGAGAGAGAGACTTCAGTGGGGTCTATCGTCAGCATTCTCCAAATTCATGTGAAAGAAGACTACCTATTTGGAAAGGCGCCTCCGCGTCCTTAGCTAAACGTACCGATCTTGATGAAGATAGTGGACGTAGTATTCCCAATCGGAAGCCTGAGTCTGTTTCTTGCGTTTGCGATCGATCGCTCGTCGTTCCACGACGACGGCCGGCAAGGCCGTCCCGTTGCGCCAGGTAACCTGACAAACGTCCTGTGCCTTTAAAGGTTCCATCAGACGAAGAATTCTGCTGCTACCGATGCAACTAGTGTTTGCTGCTGCTACTGTTGTGGTAAGAATCGCTACTGTTGTACAGTTCATCCAGGTCGTGTGGGAACGATCGACCGTTTGCGGAGTGGATCGCGATGGGTACAGTTTATTGTTATCCGCAACATTTTTGGGAACCCGTCGTTCTCGCTATCGTCACGGATTGCCTTGTATACATTAGGTTTAGGTTTTGAAGAACGCGGTCGAACATCATACCTTAGAGTTTCTGCCCTTTGAAAATCAAGGACAAACTACTCGATCCGTTTCACAGCAGTGCTAAGGTTTGCTTGCAGTCCTTTCTCCGGTACTACTACAACTCTAGAATTCAACGCCGAGGTCTTTCAGGATTGCTTTGTTGTTAATCCGTACTATTATTAGTTAACAGTGAATTTTGTAACAAAGCTCGCCCGTTTGATCCAACCAGACTATTTTTTCTTTGCTTGGATACACAGTAAATCATCCTCTACCAAGAATCAGTACAGTGCCAAAGATCTCTCTGTAGCATTCCAAGCGAGCTCCTTCAACCTATACACAACTGCAGTTGTTGTTGTTAGATTACATTCACAAACGCGAACGCGAATAACAGCATGGTGGATGGCCAACGGGAAGTCTCGTACCGCCCGACCCCGACGGGCAGTCCGTCGCGTTCCGGACCTCCCAGTATGACGGTCCGAGCCCGTCGACGCCGCGAAGAATCCGTACGTCGTTTGGTTGCCGATATGCAAGCTCGTCGAGGAGAAGACGAAACGCACGAATGGTTGGTCGCTTCCACAATCGCGACGGCCCTAGAACAAGGATTGGACCGAGAGTTGCACACGGAATTGGTGCAAGAAACAAAGGACAACGCCTCCCGGATTGGCCAAATCTGTCACGATCACGCCAACGTCTTCCTCTCCAGTGTTGCTCAAGTAGCGGCTTTGGGCGAGCCTTCGGCGCAGCTGGCGCAGGGATTAGAAGAAGCTTACCAGACGCTGGAATCGCAAACGGCCGGACCCCTGCAACAAGCCGTGGATCAACACGAACAAGCCCACAAATCCCTGACGCAGGCCAAAGCACTTTCGGAAACGCTCGTGGCTTGTCAGCTTCTCGCGACGCAACTCGAAAAAGCCCGTAAACAGGCGTTGCTGGGACGTCCCCGGGCCGCACTGGCGGCCGTCGATCAAGCCCGCACCGTTCTAACACAACCACTCCTCGTGGACGCGAGTTTGAATCAAAATAAAGAAACACGATTGACGCTGGAACAAACCCCGCTTGGGCGTCGCGCCCAAATTGTTCTACCCAAGCTCGAAACCGAAGTCCTGCAAGCCGCTCGGCGGGCCTGGAATCGTTGGTGGGTACAACTCCGCAATGGCGAACAAGCGAAGGCTGGTAAGGCTGTACTCCGACAGGTGGGTCACGCCGTTGCCACGGGTCCGTCGCAGCTAAGTCTTGGGGGTAATCTGCCCTCGAGCTACGTCTGGCGGGCCCAGACTGCTCATAATCTCGTATCTCGGGTGGATCAGAAAACGGCCGTCGCCCGCGCGGCACGGGCGGCCTACTGGTTGGACCGGGACGCCGCTAAGGAAGCGCAACGCATCGCCACAATCACTTCTCACGGACTAGCCCGCAAACTCGAATCGATCGCCGCCTGTCTCGGATGGTACCGTTGCTGGGATGCCTCGGCTTCGCTGCTTTTGGATTTGTCGGAGTTCAACGGGACGGACGCGGAAGGCAACTTGTTGGTGGGGAGTGGCTCTCGACACGGATCCCGACACGGATTGGCGGGATCGCGTCACGGTTTGCGGGGGTCACGACACGGAAAAGCCCGATCGCTGGGTTTTCGGTCCACAGCGTCGCGCTCCCAAACTAACGCTCCGAGCACGCTGAGTGGTGCTGCGTCAGGGACCAATGTGGCTACCGGCAAATGGGCCGAAGTATTGCTTCCGGCAGTGTTACTTTCGCAAACACCCTCCCGGTATGTCTCTCCTATACAATTGCTGATGCGCGATGCTTTCTCTTTTTGTTTGCTAACTCGATGCGATATTACTATAAAAATAGCCGTGAGGAAGACGAAATCCTCATGTCCCTTCCTGAATCGGTACACCCTGTAAGACGGGCAGAATTAGCGTATCGTCTCTTGGGTCGGACGGACGAGTTTGTGCAGTACTATGAACAGAATCGCTTTAATGGTGGTGCCGAGGACGCAGAAAGCGAGCGATCGGCACTCTCTGCGCTTACAGGCGACGACATCACCTTGGGATCTGATCGTACGTTCTTCAGCAAGACCCTACCAACCTTGTGCGCTTCGATTGTCGGATTTACCGCCGTCGAAGCGGCCTTGGAAGTCGGGACGTTCGCTGGAGATGAAGAGGAAAACACTGAAGAAAGCAAAGAATCACGAGCGTTTGCCGCGGTTTCTCGTTCGCCTGCTGCAGCGACAGGTAGCACGACCTTGACAGCCAGTCGACTACGGGAATCTTCCGAACGCTATGAACGAGCCCTGACGAGCGAGCTGGGTGATTTGATTCGCGAGCGTGCCAAGCGTAGCAATCTAGGTGAACTGGTCCGCTCCTCAATTCTCATGTCGAGCTTCCGTTCATCTCTCAAAGTAGTCCATCCGAGTTCGTCTTCCCGTCGGCACGACAAGGACCTACTGGCTTTGGACACGGAAATCCTCCTAAGAGCCCTCAAAATTTCGCAAGATGAACAGCTCCGCGCAACTACTGCAATTGTGGCGGAGGATCGCAAGGTCCCCATGCTAGTAGCGGATTCTTCTGCTGCTCAAAAAGGAAGATCCATGCAGCAACCCACATCGGGAATCCCCGACCCCGAAGAAATTGGCTTGCCTTTTGGTTTGAACCAAATGAAGCAGCAACCTACAAAATCCAGTTTGCAGTTTCAAGAACAATCTCAAGCATCTTTCAATCGATCGGCCGTCGACCAAGCTTACACCTTTTCCGACTCCTTACCTACTGTGATTCGGTCCTTGCACGCCCGAGCCATTGCTATGGTTGTATTTGCTCTGAGTCAGGAGGAGTTGGGTCAATCCTTTTCTGCAAAGAAGGGAAGTAATGCGGCCGGATACGTCTTGGATGCCATTGGCGAGTTTGTCAACGTGACATCTGTTGGCATGAAGGACAGTGATAATGTCGTGGACGAAGGATCCGTCGAAAAGGCCGTACAAATTATGGCCAATATTGCTGCTCTGCAGCATTGTCTTCCTCGCTTTCTAGGTACTATTCTCCGAGGCATGTGTCATATAGGAATGATTAAAGCTGAGGAATTGGACGAAACGTTTGTGTACGCTGAAATGACGCTCAAGTCAGCTGACAAAGCTTGCGACGCGCAGATGGGTAGCACGTACAGTTTGGTCTATGAGATTTGCCGTAACAAGATTGATTCGCACATCAACTATGCCTTGGAAAACTTCAACTGGGTCGCAAAATCGGTGCGTGATATGCCGAACGCCTATTGCGAAGGGCTGATCGGGTACATGCGATCCGTTTTCAATTCGTTGGGTCCAATGGACGAAGGATCTAGGGCTGGACTCCATTTTTCATGCTGTGGTCATGTTTCGGAACGTCTTGTCAAGTTGTTAGCTGGAAAACCCGGTGATACCGCCACATTCGACGACTCTGGTCTACCGCCAATCGCACGCATTGATGCCTTTGGTATAAAAAATTTGGCGTTGGACTGCGATGAGTTGGAAAAGTTTGCCGATTCAACGGCCATTCCTCAGTTGCGCGACTGTTTCAACGAGCTTCGAGTGCTGACTTCTGTGATGCTGGACAAGGACCTTCCTATGCTTGTTATGCCAGAGAATGTAGCTCAACGTCGACGAAAATACCCTATTCTGAGTATGGACAAGGTTGGTAACATTTTGGAAAAGTACGTTGGCACTGGGTTGGGTGACAAACTTATGGGAGGCTCTCGCAAAGTGGATATTCTTTTTATTGACAAAAAAGAAGTTCAACAACTGATCAAAATTGTGCGATCACAGGGTATTTAAGATATAGAAGAGTGTGTTTTGAAATCTTTGTGAATAAAAGGAAGGGTCAAGCTGCAGATCTGTTACTCGTGATTGTTGTCATCCAGCCAAAGATCAGTCCAGCTTTATGCGAAGTCGTTTCGCAATGGATGATAAAACCTTCCATACAAATGCGAAGCTACTGCACATCCTATTCAGCGAGGACAGCTTCGTTACGTGATACAATTTGCTTCTTGATAGCCGCAATAGTAGCATGATCATCGTTCGTTAGGACGAATCGTTCATCAGTGGCAAACCGAATATCGCACTCTTCGTCTGGATTTCCGTCTTCGTCCTCGCACGGTCTAAAGAGATAACTTGCCGCCTTCCCAAAGTTGTGGACTTCCAATGGATCGCGCCCGGTGCCATCATCTAGCAGCTTCACGCACTTTGACCGCAAATCGAATACAAGAGGAAGGCCGTTAGGGATCTCAAGCTCTGTAATCTTGTCTTCAGGTATCTCACAAAGGTGCATAAGCAAACCGCGAATTGCGTTCTCACTACTAGAAATCAATACACGTTTACCTTGATCAATGGCCTCTGGAACAATTCGCTCGGTAAAGAACGGAATGGTTCTATCCATGCAATTCTTTAAGGATTCCGATTTCGGCAATTTCCGGTGCAGCGTTGGTCTACCCTTTTCGATACTGCGAATAATACTTTCACTAGCAGAATATCGAATATCGTTTAAGTACTTTTCGTACCGCGGATCGTTCCCAGGATAGTGCTGAGAGAAAGATGATACAGGCGGAGGAGGGTCCTTATATCCCCGACGCCATTTCTTAAACTGAGTGGGACCATGGCGTTGACGCACCATTTGCTTTGACAAGCCAGTCAATTTCCCGTACATCCTTTCATTCAATCGCCATCTAATACAGCAGAAACAAGTCAGGTCGCTTATTGCGCAGGAAGTACTTTCGCACAAAAGAGAACTTACGTTTTCACAATCGGCAACCACAAGGCATCCATTTCATCGATCACGTGCCACGCAGTTTCAATTGCTCGAGACAGCCAGCTTGTGTAGACAACATCAAACTCAAAACCGTGTGCTTTGAGAAGACGACCGGCTTCGCGCGCTTCATCGACACCTTCCCTAGCTAGAGGGGCATCTTCCCAGCCTGTAAATAGACCCAGTTTGTTGTGTTCCGTCTTGCCGTGACGAATTATGACAATCACAGCGTCCCGGCGAACGGGTACGCTGCCCATACCAGGAATCATGTAAGCGCTTGGAAATGAGGTGATACAGGGTTGATTTCTTACCATGTTTGCCACAACCTCGTTCTCAGACGGTACATCTTCCAGATCATCTACATGCTTCATATCTTTATTTTCGTGAAAGTCGACCGTGTCCGGATCAAAGGGTTCTCCAGATTTCACACTGTTCATCCCCTTGGCCCAGATAGAATCTTGCCATTGCATCGGTTTGCCTTCATTCCCATCATTCCCGTCGTCTTCATGTGGAGCGTCCGGATCGATGAATTGACCTGCCCATTCGTTCATTTCTCGCTCTGCTTGTAGTTTAAACAAGCTCCGCTCCAAAGAAGTCATCGATGTCTCTTTTGCCATGGTTGGGTTATAACCTGGGACTTGTTTTGACCACTCCTCTTCCCGAGCAAGAGCTTCTTTAAGTAACCCGGGTTGCTCAAGAAACAATCCCTTCATGTGAATCTGACTTTTGGTCTGTCGATCACCTTCTGGAGGAATTGACTTCATGTTTTCATCAAATTTGTAAATGATTGGAATACCTGTTGGAATCGCAACCTCTCGGATATCCTCGTCGCTGACACCATCGATTGTTTTGACAAGCCCCCTCAGTGTATTGGCATGCGCTACCACCATGACATTCCGACCTTTGCGCAGTTCGTACATGATTTTATCTTCCCAAACTGGTGCTGTGCGTTCCATACAATCCATGAGTGATTCCGTCATCGGTATTTGATCAGACGACAAGTCCGCATATTTGCGATCCTTGCCCGGCCAAAACGGATGAGTTGGTGTCAAGGCCGGAGGCCGCGACTGCAAAGAGCCTCGCCATTCCTGCACAATACTGGAACCGAGCTGCTCGGCGGTTTCTTTTTTGCTCAGACCCGTTAGAGCTCCGTACATGCGTTCATTCAGTCGCCAACTTTTAAAGACAGGCAAATATACCTCCTCAAGTTCTTGCAAAATAATCCAGACGGATCGGATTGCTCGCTTCAAACGGGACGTAAAGACCACATCAATCTCGTACCCACCTTCCAACAACAATCGTGCAGCGTGCTCGACTTCTCGCAAGCCGAGTTCTGATAAATCAGGATCCGCCTACATCAATAAAAACCAGACAACACAGACACATGAGATTTTGCAATGATATCCGCGATCTTGTCATCCCAAATCACTCACCCACCCCGTAAAAGTTTTGTTGGAATTCCACACGGATTGTCCGTGGCGAATCAAAATCAATGTCCCTGGCTGGGGAGGCTTCCAAAGCACGTTTTTGGCCACCGAAATGGGTAATCGTAGCAAGTGTTTCCAAAGTGGACGCCTTTGACGTCGCATGTCGCGCCATCCATCCTCATTTTCGTCGCCATCACGCTTAGCAATAACAAACGATCGGCGTTGTCCGAAGAGCGCTTCCACGAATGTTCCCCGTTCACGCAACATGGTATGGTATCGATTTAGATCAGTATTGTAACCATTCATGCTGTTGTAATCGCTTGACAGAAAGGCGCCTTCCTTTTCTTCATTCGCTGCATCGACACCTTCGTCCAGAGCGGAAGACACTTTGATCCATTTCCCTTCCAAACCATCCGACTCGTTGGCTTTGCTATGCAGATGAAGCAACCCAGCCGAATTCGTGGAAGATCGAGTCGAAATTACAGTGAATGGGGATCGGCGAGGAAGAAAAACTAGGAGCGCCTCACACCCGCTAACTATCAGCAAGACTGCCATAGTTAGGGTTAACTTCCGCATTGTGATTGCGTCCATTGCCATGATGACCAAGACAATAAACTAACTGTAAGGCACACTACGGGAAGATACCTCGAAGTCGCTCAGCGGCCCAGCATTATTTATCAAACAAAACCAGGGCCCAACTTGCAGTAATTTTGTCCTCGCCTGGTCGGCTGTCGCGGGCGAAATAGCCACCGGATCCGTGTCCATTCGAGTCGGGAAGAAAATCGTCATACATTGAGGAAAGATGGACAGTCGTTACTACGTTGTCCTGTCTTGGGCTTGTTTGGGCGGCGGGCACGTGTACGATTCATGACTACCTGTTTCAGATATGTTTTTACTGTGAGATGGTAATAAATGTAGACAGGAAACGATCTGTAAAGCTGATATAAATGCGGTGTAATCATATGCATATACACGCTCGTATACTGACATTCTTCGCCGTTCCTATTCCAGATGAGCATTGGGCCCAGGAAATCAATCCGTACATACAACGACACACTTACACTTAGGAAATAGTATGGCTGCAAGGATTTTGACCAATATTTTCACATATTGCCTCTTTCCAAACACCACATCTGAACTCTTTTTGTAGAATTCGACCATTGACTGTGGTGAACATTGCCGATCATCCTTTGAAAAAGCGTGATACAGTCCCCGACTCATCTGCTCGATAGCAGGAAGGCGATCTCCTCTGACGAAAGTGATCTACGTACGTTTTGATATTGTAGAAGAGAGAACATTAATTGACTGCGATTGTACTCAGATCACTACTATTCGACAAAGAAAGACTCACTTTGAAGAGTCCTACCTTAGAATAAGAAAAGAAATGAAGACTGAAAATGGAAGAAAGCTGAACAGCTGGTATGTTCTGTTCTGTTTTGTGTCATCTACAATGGCTGAGTACACCTACTATGATAACGAAGGATATCAAGAAGGATACAACACCAGCCATACGATCACCGGAGGTGACGGCATGGAATATTACAGCAATACCAGCAATAGTGCTACCAACAGTTCGGGAGGTGACATTGATTATTGGACCAACTACGCCATCTTCCCTAAGCGATGCATAGTTTAGTAAGTTTCTTCGACCGGTGGCAACTCCGTTCACTTGTCCTCCTTCTTTTTGCCGCTCTATCTCACCTTTCCCGCACTGCCTTGTCCTCATCCTTGTGTAGCAAAAAGACAGACTACATCATGTACGAAATGTTTGATCAGCAATATTGCCAAGAAGAAAACCGATTGGGAACCTACATTTCGCGCGTTCCTGACTACATGACGGGCCATCTGCAACAATTGGCCGAACAGATGTCGGATCTAGGTGTCGACGACTACACCAAACCAGAGGTGGCGCAGTACATTGAATGTACACCTTTTCAAATCCAAGGCGCCTATTACTATTTCCAGATTGGGTGCGCCGATGGCGTCACTCAAAAGCTTGCTGTAAATATTTACTCCGACAATACGTGCTCAAAGAAATCAACTGTGGACGGCTTCGATGATTCTGTCATTGACGTTTCGGCTTTGAATGTAAGCAGATGCAGTTTTTTTGTCCTGGCGACGGATTGGCTTGTTGTGTTGCTTAATGGCAGTCTATTTATTCCCAACAGATTCCTTTCAAACAATGCCAATCGTGTGTTAACTGGGTAAACGTGGATGGGGCTGACGATCAATTCTACATCAAGCGTCAACAAAATGCTCCTCTTTGTAAGACTGCTTGGACGTACAAGAAGCATTGTGGGCGCCAATGTCAATCCGTTGGTCGCAATGCGGAAGTCGAAGGCTGGAATGCTTCAGATAAAATTCTAATATCGGTGCTTTCCTCTTTTGCTCTCATTCTGCTTGGATCAATTGCCTTCCGGAGACAGAAGATGCCCAACAAGGATATACTCTTGGAACAAGCATTTATAAACTCAGCGGGACTTCGGCAATCACAGATTTTTGTCATTATCATCATCGTCATGGCAGTTATCGCAGTCCTCATCATGCTGGGTTTGAAGGACGCGACCTGGGCTTTGCTACTGGTATTGAATACTGCTCTGTTTGCTTACCTTATGAAGCTGACACTGGAAAGCAGTGTCAATACCGGAGAAATTATCATCGGACCAGATGGCACTATTCTACGCAAAGATTCCGACGATTCTTCCATAGAGAGTACAAGTAACCCCAACAATGGTACCTACATGTTGCCAACGTTGACATGATCGAATTGTGTACTTAAATGACATTTAGGTTTTGTGCCCTCGACTGACGCAATACCTCGTGGACCTGTCGATCCTTTTGTCCTCGCTCGTTCCCCTCTTGTTTCTGTCATTAAGTTAAACAAGGCGTCGTGCAAAGTCTATAGTAGTTGAAAACGGCTAAAGAGTGAAATATTCAATAGGCATGCTTTCGTAAGACGGAATAATTGGTATTTGATAAATTGTCATCTCGGCTGAAAATCCCTGCTGTTGGTCTTGGCCATAGGGCTCGAATTTGTTCCGCACTCAGTTTTTTTATTGCTGTGCACACAGAGTCATATAAGACAAGCATCTGATCCTCTCTATACTATCAATTGATTGTAAAAAGTTTCATGTCTATTAGAATACTGCAACTTTGTTTGCAACATTGTGTGTTTCATCCGAGCAACATTGCCTAGCGCGAGGAATTGAATCAATTTTTTTGCTGACTGTGATTGTCTCGCTTGGTTATTAGATTGAACCGCAGCAGTGTTGATCGATCCAAAGGAAGAGCTTTCCGACTCAGTATCAACCACACTCCCTTTAGCGAAAGCTTCGTTGGTTGTTTCCATACTGTCGCATTCACATCAACAGGAAAACGCCTTGGTGACGCCGCTCTTGCGGTCAGATCATCATCACGAACTGAGTCTACAAGCAAATTCCGAGGCTTCCGGCCACGTCGCCGAAGCCGATATCGAAGGGGAAGAGGTTGGAGGTACCAGCATGAGCAGCACTTACCATGATCCCCGATTTATTCGAAATCCAGTTATTCGGGGACTACTGCTGCGTTTGCTGCGTATGCAATCAGCGGCCGATTCCTTACCACACCTAGTTCAAATGATCGTGTCGAATGGAAAGATTACAACTGTATCATTCGTTGCTCTCTATCTCGTGTGTTTAGTCCTTTGGCTACCTTTCTGGCTGCTTGCTTTGCTAGTCACGGAATGGGGCGTCTATGCGCTGTCTGTTGCGGGAGGGTATTTCATTGGACGATGTATTATTCGCATGATTGCTTTTCCTGGGGCTTCCCGAAAAGTCAGTACCGATATTGAGAAAGAATTTGCCAAATACTCAGTCCGTATGTTGCAGTCCGGTGTCCAAAGCTTCGCGGAAGTCGCTTCGATCATGTCAGCCAATCCGAACCATCCTAAACGAGTGAGTGTTTTGAAGGGGTACACACTGCCGTCTCTTTGGAGTAGGGCCAAAACCTATCGAAACCGTGTGTTGGGAGTATACTTGGAAGTTCTTTTGCACATTTACCAACAGGCACCAGAATCATCTACTGGGGCACAAAGAGGATTCACAAAGTATGGCAACAACGTTTTATCTGGAGATATTGGGAACATTGCCGGACTATCGGTAAGTTTTCACGTTGTCTGCGCTGCAATTGTGTTCGTTATTCTCAAAATAGATAAAAATGCTTCTACTCTATCCTGTAGGCCCAAGCCCAAAATGATGGGCTTGGTCTCATTGAACAACTCAAAACGGTACTGGCTTTGGTGGACACTTTGGAAGAGCAAGCGCATACGTTCCTTGAAGGTAGAGCAGATGTTGTAACGCCAAATGATCTTCCGGAAGATGCACGCCGGACGGCGCAACATCTTTTGGCCCGGTCTCAGGAGCTTACCAATTTCGTCTCGTCCTTAAAACCTCCATCTGATAGCAGCAATGAAGACATAGAGGATGAATCAGAAGAAGACTTAACGGTTGACGCAGTACGCAGAAAACTAGAAAGGCAGCATGGTTCCACAAGAGAGGCTATTAAAAAAGGAATTGCTTCTGTTATCCCCCTGTTGGACCCCCCACCCCACAACTCAATATTCTCGTTTGATTTACAACGTGGTTGCATGTTGAGTCGCTATCGAGGTGCTCGCCAGCTTTGGGTGCGTCGTCCTAGCGGCGGCATGTTGGATGTTTTGCATTTTCCCGCTCGCGATCGTTGTGCGGATACTCAGCGGAACTCCAAAGCACTTCTTTACTGCAATCCTAACGCAGGTTTAGTTGAAGTAGCAGCCGGGATGAGCCTAGTTGGTGGGAACGTGCCGTCAAATGAGGGTAATGAACAAGCATCCGATGGGAGCTGGGTGGACTTTTACACCTCCGTCGGCATAGATGTCTATGTCTTCAACTATGCAGGATATGGACGAAGCTTTGGGTCGACAACATGCCTAAAAGGGAACAGCGCGATCGATAGCTATACTCCCGGTATCCTACCCCGATTGATTCGAATTATTCGCTCTACATTTTTAACGTTCACGCCAAATCCAGACACTCTCCGCGATGACGGGTTTGCCGTTGCGGTACACTTGCTCAAGGAAGTGGGTATAAAACAGCTTATAATCCATGGAGAGAGCATTGGTGGGATGGCTGCATCAAGTACCGCTCGTCGAGTCTCCCACGAGCCGGAGCTACAGGATAAGCTGGCTCTTCTGATTTGCGATCGAACGTTTTGCAACTTGGAGGCTGTAGCTCAGCGTCTCGTCGGAGGGTGGACAGGAAATGCGATTCGGATGTTAGCACCTTTCTGGAGTACAGATGTAGCGGGCGACTTTTTCGCAACAAACTGCCCCAAAATTGTTGCCAATGATGCAGCCGATGCAATTATTTCTAATGAAGCAAGCCTGAAGTCTGGAATTTCGCTTTGGAAAGAATTGCATCGCGGAATCGCTTCCACAAAGGGAATTGGTTGGATGACGGAAGCACCCTTACAGTACAGAATGGCCGATTGGGAGAATGTCTGTGTGAATGATTCGAAGTACGTTACAGCACCAGGAGTACTTCGATCTCAAGCACCGACATGGCCTCACGACAAGCACATATCCGTCGAGGAGGCTTTTCATTTTGCGGCATGCTGTAAACGGATTGGAAAGTACGCTAAGGCTTTCAGGAAAGGCTCGGAGGGTGGCGATTTGAGTGGTTTGCACCCCGGCTCTAGGCGTGCTCTAATGGAAGCATGGCAGTCTCTGGCATGTCTCGACGGTCTCACTGGAGCACCGCTCGGTGTTGCTGTCAAACAAGGGTTCGATACGACGGTAGCTTGGCTATGTTCTTTTCTGATTTTCGGTGCTCAATCAATTGTAGCTGTCGCTGAGCGACGCACGGAGGGTGACGTTGGGCTTCGGGAGCAGCTAGCAATTGTCCCCTCTGACTTTGATTCCCGACCAGCCGGCTTTGCAGCTGCAGAAGAGGGAGGCATGGTGCATCCGAAACCACTTCCAGAAGTTATTGAATCCCTTTTGTCATTTCAAGAATCAGGAGATCCTTCCCTCAGAGACTGTAAGTTGTGACTGTCGTTTCGATTTAGCTACAGGGCTATCCCTTATCTAACCTAAGTGTATTCCTCTCTTCCAGTGTCCCATGAATTTCAGTTTGTTGTTGGCGTTCTTAAGTATTTGCAAGGCCGCCTGTCGGCATCCACGAGTATTGAAGCTGCGCAAAAAAGCCGAAAATTGCAAGTTTTTAAGGAAGGTGTTGGCTTCTTGTTGAACCTACATTGTGGACACAATAATCCCTTTTCCAAGGAGGAACAACTGCAGCTGAAAGGACTTTTGGATAGGGCCATCGGAGTGAAAGGAGGTGGATTGGTGTAGTCTTTGCATTTACCAGAAAATACAGTAAGCCATACTTCACGCTGGCTTTCGGAAACGAGTTTGAGATGTACACCGTTTTTGGCTGGCTTACAGTTAATACAAATCGTTCACAACACGCGTTTGCCTTTGTTTGTAACCAGCAGGGACCAAATTAGAAAATAGTGTCGAGTAAAAAATAGCAGCTTAAAATCTACTGATCTTTAACAAAGTCTCCTTTCACTTCGAGAAGCTCGAGATCAAACACCAAAACGGCGCCGCCCGGAATCTTCGCACCGGCACCGCGTTCACCGTAGCCCAATTCGCTCTTGATGTAAAGCTCCCACTTGGCGCCTTCCTTCATGAGCTGCATCGCTTCCGTCCATCCCTTGATGACTAAAAGCGATCGTGTAACGAGAAATGTGTGAGCATTACGAAAGTCGGCCACGTTGCACCAAAGAAATTGCCAATACCTTGGTTTGGAGCGAAGGACAAAGGAGCACCACGTTTGTAGCTGCTATCGAACTCGGTGCCATCAATAAGGCGTCCAGCATAGTGGCAACTGCAAGGAGAGTTTTCGGTGGGCGTCTTGCCACTACCGGGACGAATCTCCTTGTAGAGGAGGCCACTCGCGGTCTCAACCACTCCTTCTTCTAACTTCTTGGCCTCGAGGAACTGGATACCTTCCGGAGTAGTCCCAGCAGAGACGGTAGAGGCAAGGACTGCGATAAGAAACACAAAGATACGTACAGGAATCATGCTGAATAAGGAATACTGGGCACAAGGTTTGTTCCAAGATGATGAAAAGCAATTTGCTGACTGACCGTCTGCTGGTGAGATGTGCTGGAAACTCAGGATCAAGGCGTGCCGAGTAACCCACCAGTTTTACCGTCCAATATGTCCCAAGGGTTTTGGATTTTGCCAGCACATTACGCTGACTGTCGGACGTGCTTTATGTTGGATCCCACCCCAGCCCTAACTGTAAAGAAAGCTGACAAACCTACATGGTCCGTTTTACGATGCTCATAGCGAAAAACCGACCTGGGATGTACCGCACCTATTGCAGTAGGGTTCGCAGAAATGGTAAAACATTCGCAGTCAAACCCATTTGAAGCCATATACACTTCAGCCCATCTGTTCCCACAAGGGTGCAAGTACTTCTTCTTTACATTAGAAACTTTGTCATTGTAAAATTTTTGCATATGAGTTCTACTACAACACAGAGGCGAAAAATTGGCTCGGTCAAGTCAGGAGATTCGTTGACGGTGCAGGTAGAACTGGAGGAAAATCGCGAGTCCACCTCGGTCCCAATGGTGACAGCAACAGTTCGTCGACGATTCTGTGGTACCGGACCTTTCGACAGATATTGGTTGAACCTGGATTGTTGTGGCCTCTTTTGCGCCCTGATAACTTATTGTCTGCACGCCTATGGAGTGTATGCTGTCTGCTTCGTTCTGATCCCACCCTGGATGAGCACTACGAGCGAAGATGGTATCCGGAGTTTGAGCATAGCAGGCATCGGGAATCGCATCGGGTTTTCGCTGTTGGCAGCATTGGCGGTTGCGGCTCATTTCAAAACAATGACAACCGATCCCGGTACGGTGCCACCCGATGCGCAACCGCTTCCCGAAACCGAGGAGAAAATAGAAACTGAGGAAGAAAAGCAATTGCAAAATTTGATGATTGTGCCGACTCAAAAGGGACGTCGACTTTGTCGTCGTTGCAAAGCGTTCAAGCCGCAGCGGGCACATCATTGTAGTGTCTGTCGCCGATGCGTTATTAAAATGGACCATCACTGGTACGTGTTTTGGTTGTCGATTTTTTCCCTGCGACTGACTCTCCTTGTTTGCTAACGCGACATTATATCCATTTTCTTTACGACAGCCCCTGGGTCAAGTATGTTTTGTTATATCCTCCTTCATTTCTAGCGTTTGGCAGTAAAAAACAAACTAACCCGATTCGCTTCCATTCACAGCAACTGCGTAGGTATTGGCAACCACAAATACTTTCTACTATTTGTGTTCTACACCTTTTTGACCTGCACGTATTCCATGGTGTTTGTCATTACTCGATTTGCGACGTGTGTGTCACACGATACGACGGGCGGACGTCACAATCGCCACCATATTGCCTGCTTGGATCACCCTACCCAGATGCTTACAGTTCTCGGTCTTTTGATCGAAGCTTTGCTCTTTGGAATGTTTACCTCCTGCATGATGTATGATCAATCCGAAGTAATCCGTTCCAAATTGACACACATTGACCGTCTGAAAGGTCTCGATATTGGTGGTTCCTTGGAAGGCATCACCGAAGTCTTCGGAATTGGCAGCTGCAGTCGGGATGTCAACCACACAGGATTTCGCTGCGATTGGTTGTCCCCCTTTCGTCGAGTTTGCTACCCACCCTCAGCGGTGGACGAAGTAATGGGATTTTGCCGACTCGCGAGAAAGGGCACGTCCGAAACAGAGTTGCCGGCCCGGTCGAACGGTTCCGCGTTGCGTAAGGTGGCGGACTTGGTATGACACAGCAGAAGTATTGCATACTTT
>Ga0160421_1000171_pt1 | contig 17974 bp, 11 predicted proteins | sample TAMARWmetagpilot_FD_108195 | JGI IMG/M metagenome (GOLD analysis project Ga0160421, IMG submission 108195) | Phycosphere-associated microbial communities from TAMU algal ponds, Corpus Christi, Texas, USA - TAMU ARW-7 10/27 metagenome pilot | ecosystem: Engineered > Artificial ecosystem >... | reverse complement strand
TTTAAATAGTTTGAATACATAACAATGTTTGAGCGCCAAATGATGCTACTTAGAGTGAACACGTTCTGTCCCCTTTAAGGGAGTTTTCACCTTTTTCCATCCCCTTTAGTGAATTTCCTCTATAGAAAACGTACAACGGTGGATAGAGAAAAAAACCCAATCCCAATGAAACTATGCGTAGAGGTTCGGTTGCGTTGTTGGTTGTTACTATTACGAGGAGCGATTCCCGTTCCAGAACCAACTTTCCATCGGTTTTCGCACGTCTGTCACTCTAGCAAGCAAGCAGTCGCAAACCTTGTACAGCTCGAAAGTTAACTGCAGCATTGGCTCTAGTACCTCTACCTAAGAATAGGTCTGCCGCTCAGTGCAGAAACACCAGCAAGTGCCTTTCGTTTAGGCACCGATAATACTGTCAGGCCAATCCGCAGGATGAGAACGATTTCCCTCGTCGTTGCTTCGATTCTCGTCTTTCGAATGCCTTCCGTACGTGGTTTTGGAACGCATAGTTATCGACGCCACCATCGGCCGTGTCTACGCAAGCCAACGCGGTATCCTGGCGTTCCGAATGAGTCCACCACTGCTCGGAGTTTGACGCTCTCCAGTCTGTCAACCTCGCCCATCGTGTGGGCTGCCGGACACGCTTTGGGGGGAATCCTTGGTGTCCCGGCTGTGGCGAAGGCAACCAAGACCTGGTACAAGAAGATTGATTTACCCTCCTGGACACCACCGGACTTTGTCTTTGGACCCACGTGGACCTTCCTTTACGCTTCCATGGGCGTGGCGGCCTGTCGCGTCTACCAGCGAACGTCCTCGCTCACTTCGTCCGGACCGCTCCTCCTCTGGATGGTGCATTACCTCGTTCTGAATCTGACCTGGGCACCCGTTTTCTTTGGAAAGCAACGATTACGACTCGGTATGATCCTCAATGTACTCATGCTTGTAACGTTGGGTATTCTCATTCCCTTGTTCTACCGGAACAACCCGCTTTCGGGCTTGCTCTTGCTTCCCTACCTCGCCTGGCTCACCTTCGCCACGGCACTCAACAATTCCATTTGTCGACGAAATCCGACCCAAAATGGTTACAACGAAGCCATGCTACAGGCGGATCTCATCCAGCTACAAAGCAAGGCGGCAGAGTACGCCGCCCTGTAAAGAATGCTGTATTGCACTGCACTGGTTGCGGTATCGACACCAACAACATATTCCAGTAAATGATATAGAGAAAAATTGTGGGGTACCATTATCTAAATTAACGATCAATCTATGATTCGTAGACAAGCCTGGCAGGCCTGTGTTATGCGTTTCCGGTTGAATGTGAATGCACGAGACTAGTGCTGAACGTACACCGCGGTCGGCCACAGCTAAACCTACCCAACACGGTTCCAATTAGACGGTTCAAGGCCTTTCTGAAGGAAGGAAGAATCCAATAGGCTCCACGTTACAAAAACGGCAGAGACGTTGTCGGGTCCGGTTTCGATATGAAAACTGGCAAAGCCTTGCCGGGAGACCGACGCCAAGAACAAAGTAGCGTATCCCGCTATCGTTTACAGAGACCACAAAGTTTTAGAAAACTTCCGCGATTGGAGCTCACCGAGAAGAACAAAGACATCGCATAGACGTTTCAACGTAGCGAGCGCAGAAATAATCAGTGTTAAATACGCTTTGAGCAGGTCTTTGATTCCCTCCTTGCGCTGACTGGGGACAATTGAGCGTTTCGAGCCAAACGACTGCGATATCCAGCCCATCTTTATTTTTTTCGCAATGAAATTGACAAATTGCACATGTTTTTTGTACCTTATCTTTGGCTTTCGTTTGGAGCTTCTGTGATGCAGTCCAAAAAACTTGGCGCAGGCTTGCACGACATTGACGGCTTAATATAAACGAGCCGTTGATGCGTGTGGGCAAAAGGCGTTTAAATTCAGATGTACCAAAAAGACCATCAGGGTGTTTTCGGTTCGCGATGGACCGGTCTTTGCAAGACTGGCGCGCTCCACTCCACTCCAACGGTGCCGCCAGTAAACGAAATTAAAGAATTGTAAAGAGCGCAGTATCAACCCCTCTCCTTATATTTCATAGTTTTGTGCTTATCGCCTTATGCGATTCCACTACGACCGCATTGCTACCGTCCAGGGCGGTGGTCGCAGCCACCGAGCGTAAACTTGACGGTCCGATACTTTGTGAGATCGCTGCCCGAGCCGTACGAAAAGGTGGCATAAGTATCACAACGGAAATATACAAGCCACGGCCCAAGCTATGGTAATCAGGAAATTGCGAAAGACTGCCAAAGGATTTTATGCCCCTTGTGTTGCCCAGAGCGCCTCTACCATCTACAGGCCGACTGGTCCATTGACTTCCAGAGAATTGTTGACGGTCGGCAAAGAAACCATCCCCATGTCTGAGTATTACAATCGGCCCATTGCACTCCGGCACTGCATTCTGTCGCGTCTTGTTGCTTGAATTGGATGCACACTTGTGCCAGTAGCGCTTGTACGACTTCGATCAGCTCGGAGCCCTGCACCTCATCTAGAACCCTTACAACGGTACCGTTCTAGACCAATTGCCGATATCCCAACGTCAGCAAAGCCGCCGTGATGATGAACAGGCTAGCCGAGCCGCTTGTTTACTCTAGTTAGAGTCAAAGTAAAAACTCGTCATGAAGAATGCGTAGAAGGTAAAGAGTGTACACAGCAAGCCGTTCGAAATCGTGGCTGCCGCCATTGGCGTGGTAGTCGCCCCCATGACGAACAGAAGTGAAAAGAAGACTGTGGGAAAGCGTCAGGTTTGGTGAGAGAAACGGGAGGGCGGAGCCAGCGATTACTACGACAAAGGCGGACAAGGGTGGAACGAGGTTCAAGAGATTGGATACGGCCGAGGCGAACAAAAGAAACGAATCAAACCATTTCGCAACACAACTTCGGTTTTTGAGGCTTTCTGAATTGTAAGCCAGCTATATGACCTGATGATAGTTAGTGGGATCGATAGAACCAGAAATAGCCTTGAGGTAAAGTAGGTCGGCAACGAGTTTAGTGTCGGCCCATTCCCATCCTCTTTTGCGGCGCATATTAGAAGAGTGGAGGTGCTCGGTTTTCGGCCCGGGATTGGCAAGCAAACTGGACAATCGTTTCCGATCCAATAGCTCGATGTGGCCGTAAAATCTCTGTAGGTAATCCGGCCAAAACTATTTGAACCTCGGTCGGAATTCTTCCAGATTGCGAGATGTCGATGCAAAAATTATACAATTTGACATTCTATTATAAGACAAAAGTCATTCCAAGATAAATATCAGAAATCCTAATATTGCGATCAATGACATTATCGGCAATTATACAGAGGAATCCTTTCCCTACTGGACTGATTACATTAAACCTAAGTGAATTTCCTCTTTCACTGTCACAATATCGTTTGTGAGCCCTGACCCTCTCTGTCAGCTGAGACGATGGTGTTCGAGATTTGGGATGGCTTTTCCTTTGCGTTCTCATATCTTCTAGCTAGATGAGTCCTCCATCAGTTTCGGATTCCCGCTGACAATGTCTTGACTGTGAAACGATCTCTTTTCATTTCCATAATCACATATCATCCGAACAAAGTGTAAGCAAAGCGATGCCGGATACAATTAGACCGTCTCTCAATGGGAGAATTTCATCATTCAAACAGTTGCTCGTGATGATTTTACTAACAGTGAATGTGGGCCAAGCCGAAGAAGTCTCCTTCGCCAACACCACGGAAGTCGAAATGGAGCTCGAACCGGCTGAAGCCGTCCTCTTTCCATGGTTTGTCCAGGCATTAGGAGTTCTCACATTCTTCCTTCTCAGTCGATACGTCAAGTGGCTTCCCTACACTGCCGTGTTGTTTCTTCTTGGAACATTCATGGGGTTGGCGACGGCCAAATTTCAAAATGACAATCGACTGTCCCAGTCCATTCTAGAGTTTTGGATACCCATTGACAGCGAACTGCTTTTACTGGTTTTCTTGCCGGGTTTGATTTTCAAAGACGCGTCGTCCTTAAATGTACACTTGTTTCAAGTTTCGATCGTACAGTGTTTTGTGTTTGCCTTCCCAATGGTACTGGGAGGAGCCGTCTTGACTGCTTTGGTGGCGTACTATATATTTCCCTATGGCTGGTCTTTTGCCTTGGCCATGACTTTTGGAAGCATTCTGAGTGCAACGGTACGTATCGAGAATCGCCGACCTGCTTGGCACAGAATAAAATCGCCATTCAATCCGTGGTGAAGAACACGTCCAAAAAGGAAGCTTATTTTTTCTGTATTTGTCGCAGGATCCAGTCGCAGTGGCTGCTTTACTTGACTCCGTAGGCGCTCCACCACGCCTCAAACAGCATATTAGCGGCGAATCGCTGCTAAACGACGGAAGTGCTCTCGTATTTTTTGCACTTTTTGCTGAAGTTTTCTATACCGAACTCGGCGTTGAAGGTCTGGGAACCGACTACAACTGGGGTTCCGGAACGGCTAAGTTTCTGCGTATGAGTGGCGGTGCGTGCGCAGCTGGACTATTTTTTGGATTCGGCTTGATTTTGCTCCTATCAATTTTGGATAGACGACTCAATCGAGAAGAAAATATTGTACAAACTGCCGCTACCATTACCGTGGCATACTTGTGCTACTATACAGCCGATGTGGTGTGGAGTACCAGCGGTGTCTTGGCCACAGTCGTGTGCGGTATTACGTATCGGGCTTTTGGAGATGCCTTGATCAATGACAATCAGCTAATTTGTGATTTCTGGGGCTTGGTCGAGCACTTGTTGAATACTGTCTTATTCGCGCTAGGTGGATTAGTATGGGGAAGTGTGATCGCTAACGCAGAAGAACGTGAAGGAGAATTTACTGGAAGAGATTGGGGTGAGTACTGATCTGCCATTGATGCCTGACTTGTTGATACAACAGGCTAACAGCAGACTTTGTTTTCCAAGGCTATTTGATTGTATTGTACATTTTGTTGATTATAATTCGATTCGCTCTCTTTATCGGCGCGTATCCGCTCATTTCCAGGATTGGGCTCAAATCAAGCAAGCCTGAAATGATCTTTCAGGCGTTTGGAGGCCTTCGCGGTGCTGTGGGAATCAGTTTGGCAATCGTTTTAGACAATACCGTGCGCGAGGCGGCTGAAGAGGGAGACTTCAAGTATGTTGGTCAGACCAACAAAGTGTTTGGATTTGTTGGTGGAATTGCTTTTATGACGCTCTGTATTAATGCCACTGTAGCTGGTCCTCTGTTACGGCGATTAGGCCTGGCTGACACAACAGCCATTCGAAAAAAGATAATTGAAAGCTACAAGCTCCACTTGCGCTACGAAACAATTGAAGAGCTAATCCGTTTGCTAGCTCAGCCTCGCTTTGCCAAGATCAATTTTGCCCTGATTCGGGACCATGTTGATTGGTTGAAAGATCTTAGACAGGACGAAGTGTTAAAGGCCTACAAAGATTACCGGAATACTCATAATCACGAGAAAAACTATCGTGATCCAAATTTGTCTAAGGTTTTACCGTATTTGGAAGACAACGAAAAAGATCTGGAAAAACAAATGGCAGAACATCAGAAAGAAAACATCGGCATATCAAGTGACAAAAACTCTACCAAAGTGAGGATAGCCAAGGTCACATCCAGTATGTCGTTGATAGAACTTCGCACGGTATTTCTAGAAATTTTACGTAGCGCATACGCTAGACAAGTGGAACTCGGTGAGCTCTACAACCGTCAGTTTCTCGCCTTCTCTTTGGAACAATCGATTGATTTTGCCCTCGACTCTGTCTCAAATGGATCCGAGTTGAATGATTGGGAGTATGTGAGCGTCGTAAAAGCACCTTGGTCAACATCGGTTTACACTTCGAAAGGAATGAAGTATTTTCGAAAATGTTTCGGAGCTTTTGTCCTGCAAGATATGAAGTACGAAATGATGCGACTGAACGTGGAGCGATGTCTGGCATTTCTACATGCACACGATGCTGCGCAGAGGCTATTGAGTCAGCAGTTCTTGGATGAGCAATTCTCGGAAGAAGAGTCAAAGGTTATTGCCGAGTCAAGACGTCAGTGTGTAGAGGCTGTCAAGCTATTAAAGTCGTACCACATGAGAGATGTTGAGATGATTGTGTCGCACAACTTGTGCACGGTTCTCTTGTACAATTCATCTCGTTGCGTGGAAAAGCTGCATAGAAAAGGTCTTCTCAAGGGCACAGAAGCCGAGACTATACTGGAGAAGATTCAAGAATCGCTTCAGCGTGTTTACGCTTGCAGAGAGAGGGACCATCCAGGGGAGCTCCCTGTAGACAGCGATCTAATGTCGGAGAAAGATGTTGACGAAATGGCACCGGCTTCTGGTTAAGGATCGCTGGTCCAGATTTGCTGCTGCTAGTGTGGTCATATAATCTTGTTACTCGTGGATCATCAAGCGTACCGCCTCGCAATGAAGAATTCGAGAAAGCTCTAAAATTTCTTCACTTGAAAGCATTGACTTCGCCCATAAGGAAAGCATGCTTCGCAATGAATCCAGTCCACTGACTTTTGATAGGTATGCCGATTGGAGTTATACACTGAAGATAAAAGTGTCTTCTTTAATCCTTGTTTATCGGTATCTCTCGGTTATACCAGTGAAGTAGCACTAGAAGTCTCTTCGATAATGGTAGACGCTCGGTCAAAGCAACGCTTCGCGAAGAATAACACATCGCGATCTCCTCCTCCTTCTCTCTCCTTTTCCTCTTCCATTTGCTGCAAAAGCACTTCTCTAATAAACGACAGCTCGGCATCTTCAAAATCATGCAGTACAGCCTCTAATATCCTGCCAACATTCAACCGAACATTTGCTATTCGGTCAGATGTCAACGAAAGAGCGATTGCCGCGAGCTCTCGCATCGGAGAGTCAGTCAATCTTTCTTGGTCTGTTTCGCTTCCTTTCCATTTGCTTGGGCAAGCGCCATTAAGAAGAACTACTTCAATCATCTTAAGACTGAGAAGCCTCTGTTTTGAAAACGAATGGATGGCACACCTCCGAATTGCTGGGATGACAATGGACGTCGTCCACTCGGCACTAGCATCTTCGCCGTGACTACCGAGACTGCTACCACCCATACAAAGGCATTCTGCTGCAGTTTTACGGACGGCATCAACAGAATCGGACATAAGCCGAACGCAAAGCTTTGAGATTTCGGATCGAGTTTCCAACTTTTGTGTGCATCCGAGAAGTGCCGGAACAATTTCCACGGCGCTTTGTCTGACTCGCCATTGTCTACTGTTTGCCAAATCAGTCAAGGTTGGTAAAAGTCTAAGCACTTGAACTTCGGACAGCACTGGGAGAATCATTGGCTGTCTCGTGTCGCGGCTGGTTTGGGATTGATACGATGTTATAGACAAAGAATCATCCTCCGATGCAACGGACATTTGACGATTTCTAGGGGAGGAAGTTGGAATTGATTTGCGCGACGCGTTTGTAACTGCTCTTAGCGCAGCGCTTGTTACTTCAGGATCCGAATCGTTCAGTAGTTGTTGCACGAGAGGAATCAATCTGTCATCAACCTGCCTCCTGTACTTTCTGCCAACTTCGATATCAACGGATTTATCACTCGGTGCCGGTGACTCGACTGATGAGCCTGACGATTCGTCCGATCTCCGTTGCATAGCAACGAGCAATGTCAACAAATCGCCAGCAGCTGCTGCCAAAGAAATTCTGACCGATGGACTGGGATCCTTTTGAAGCTTTATTGCTGCTGGTAAGAGAGCTTCCAAAATGCTCACTTCGCTGACAGCAGTTTCTCCAGGAGACGTTGAGAGCAGAACAATGTCAGCAAGTCTTGGAACGCACAAGACGGCTTCACATCTGACTCTCTCATCGGCATCCGACAGCATAGCGAGTAAGACGTCGATGACGACACTAGACCAGTGGTCACCGAGAGCATAGCATAGCCTGTCGCATTGTGCAGCAACTGCAAGGCGCACCGATGGTGACCGATCTTCTGCTAGCCGAGTGGCAACCGGAAGCAGCTTGCACTGTAGTAAGTACACATCGGCAAAAATAGGGTCATTACGGTCTGGCAGCCGACGAAGATATGCACTCCCTTGGCTGGCGTCTCCGAGGAACGCGTTCGGAAGATGCTCAGCCAAATGCCAAGTCAGAGTCATGGCAGCAGACCGGAGCTGTGGTTCCGGATCCGTCATGGCTCGTTCGCACATCAAAACCAACCATGGAACACACCGTGAATCAAAGACAAGCTCGGCAACCTCGTGTAGAACCGTGGCCGTGGCCTTCCGAACAATAACTTCCACATCGTGTAGTGCTCTGGTAACAACTCCGCGCAACTGTAGCTGATGCGGGAAATCTAGATGTCCCCAAATGACTGGGCCAAGGGAACAAGCAGTTATCCTTGCGCTCATGCTTCGACTGGCGGCGAGACGATGGACTACCGCGAGGAAACGATTTCCGGCATGAAGCTTGTGGCGATCGACCGCCGATAGGTACTCTTTCGGACCAAAGCGACGACGCATTTCTTCTTCAAACTCAGGGTCCAAAACGTCCTCGTGAGATGAGGCGGCTTCGCAACCCGGACTGCGCATGATTGGACAGTTCAGTATAATTAGTTTCAACAAACTTCCGGCACTACCTAAATCATTGATGGGACCGGCTTGCGCACCGGCAGTTGCAGAAACGGAATCTTCTTCCGAAAGCTCCATGTCCGTATCAATGTCTAGAACATCGCATAAAAAAGCAATAAGCTCTCCGCGTAAAAGGGCAGCCGGTGGGGAAGTTGTGTCGGTCAAAAACGTCCGAGTGCGTTGCAGAACGTCCCCGATTTGTAAGAGAGGCTTATCATGTCCCAAACTGCTCCCATCTTGATGGGCAGCGCCTGGCACTGCCCTTACACTCGTCGTACCTCGCTGTGGTTGGATTGGAGGCGGCAGGATTTTTCGCCCTCTACGATTGCCTCCCGTGGTCTCAAGGCTGTGTTGGATAAAGTCCGCCGACCGAGTCCGTTGCGCGACTGGTTGGGGGTCCAGCTTTCTCTGCGAATAATCCAAGAGGACCTTGGATACACTTTTTGCTGCGTCACCATACTCTTTCGCCGAGTGTGCATGCACACCATGCAAACTCCGTCGTGGGACAGGAGACGGCTCGTTGTTCTCGGCTGACGTAATATCGTAACGCCCTGCAGCCTCACGCTCAAAGCCAATTACGAAGAGTGTCAAGAGCCACACCATTTTCTCTCCTACTCGGGCAAGAGCTTCTTCCTTTTTGTTGCGTGCTTGCGGGGCAACTTCTGCGATGCGTCGTCTTATCAAGTTTGTGTACGCATCGATGCGCAAATCGGCTTCAATCAACGGACGAGAAATTTCCACCTCCACCTCCTGCTCCCCATCCTCGGCAGCACGGTTTCCGTCCATTATAGTGCCAAATCCCGACCCACGAATGAGCCGTCCCATTTCTTCACGCGCCAAACGCAACGCATCTTCGCTCACTTCACGAAGGACCAGCTGCAGCGGCCGCTGACTTTGGCGGAGCTCGTCAATCGTTTCAAAATGCGTCAAATTTTTTGTTTCCACATTCCCCACCTTCACAATGAGGGATCCAATTTTGGCGCCAGCCTTCTTGGCGGGTCCGCTCGCCAGGACGGTGCGCACGACGGTACGTTCCAGTACATTTTCAACCGTCAAACCCAGCATTTCCCGTTCAATCTTGACGACATACTCCCCCGGTCGGCAGGATGGAGCCTGGGTAGATTCCGTAGTTTCCGAAACCCGCAGACTCGAATCCGTATCCCGAGCGGTCGTGCTCGCGTTACCCGTCCGACGCCGCAACGAGCCCAATATACCCTTGGATGGCGTGGCGTTTCGGCGAAACATGGAAAAAACGTTGGTGTTAGACGCAATGGGATGTTTGGGAGACGCAGGCGGTGTGAGGGAAGCGTTGCCTTTGGAAGTAGGTGTCGATGGCTGATCCAAAGAATCATTACCGTCTATTGAATTTGCTTGTTCGCGCACCTCCTCCAGGCTTGTGTCGTCGCTGGCAATGGCAGGGGCTTCTCCTTCGGTACCCATACACGCTTTAAAAAATGCGACGGTCTTGTCACCGCCAGGAAAGGTACAGGGGGGCAGTAAATCCGGAATGACCACTGGCGTCTCGTAGTCTTGATCGTAGTCGCTGGAATCCTCGTCAAAGCTTGGCTGCTGGAGTCGTTCCACTTCCGCAGGTAGCATATTGACCAGGCTGTCGTAAGCGAGATCAATTTTTTTCAGCAGGGTCAACACCTTGTCACAGGCTTCAGCTGCTCTCGCGGCTTGCTCCAGTTCGTGCTGGCTATGGTTGGAGCCAATGGACAGGTGATCCGGATCATCGTCTTCATGGACAACCGTCGCTCGGAAGTATTCGAGAAGGAGCAAATACTGCAAAAAGGCATCGTTTTCTCCTTGGCACAATTTATCGGCGACAACAGAGCCGGTTTCGAGTGCCTTGGCCCGCAAATGGGTCTGTACGGTCGCGAGCGGCACCGTTTGGATAGTGCGCTTGACCGATGAGACCGAATGCCCATGGTGATGATCGGCGGGCTTAATGAAGGATTGCGCGGCTGCCCGAGCTTCTTTGGCGGCTTCGGCGGGGCTCTTGTGATTGGCCGTGGCGGCGGCCGCCACCGCAGCCAAAGCCACTGCCGCTTTACTTGACACGTCGTCGTCCTCTTCATCCTCCGCCTTGTTTTGCGGTTGTTTCGTTTGGACTTCCATGGGATTTGTAGGAGTGGTGGCGGTATCGAGGGAAGTTTCCACCCGCAGAGAGCTTTCTTCGTTGGTGCTGCTACTGGTGGTCGTCGCGTGAGATAGCAGGGTTTCCCGTGTTATAGCATCGGGAGGATGGGGACTCGTCGGATCAGTAGGATTGATAGAGGTGAAAGTTTCTGTAGTACTGTTTGTCACGATTGTAATGTCGCTGGAATCCAGTCCTTCAGTGTCGCTCGTGGGCGTTTCGTTGGACACGATGTGTTGGATGGATGGAGCGTCAACGGTCTCGTCGTCGGCCTCTACGTTTGTCCCGGATTCAACTTTCACTGCTTCCTGCAAAGCAGTAGTTGCGGATGACTCGAAATCTACACCAGTGCTGCTGTTGCTAGTGTTCGTACTGTTGAGGTGGCTCGGAGTGCTATCCAGGAACGTGTCTGAGTCCAATTCCGGCGTTTCCATCGAGGCGACTGTCTCGGTTGCCTTGTGTGTATCCGTATCCACGTCCCGAGCATCCACGACGAGTGCGTTATCCGTTGACATCGAGCCATCCAGCCCTCCAGACGCGTCAATTGCCTCCATGGTGAATACAACAAGGCCAGAGCCAAGGACTTAACGCCGCCAGCCCAGTTGAGTCTCACCGTCGAATAGACTGTTTTGTTCTCCAATAAGGAGAGGGGCACCGACAGATACTGACAACTAAGAGAGAGAGAGAGAGAGGGTATATCTAGCTAGTACAGATTTTGGGAGAGTCAGAGCGAATCAAAGTAATAGAAACAATGCAACAAACCAACACGACTATAGTGGTAACTACACGTACAAAGACCCTTGGGTATCTCCAATGGCAGCCCCGTCGTCGCCGCCGCCGCCGGCGTGTGTGCCGGTTGCACGCACCCGTCGGAGAAATCCAGGAATCCCCGGCAGTCTCGACACATTGACTGTGACTGCAATTTGGGCATAAACCCTGGCGACTTCGAATCAGGGTTCAAATTGAACACCCTGGAAAATTGGAAGGGTCGACTCGGAGTTCGGTCAGCGGACAGACTACTATCTCGGTAGGCCCTTGGTTTTCACCCCGCTATCGACGCGCGGGGACGCAGCAGCGAGTCCCTCCGACGATGGCCGACGAGGACGTGCTCTCGATTCGAAGCAGTTCGAAACATATACACACATTTCCCCGTCTCCGTCAAACTTGTTACGGACTTTTTGTTTTCTCATCATCATGGTATGTTTTAGTTTTGCAATGCATGCGGAGTTGGGATATCGGTAGGGGAGTACGCTGCAACCGACGACCAAAGATGGAGGAGCCAAAGCCAGCGCATTCCCGGACGCGCGGGTCGCCGAATGCAGTACTCAAGTCTACGTAGGGTCTACGGCGATTGGGTCCGTTCGTCATTTTGGCTCCTCGGATACGGCTTTTGTTGTTCCGGTACCGAATGTGTTATTGTTGTTCCTTCTACTGCTCTTGTTAAAGTAATCACTGTTGTGGCAACTGTTGTGTGGTGGTAATCATATACTACACTGCGTTCTTTACTCACCCACATCTCCCGTCTGCGTCTCTCTAGGCACAAGCCCAAAATCCCGAATTCAAGCTCATTCTCGTCGGCGACGGTGGCGTCGGCAAGACGACCTTCGTCAAGCGCCACTTGACCGGTGAATTCGAAAAAAAGTACGTGGCGACGCTCGGTGTCGAAGTCCATCCCTTGCTATTCCACACCAATCGTGGACCCATCAAATTCAACGTTTGGGACACGGCGGGGCAAGAAAAATTCGGTGGACTCCGCGACGGATACTACATCCAGGGGCAATGCGCGATTATCATGTTCGACGTTACGTCTCGGGTGACCTACAAGAACGTTCCCAATTGGCACCGTGATCTCACCCGTGTTTGCGAGAATATTCCCATTGTACTCACCGGAAACAAGGTGGAAATCAAGGACCGTAAAGTCAAGGCCAAGCAAATCACCTTCCACCGCAAGAAGAACTTGCAGTACTACGATATCTCCGCCAAGTCTAACTACAACTTTGAAAAACCCTTTCTCTGGCTGGCCCGCAAACTCTCCGGAGACAATCAGTTGCACTTTGTCGAAGCTCCTGCGCTACAGCCGCCGGAAACGCAGATCGATGATGACACCAAGCGACAGTACGAAGCCGAAATCCAGGCCGCTGCTGCTCAACCCCTCCCGGAAGACGACGACGAGGATCTCTAAATATACAACGCCATGCTGATCGACACAACTCACCATATCACACTGCACACAATCGGACATCCGCAAGTGGCAGTCTTCTTTCCAATACTGTATTGTGCCGGATTGACAACACCTATGACGTAAACCTAATATCTAAATAGACACGGGTGCGCCATGTAGACGAAAAGCGTAACCATAATTTGCACAATTGCGAGTGTTGTAATCGGCAATGTCTTGTTTCTCTAGTTTGGCAACGTTGGATTCCACGCCTTCATTTGTACGGTTGTTCCGACTTCGAGTTTGAATGAGAGTGTGTAGTTCGTGTAGGTTAGGTGGTTTCCGTTAACTGTAAACCTATCACCTATCACCTATCACTGATCGGACGCTGTAGGGCATGGTAGGGCCGTCAAACTTTCCTAGGTTTATTCGAATCTACCAAGCTTCTTGCTAGTCGCTAGTTGCCCACGAGGAATGCCAAAACCGAACCTTCTGGTCTAGTAGAAACACACGACGAACACACGCGATATGCCCTCTCCACATACCGGACCGACTCCCTTTCGGAGAGGCAGGAAGAGGAGTTGTCGAGAAAGCCTGTGCGAGAGAAATATAAGTCATTGATACCGTCACATCCATACCGATGATTGTGTCTTCCAAGCCCTGACGTTTCAAGTATGGCATCGTCGAACAAAGATACGGCAGACAACGGAGGATGCACGTATCCAGCCGTAGTAATCTGTATAGACATTGACAGTGACGACGACGCGAAACCTGCCGCCTCGGAAATTGATCCACTCGCCGTCACAACCGTCGCCAACAATAGAGCTGGTCTGAGGAATCGTTCCGGCCTCTACTTTGCAACACAAGCGAACACCGCAGTAATTAATCTTTGCAATGATTTCCTTCTTGATGCGATGGAGGTGAATGCGACCCCTCAAGTTTACCAGAGACACCGTAAACGCGTGAGAGACTCAACGAGGCTAGCGTCCAAAAAGGTGTGTCCAGATGCCTATGTCATTGACGGAATCGACACCAATACCAGCAGCTTTCCGAATGATGGTAGTGAGGAGGACCCTTCCACGCGATATCGACAAGTATTGGGCCCGCTACGGATGAAATTTGTTGAGTCGTTTAGTTCGATGCGGCACGTGAACGAATCAGGCGTACCGATAGGAAAACTCGATGTAAATGCGCTTTATAAAGAATTACTCGAGTTTCAGATCAATCTTCCCGTTGAATTTTCGAGTGCCATATTTGTGCGATCCGTGGAATCGAGATTGGATTTGGTGCGAGCCATGATTACTGGTACGTTTCTATGGGTGAAACCCTTTGGCCTCGCTATTCGCCCGATTTGCTCGCGCACGTACCAGGTGTCTCACGTTGCCGGCAACACATTTCGACAGGGCCGGAGGGTACACCATACGAGAACGGATGTTTCTTTTTCGACATTTGGATGAACGACTATCCCCAGTCCCCTCCCAAAGTCAAGTTCCTGACCACTGGAGGTGGTACTGTGCGTTTCAATCCCAACTTGTACAGTTGTGGCAAGGTTTGTCTCAGTTTGCTCGGAACGTGGAGCGGGCCTGGCTGGATTCCCATGAAATCGACTCTGCTACAGGTATTGGTTAGTATACAAGGTTTGATCTTTGTACCGGATCCGTACTTCAACGAACCGGGATATCATCATGAAGCTGGCAACAAATACCACATCGCCGCATCAAAAGACTACTCCAATAAAGTTCGAACGGATACGTTGGAGCATGCCATGCTGCCGTATTTGCAACAGCTTCATTCCAACACCCTGGACTTTCCAGAATTCGAATTGGCCCTCACAAATCATTTTTTACTTCGCGCTGACGCCATACGTGTTCAGCTTGCGAAGTTGGCCGACGCAATTTCAGCCTTGGAACCGATGGTGAGGAAGATGGAGACAGCTTTAGAGATTGTTGGAGCTAAGAACAGGCCAAGGGCACACCCGACTGCGGGTCCACACGAAGTTGTTACTGTAGACTAAGTTCAAAATGTGGACTTTTTTTGTAGTGGGGGTTATGTTAGGCTTACGGGGTCCAGAGGAAACAAATTGACAGTGGAAAACTCTCTCTCTCTCGATTGGTCCGACTACTCAAATCTGACACTTAAGTTGTACGTATTTGTTTTGCTCTTTATTTGGTTTGTAACGTATTTGGCGTACTGGGTCGAATGTGGTTCTTGATTTCTTTTCGAACAGTGTCGAGTGCAGTTTCAGTTGCTTTGGTGGTTGCGTTTGTCAGTAGACGGACTTTTCTTGCTATTCTTGTGCCCCATAATGCATTTGATAGTATGGCAATTCCACTTCGGTTTACGTTCATGGCTGGTAGTCCCACAAGCATAAGGGTCATGTTGTCTCCGCTATGGCGATCGAGGCAAGTATCCAAGGCCTCCTCACATATGTTTCCCAAATCTGTCTCTCCTTCGGTAAGTAGCTTCTGGACAATGTCCGCGCACTGCGTATTGCTAGCAACATCCCAAACTCCGTCACATGCCAAAAGAATAAATTCGTCAAAAGCTTGGTCACGAGGGTAGACGACGAGATCGGGAACAACTGTAACTTTCTGCAGATCGGGAGCAAGCTCGGGATCTTTTTTGTACATATAATCTCCGAAGCCTCTGCTAACAGCGAGATCTCCATCAATCCGTTTGCCCTTGACGACACCGCCTGCGCTCGTAATGCGAGCTCGCTCGCCTACTTCTACCGGCTTGTGATCAAAACTGAGAGGTAGAATCTTTCCGTTCCTACGCAGGATCGCTCTAGAGTCTCCCGTGTTGGCGCAGACGAAGTGCGTTGGTGTCAACAAAACAGCCACACAAGTAGATCCTGAGCGTTCCCCATTTAGCTTTAATGGGATGCCGGAGTCCGTTCCAGCAGTGGTTTCGTCTTCCGAATCGCTTTCGGCTGCAAGAGGTGGTGGCGTTAGTTCTCCACTTGAAATAGCCGCATTGCGCTGTTTCTGCATCGGAATGAGCATTTCGTCAAGCATCAAAAATGTTGATACCAGCGCCTGCTTGAGAAGTATAATACCGTTGGCATCTGCTCGGCTTTTGGAACCAGTTGGAGGCATATCGGCATATCTGGCGAGCTCCGGTCTTCGTGAGAGAACTTGCAGAAAATGTTCTTCCACATATGTGGATGAAAAAGGACCCCCATGTCCGTCAAAAACAGCAAAAATCGCGTGATCCACCAGAAATGTAGGACTTTTACCGTGTACGGGAAGTTCGACGCAATACAGATGCTTGTCTTCCATAGACGGCCGCTTTCCTTGCATGCTCGAAACTGCGTACTCAAGGTTCTGTTCTTTTGAATGGCCTTTTAGGGTTGTTTTTTCGAAGGCCGGATTTTTCGCGCAGCCCGCCGCTTCCGAAGACGTGTTGCCCATTATAACAGAGAGGTGATGAGAGTAGCTCTGCAGATTAGATGTGATTATGTACTCAACAGAACGAGGCAGAAAATGGTCAGGATATAGCGGTTCAGAGGGTTTGGTCGAAAGGTGCAAGTACCTCCGTGATCAAAGATATGTGAATCGATCCGTTAGATTACGGCCTATATAGAAAACATTTGGCCAAATCTTACCACATTATCCCTTAATCTGGTATGTATAATGTCTTCAACGCATTAAACCTGTGTTTCTATATGAAATTCAATATTGTTGGCGAAAGTGTTCCGATATAAACTTTTTTGATCCCTCAACCACATTATATAGAAGAATCGCTCTCAATATCACAACGTCACATATAGAAATCCCATTCCTGCCGATGGCTCCAGATATCTAGATTGACAGACCTTGAACGGAAAAAGAAAGACCACTAGATCCGACATTTGTCGCGAACGGAGTTGAGCCTCAAATATATAAGCAAGAAGCAATCCTGTGTTGATCGTGCAGTACAAGATGGCACGCTGACTGCCTGTGAATTCCTTCCTTCATTGTCAACTCAATATCAACAGCCAATCTCGAAGCAATTTGACGCTCCATATACCGCTCACGGAAGCCTCAAGACAACAGCCTGTAAGGCTTTTGGAAAACACACCCTCTCAACATAATTGCTTCAAAATGATATCTCGACAATAGAGAATAGCGCAGCTTGTGTTGACGTTGACGTGAAGCAAGAGGGGAATACCTTGATCACAAATCCGACATCAAAGTATCTCACTCATTTTCCGGATGTAACGCAACTAATCGAAACAGTCGCGAAGGCCTACTTTTTCAGACTTGCCCTTGTTGAGCAATGCAAATTTTGGCTTAACGTACAGCATTACTACAGGAAGGAGTTCCTCATCTCCGAACAGGATTTGTGGTCTCTACCCCCCAAAGGTCATGGCCAGCTGCGGTATCGAACGCAGCGAGCGACGCAAACGAGACTCCCGTTAGTTGTAAAGAAAGGGAAGGCCGGTGATGAGTCTGTCAAAGCCATCAAAGCCAGGTTGGACAGTGTTCTGCCAGTCGTGGCGAAGGAGCTCAAAGAAGGCCAGCATGGCGAGGCGGCCGTTGCTGACCTCGTTAGTGCGGCGGGTGTTCATGGTTTCCTCATCCATTTCCGGACCAGGGGCGATCTCGTGATAGCCGAGGTTGTCCGAATTGAGGTAGTCCACCATACCAATGGCAAAGAAAGTCGCCATCCAGAAGATGGACGGAATAGCATTGACGGCGGCGATGCCGTTGGGAATATCTTTAAAGGCGAGTCCAGGCATGAGCTCTCCGGGGAAGCGGTAAAACTCGGGAACAATGTACCCAATGACAGCCAGCATGGCGACACGACCGTTCTTGATTTCGCCGGCACGATAACGGCGGAAAGTCTCTTCGTCAATGTTGCTCGTGAGGCCCGCGGGGTCGAAAAAGCCTATTTGTGGTGACCAAAGAAGTACCAGAGGAAGATCAAAGAGGATCATGTTAGAAAAAAAATTGTAGGACACAAGCGAAAACTGTGAAGTCTGCGAATACACGACGTCTTGAATACGAAAAGAGATTGATGCGTCTTGTGGTGAGATTTTGGCAGGCTGCGAAGAATTTTACGTACCAACAGGATCAATGGCTCCGAGCTCGTTTT
>Ga0160421_1000170_pt1 | contig 18008 bp, 17 predicted proteins | sample TAMARWmetagpilot_FD_108195 | JGI IMG/M metagenome (GOLD analysis project Ga0160421, IMG submission 108195) | Phycosphere-associated microbial communities from TAMU algal ponds, Corpus Christi, Texas, USA - TAMU ARW-7 10/27 metagenome pilot | ecosystem: Engineered > Artificial ecosystem >... | reverse complement strand
TCCCTAAGTCTATCAGATAAGTCTATAATCTTGTGTTTTTACGCCTTTGGTCGTCTACGAAAGTATGCGGGATCCTTTCGGTTCCTTAGACGATTCTAGCCCGTTATCGTTGCAGTTTTCTATTTGCAGTTAATAGCCACTACTAGCTGGGTGATTCTTCGTCAATAACTCGACAACTTTGAATGTGATCCAGCTCAGGAAAATCTCGCTCAACCATTTCCAATGCGTCCTCTTTCCATAGTTTGCCTTGTGCAGGCCCGTTTTCCCCGTAACCGGTGTATATTTTGGAGAGTGTATCGAACGAGTGCGCACCCACAACTTCTCCCCACGGGACTTCCCATGGAGAACCACCACCAAGTGGCCCGCTGGGATGAAGTGCCACAATCAATTGGAGACTACGAGAGCGAGGACCTGCTCCAGCATACGCCATGTAACCTGTTTGAAATCGTTTGATGCCGGCTTCGTTTTGGCGGTAGTCTTTGCCTTCTGGGAGCCAGTTAGGATCGTCCGCTATTGACGGTTTAAAGGGATTGCCGGCTGGACCGTTCAAGCCGAATTGACATAGGAAATTTTTCACGCATCGCATTAGTGGTACTTTGTGATCGAAATGACCAGACTCGACCATGTCGAGGAATCTCTGGGCACCTAATGGTGCCCAATTATGATGCACCGCAATGCTCCACGGGCCTGCCGTAGAGTCGCAATGCACCAATGTGATTTTTCCTCCCTGAGGAGGGTTCACCATATGCCGCACGCCGGCTTTTGGAAAGCGCTCATCTGGCGTCAAATCTCGGAGTGAAAGGTAGTAGCTTTCAGAATTTGTAGCACTAATATCCGCGCCATTCAAAGATTTTACATGATTTGATCGTGGCGAGTTTTCTTTCAAGTCGGCGTGCGATGTCCGCACAAAAAGCGTGTCATGGCCTGGCCCAACATCGTCTACGTACAGCGCAAAGAACACTACGACGCAGACAAAAGTCAAGACCGGCATAAACTTCTTGGTCCGTTGGCACCTACCAGTGTATTGCTTTTGGATAAGAACCATGCTCTGCCCAGCATTAGGTGTAGATACTGCTCCAGCCGACGAAGATCGCAAACGTTTTGTGATGCAAGTCATTTCCAATGAGTTGCCAGGTTGTTTCCGAGCGCTATGATATTTTTCAGGAAAACACTCTTGGAAATCCCGGATACCCGTGATCGAAACTTGGATACGGCGCAGGCGTTCCCACAATTAGTCAAAATTTTGAACGCACCCACCTGGCTGTTTCCATCACTAATCAAAAGCGATTCGCCCACCACGAGATGGTGATCTTTCAGAAGCGCAATGCTTACAAATATATTTGCTGGTAGTATAGTACTAATTTAGCTTGTCCGCAAGCAACATCCTCTTTTTGTTGTGGACCCAAAGCGTTTTTATTGAGGACCCAAAGCGATTAAAACAATGGCTGGAAGGAAAATTGCAGCGACGCCTGCAAAGTAGGCAGCCGGAAATCCTGGTCTGGCGAGTTGCTGTACCGCCAACACCGCTAAATATACCGCTGCACCATAAAATGGCACAAATCCCAAATACCCACGCAGTTCGTACATATGGTAGGGATCCAAACTCCCTCGTAAAAAATCGAATCCAGCCTGATTATCGTCGCTCCATTGGTTAGCGATGTATCCTGCCTTTCTGGAGTCTACTACAGCCTCCACTAAACGCTCTTTCTCGGACTCAGTCAGCAAGGTGAGACCTGGATTGTAGATACTGGTATCTTCGTCGGATACGTAGCCGCGATCTAGCTTGACACCTTGATAGTTGATCTCCCCACCAACGCCTTTTCCTTCCGTGATGATTTCGGCGATATTTTCGAAGGCTTTGAGCGTCTCTTCCTTCTTTCCAGCCGCGTCCTTGACACTTTGCAAGGCAAATTGTACGGTTTCGCTTGCGTAGTCGGATGCATCGTACGCCTGCGTTGGCATCGGATTTAGTACCAGCATACTACAAAGTGTTGCCGTTGTCAGCATCTTGCCAACGGTCGGTTTCGAAGACGTTACTACGATGCCATCACGTTCCATCGAAGCGCCAAGGTGTTGTAGCGGAGACATTTTCAAATTTGCATAATGACTTCGTACCGCCACATCCGTCCTTAGTGAAAATTTCTGAGCGGGTAACAGCAGAGCTGATGCATGTGCAAGTAAAGCTGTCAACAGGGTCCTTCGTAGGTTTATCATCGCGAAAGCAGGTTTGGTGGGCTGGATCGTTATGCAAACAAACTAGGTCTATACGGCCTCTTGTCGTGCTGTGCACAAATGTAAAATGGTGGAGGTACCGTTCTTCAATCAAAATCAACCCGGAAAGGTTTCAAGGACAGATCACTTTTCGGACATAATGCAGACACACAGAATCAGAGGGGTGGTAAATGGTAGTAGCGGTAGCAACGTGTCCAGATAGCCAATAAATAGGATGTGATAGATGTATTCTGAGTTTGCGGCAAAATTACCTTGATTGGGTAAAATGGTGTCTGTCTAGTGTCTGGTGAACACCCCTTTTTGGTTGTGCCGTTCGCCGTTTCGATGAAACAGGGACCGGGCTGACTGTGAACGACACTGGCAGTCGGATACACCATGGAGGTGCGGTCCGACTCCCGGTTGGCGTTACATCACAGAAAGAAACGCCTCGCCAACCGGTCGATGAGACGTGGACGAGTCGGATTTGGCGATCCTCAAGTCAAGGAGTTCGTGATGTGGGAGGCTCACAAATTTCCACAGTGGGTTACCGTACAGCGAGCGGCAGCACCATGGACTCAACAGACACCATTGAAAACGAGAACGAGTCTCCCTTTTTGCACAATGAGGACTTTCCAGCACTCAACGGTTGCAATAAGTTGGTCACGCAAAACCCGAAGATACATCCCGATCCTGATCACTCGGGGACGGCAACGATAGCCGAGATCGCGTCGTTCACTGTCGATCCGGTCACCGACTTTGACAGCACAAACGACTTGATGGTTTGTGATACAGAGACGGGAACAGTATCTGTAGAAGAAACAGTTGATTCGTCGGCCTCGATGGAATCAACAGACGAGAATGCGGTGGATGACCTGCCAACACTGGACTATTCCGCTGTCCTGGACTTCTTCCGACAGGCGCGCCGATGCCGTCACGAGCGTTGGAAAAGTCAACCATGGGGAATATTAGGATCGTTTGCCTATCTCGATGACCTACGAGCCGACTTAGAATGGTCTAAGGAGGCGACTTTACGGTTTCAAATGAATCGGATGTACTTGGAGTGGAAAGACTATCTCGACCTTCGTGAAAGGCTGGCACCACTACCCTATTTTACGCTTGCTGTCATTGCCGTGTCTACAGGATTAATGATACGGAGTCTACAGCTCAATGACTGGCGGTTTGAGCCAATCCGCTCCAATCCCATGTTTGGACCATCAGCGGAAACCTTGATTAAGATGGGGGCCTTGTATGCTCCATATATTCACGATGAGCAGGAATGGTTTCGCATCTTTGTGCCGATCGTCTTGCATGCAGGTATTATTCACTACGTCATAAATATGCTGGCTATAGGTTTCATTGGGCGGTCTGTTGAGAGGGTTCACGGCTGGTTGAAGACCGCTTTGATTTTCCTCATTTCGTCCGTTGGAGGCAACATTGCGAGTGCCTTGCTGATGCCTAGCGCCATCAGTGTCGGTGCATCTGGTGGAATTTTTGGCCTATTGGGCCTCTGTCTGGCTGATGTTTGCGCCAACTGGCATGTCATTCAAGCATCACGGGACGATCCCAGCTACTCTTTCCCAATCCGATCTGTTGTAGTTTGGCTGATTTTCGAGGTGGCACTGAACGTCTCAATTGGACTGACTCCTTATATTGACAATTTTGCTCACATGGGAGGCTTTCTCTATGGCTTCACCTTTGGCTTGGCTATAGTGCAACGGTTGGGTGGAAAGGCTTTCTACCCAAAAATGGAAATCCAGGTGCATAGAATAAGAAAGACTGCTTACCGATTTTGTGGACTTACAGTCACTCTGTTACTTTTGGCCTTGACGTCTTGGAAACTATGGATCAATGATGGCGACGACCCATCCCCGTGTTCCTGGTGTCGGTACCTTTCCTGTGCACCCTTTCCGGCTGGAACCGATAACCCATGGTGGCGTTGCGATGGCTGTGACTACGTGAAAGCTGCGTTTTACGAACACAGCCTAGGTTCTGGGTTCAACGATGAACTCGATCTATTTTGTCCGTACAGTCCCACGGTGACCATAGACCTCGGAACTGTGAAGGATCGATTCCATAGGAGTTTGGTTGATCAACTTCCTGAGTTGTGCCGCAACTTCTGCTAATTTTCCTCTTGTTGGAACGTCCAGGGTGATATATAGTACAATGTCATTGCCTCAAGGCGTCTGCCCTCAACTACACTCTATATTTTCTTCATCGCGAACCACCAAATGCTCAGGTTTGTGAGCGGGACTCGGAATAGGTTTCTACCTGTAGCTCTAAGAGAAACCTACAGGAAGGCCAAGCCATTTGGCTGTCTGTTAGCTGTTTAATGAACAAGCTTTAAAAGGGCGGAACAACTTAACTTTTGACATACAAGTGATGGTTTTCACAATGCTTGGGCATGTACTTATCGAAAACTTCACAAACCTGCCAAGGAGTCAAAAGCCGTGCCAAAGCAGTTTTCTTTCCATTGAGTCATTCCGTGTAGGAAAGTTAAGAGGGGAAAGCTATCAAATCAATCATGACCAGAAGCATACCTGAAAGCTTCAGACAGCAACTAAGTGTAAATATCATCAAATCAGGCTCGGCTAGCTAGTTGTGCTCACAGTCAGTCAAGCGGAGCTGACTATGAACAATTTCTTAGAAATTTGAAAACCGGCCGATTGCGACATGGCTCTAAGTTGAAGGTAAATTACTATCGCACCAGGAAGTTTCAACTAGGCTCCGCTTGGATGGTATCCCTACGTTGTGTCTACTGTTTGGGAGACTCTTGTGCTCACATCGGCATTGTTTCTGGGATAGGAAACGCTTTCTTGACTTCCAGTGCATTTAAACTTAAAATTTGCGCACAATACTTCTATGCGTGGTATATAGGAAACAGAAAAAGAATTCCAACAAAAGCATTAAGGCTATTGAGGTTAGCATCCGTTTGCATTAATGGATTTGATAACTCTGATTCCCTCACGGCTACTTTTCTCGTGAACCAAGTAAAGTGTTTCCGCTGGAATGGAATGATTCATACTTTCCGGGTTTCTAGGCAGTCTTGTCACCCCCATTTTGCAACGGAAGAGGCGGCACTAACCGTAAATGTAAACGGACACACATCTTACAGTTAGTTGTCGTCGCCACGATTCATCATCTTCCTTTTGCGACTGGCACGACAACAGGGTGCTGCTAAAATTTTCAACGATGGGAAATGTATGGGGCCGAGATAAACCATTAAAGGAGGTTCTGCGGGAGAACAAGCGCATGATAAATAGGGCGGTCCGAGAGCTGGATCGAGAGAAGGCTGGACTTGAAAGGGAAGAAAAACGTTTGACGATTGAGATCAAAAAGGCGGCGAAGGAAAACCAAATGCAGTCCGTGAAAATCATGGCTAAGGTATGTGTATTTTTACGAACGTGTGGCGTGGTAGTCTGGTAGTGGCTGCATAACTGACCAACTGTTGCTGTGGTGCTCCCAGGATCTGGTGAGGACTCGACAATATATTACCAAATTTATTGAAATGCGATCGCATTTGCAAGGATGCGCTCTGAAACTTCAGACCGTCAAATCTCACCAAGCAATGGCAGAAGCTATGCAGAATACTGCAAAGGCTATGGGGAAAATGAACAAAGCCGTCAACGTCCCCACGATCACGAAAATGATGGCAGAGTTTGAAAAGGAAAATGCACGCACTGATATGATGCAAGAAGTAATGGGCGACGCTATCGATGATGCGTTAGAAGGTGAAGGGACCGAGGAGGAAGAAGACAGGATTGTCGGTCAAGTTTTGGATGAAATTGGCATCACATTCGGAGAAGAATTGCCCGCGACGGCTGGATTGACGGTACCGACGAATGGTGTGGCTGAAGGCCCGACGAAGGTAGCTGCTGTTGCTGGAGGTGGAGGCGACGATCCAGCGTTATCGGAACTAGAGGCAAGGTTGAACAATCTCAAGCGATAAGCACTCCGAAAACTGGTGAATTAGGTTATCCCGTCCCGTTATGGTTTTGGCGTGCGCTTGGTATAGAAAACGTACTCGTCTTCTTTCAGACCAGTTTGTCCGGCGTGGACAATCCGAATGTCGTCGTCCATATACGACGTTCTCCAGATACGAGACGTGTTGCCAGGAAATTCCTTTATAAACAGCGGATGTCCTAGTACGGCGATTTGAAGCTTTAAAAATGTAACCTTCCAATGATCCTCTCCAAAGTCCTGTTTCTGCTGTTGTGTCTTATTGCCGACAAGAAGCGTCCCATCCCATTCTTCCCAAACACCATCTAACGTCGCTGTAAGCCAGTCGTTTGGAGGAACCTTGAGCAAGTTTTTGTAAGATTTGGTTGAGGAGCCGGAGATGAGCTGCTCAGAGGTTCCTTGGAACGGACCCAGTTGACCATTTGATGGAGGGGGACAATTCGTGTACCACACGTGCCATTCACCCAAAAACTCTGGGCTTCGATTGGGCGAAGCTGCACTAGGAATCTTCTCAAATTCAGAGATCAGACGCTCAGGATTCTCGTCGCTGGCAATGGAAGCATCAATTAGTGCTCGGAGCTCTTCCTTGTGGGCCGCTGTAATGGTGCTTGAGGAGGAGGAAGATTTCAAAACAAAAGGCGAAAGTTTGGTTGTTCGCGCGCCAGGAAAAAATCCTGCACAGGTGGATAAGGTATCAGTCAGCCACAAAAATGCAAGAAAGCACGCTGCTCTCATGGTGCAGGACGAGGCCGCCATAGTCCTCTCCCCTCGTCTCGTATCATTTACATTTACAGTCAATTGTAACAAAAGGGCATGTGAAGCGAATGTTTGCTCGGAGTCCCGATATCTGCAGGGTTCCGGTTCAAGTTCCGGTTAGGGTTCTGTTGACTGGGTAGTTCTGAACGTCTCCGTAGTTTCTGATGCGAGCAAATTTCAGACAACCTCGTATCTTTCACTAATACCTCTATCGTTCGAAATTCCAACATAAATGTAACTGTGAGTGCGTTGTAAAAATAGCTATATTTGGTTGACTGAGAGTGCAGGCGTCGAAGTCAAATAAGGATTGACTATGAGCGGCAAATCAAATATATACCATGAGACTACAAAGTCGATTTGGAACAACTAAACAGAGTCTCTGACGGGACTCGATCGCCATAGATCGGAAACTTGGATGTGGCGCAGAGACAGTGAATGTCTACAGTTATCTTTGGCGGAATCGCGATGGCTTTAGTCTCCGTTTTCCGGCGATCGTAGATTCCTTTCGAACACAACTTCATCTCGGTGTTTCTCATACCCTCTATTCTGCACCATGACGAACCTTCGTAAGTCCATCTACTTGCTGACGGCAGATGTCGGTGGGACCAACAGTCGTATGAGCTTGTACGACGCCGAGGCGACGTGTTGCGAAGACAAGCCCCTTGTCGTCAAGTATTACCGAAATTCCGAACATCTTACGTGCCACGTCGACGACCCCAAGGCCTTTCCCAAGCATATTGTGATTCCCTTTCTCAAGTACTGCTGGAACGAAGCTGAGAAAAAGGACGATCTTGTTCCATTGAAATCTTGTCAAATTATCGCGTGTTTCGCCACGGCCGGAATTGTGTCCAACAACAAAGTCAACATGACAAATCTAGACGACTTGCTCATCGACGGCAACGCCATTCAAAACGACCAGAAGGATCCCTATTTGAAGCATGTCATCGTTTGCAAAATTATCAACGACTTCGTAGCCCAAGGGTACGGCTGCTTGACACTCAGCGAATCCGACGTCGTTCATCTCGGCGGCCCTCAGTCCTTTCCTTTGGAATCGCTCAAGAATGGACCCAAGGTCTGTGTGGGTGCCGGTACCGGGCTCGGAGAGTGCTATTTAACGCAAGGTTCCGTATCAGACGAATACACCTGCTTTCCCAGTGAAGGTGGTCACGTAGAGTACGCCCCACGGCACAACCTTGAGGTAAGGTTATTTGAATTTTTGAACGAAAAGTTCTGCACGAAGGATCGGATCTCTGTCGAGCGAGTTGTTTCCGGGAAGGGCCTCGCCAACGTGTACGAGTTTCTCGCACACGAATTTCCAGAGCGCATCCTTCCCGAAGTTCACGACCAGTTTCTGAACGCGGGAGATGAACAAGGCAAGATCGTATCGGACAACGCGACGGAGGGATCATTGTGTTTGCAGGCGATGAGTATCATGATGAGTGCGTACGGATGTGAAGTGGGATCGGCTGCTATCAAATTCATTCCAACGGGTGGTTTGTTTGTGACGGGAGGTTTGACTCCCAAGAACATCAAATATATCCATGGACACAATACGGAATTTATGCTGGCGTACCGTAACAAGGGTCGAGTCTCGACACTTTTGGATCGTATCCCTCTGTTTGCTGTTATGGTGGAGGACTTGGGTGTACGCGGTGCACACAAGGCTGCCAGGATGGAGTATGAGCGATTCCTTCGGGACAATGACCAGACTAATGGTGCAGTCAAACGAAAATCAACATCGTTGGGAAAATTGGTCCAGGAATATGCTTGGACTTCCATGGCACTGTCGGCGATCGCAGCGCTGACAGTGAATGCACTTTTGAATCGTAAATCTTGGAAGTAGTCACCGAGTCCCTCGTCAAAGGATGCTGCCTTTTTTGAGTGCAAGCTCAATGTCTTGGCTTCGATGTTTAAGCGGGTTTCCACTCATTTGCATTGATGTTGGCGTGTAACCTAGAACCTTTTAGTGATAGGTCATCAGGTCTAAAATGAATTGGAACCATCGTTCAGAACTCGACCGACGGAAAGCGGGTCAACATGAGTTTATGAGAGTCTACTTGTCTCCTACATATAGATTGTACGATTTGTGTTCGACCGCGCAACGCATTACAACCAGAGGCGCGTTTAGAGAAATTTTGAAGGGTCTGCCTTACAGAAAGGGTGCCGGAAGATGACCGCTGTCGCTCGGAAGTAACTCATTAGAGCAAGGCATTGAGACGCCTAGGATTCACAAACTTTTGTTGACCCAACGATTAAGTATGCGCGCTTTGATCGAAAGTTGGTACCAGAAGCATTTTTGACTTGTTTCATTTTCGCGATGTCCGCAAGCTTTCACAATCAAAGAAAGCAGTTTTAAATTCCTTTCGTCGTGGTCGGTGAGAAACAAGGTCGTTCGGACCTGACTACTCCATCACGGGCGGGCTGGGTGGTGAAAATAGTCGATTGAAATCGTCAATATCGATCTTACCGTCCAATGAGCAGAGGGAAACCAAGACTTTCGCACGTTTCTGTGATACAGGCTCGCCCACGTCCTGCGCCAATCGTTGAACATCATCTTTTGTCAAATATCCTTTCCCGCCACTATCTATCAAATCGAAGGTAGACTGCATATTTAGCTCTCTGTTTCGCTTATACTGTGAGCGTGGTGGGCGTGATTATAGCATCAGTATCCATGTTATTGTGTTCACTTCTTGCGAGTCGGGGGGAAATACTTACTCGAGAAAGGACCAACAGAGCTGTGTCGATGGACACGCCGTTTTTCTCGACGTCCACCAAGTTTGCAACCAATTTTCCTCCCAGTTCTTCCAAAGTCATCCGCATCGGCTCAAAGCCTAGACCAATGTAAAGAGTGCGAAGATCTTCGAGACTGATCCGACCTTGTACGCCATCGTCGAGCACTTCAAATGCAGCTCGAATATCAAATTCGTCAATCGCTGACAGCGAATGCATTGGAATCGCGATAAGTGAGTGGATCAATCTAGGTGACGGCTTCGGCTTGCTTTTTCTAGGGGAATCGAGTTCTTCACTGCAGAGAGAAGATGTAAGGCGACGAATTGGATGCTAGGATTCCCGAGGAAAGCTGTGGTAGAAAATTCTCCGTACCTTTCGTCATGAATTCGCTAATGTTGCGAAGCTTCTCCAGGATTGCTGTTTGGACCTCGTTCGTATTAACAGTAGTAACCGTAAAAATATCTTTATGCCGTGAGACATCTGAAAATTACATCATGTAAACACTTCTTCGATGGCAAAATGGATTTTGCTTCGTCGTAAGGGGTCCGTCAATACCTAGCTAAAAACTAATTCGAGAAAGGACGATGCGACTTCCAATTAGATTAAGGCTGCGAAAACGATTTATACCAAGCGTAGACAATATGTACGTTCAAAATTCTCTCTTGCATACCAGCACGACTCAGTGTCATTTTTGTAAGGTAGCAATGAACAGTTTATGACCTTCCTTTAGAGCCTTCTCTTTACACTCGGTACCGTGCGCTATAGGAGTCAGGTGGTGGTGAATGATCGTGCCAAGGCAAGCCACCCTTGTCCTTCCTGCAACATCATATGAAAGCAAGACTTTCGTAAGATTCGCTCATTCGCACACATACCGTTCAAAGCGCCCGAGCTTGAGGCGGACTCGTCTAACAGTAAGTCAATGGAGACGGTACTAGAGTTTTTCGCGAGGCTTAGCTTGTCTAGCAGCTTGGACGATGTCGAAAATTTGAGTGCACATGATGTTTCGCCGGGATTGCATAAGTTCAGAAGCGTACTATACTCTTTAAGCTAAAAATAAAGTGAAGGATTCGAACACGCTCTTTTCCGATGGTTGGTCAAGCTGAAAAGTTAGTGATCTTGAAAAGAAGACCCAAGCATACTAATTTAATGTTTGGCATGTAAAGGGCTGAGCACAAAATTACCTTGCAGCGCCGTCAACTCCTAATGCCATTATACGCCAGCCATTCCCGCGTCGCCCCACTTGTATCGCTGCATTTGCATCGAGATATGACGAGGAGAAGAATATTGTTGGGCCACTCAAGGACTATTTAAAGGTTCTTTGCAAGCTTAGATGGAAGCCAAGTCTCGTTCGCTCTTAAAAGGCTCAGTCCTCTTATGCTCTTTTTCCGCGTCAATAAGAAGTGCCGTGATGCCGCAGTTACTGGAATAGTATCTTGATGTATATGAAGGTTGAGAGTCGCTCCAAAGAGCTTTGGCGCACACGTCTTTGCCGTGTTCGATGGCAGCCGATGAGTCAGATACAAGCAGAAGTAGTCGCTCCACGCCAGCGTCGTATACAGGGAAATGGCCACTTTCCAGTAAAGTGCTGCGAGCAGCTTCTGCAGAACTCGTGGTATTCAGCCGCTGCAAAGTATCCGCCGGCAAGCCAATCCTACCGAATGCACTCGTCGATTTGCAGCCAATTCCAGCACCGACCATGTGGTGTCGGGTGCCTGCTTTCACTGCCATTACTAATGATGGCAAGGTTGCCACCGTCTGAAAGCCCAATGCGTGCCAGCCATCTCCCCCGCCCCAATCGCGATCGATCACTGTAACAATATCGTCAGGATTCTCATCTTTCGCAAAGGCTCGAATTAGTTTAGTGATGCCTCCAATGACTGTTTCATCTCGACGAGAGCAGAATCGTATCAGCTCATGTGATCGATGATTAACTCCTTTTCGCACGACGTTACGCCGAGAACTGAAGGATGCGACGGCCACCAACTCTCCTATGTCATCTTTAGTATACAGACCGTACGCGAACTTGGTTCGGGTAGCTGCCCATAGGTGGTGGCACTGTAAAAACTCTACAGCCGTTGGGTTGTCAATCCGACGAGCCACTGTTTGGCGAGCGTATATTCGTCGTTTGATTCGGCCTAGGCGCTGCAGTAGGCGAGATTTCACAATGTCCTCTTTGGCCTGCCAAACATCTTGATGCAAATGAATAATGGGGTCGTTCTTGCTTGCACGATTTGTCATGTCTCTCGTAAGATTGGGAGACGCGCAATTCATTGGGCAGGTTGGTGAAGGAAGCAGGTGGAGTCGCAAGTTGTTCTGCTTGCCGGTAACATTTATGATACGACGATTGGACAGCTGCTCACCTTCGACCTCAGTCCAAGGCAAGCTATTTTCATCAAGCCAAGACGTTACGATTTGGGAGTAGTAAGGCGCAACCGATCGGCAGGTAGACAGTTCAAAGCAAGCACCACGACTGAAAAAAGTCACCGTCGAAAACGCCAGTTGAGCCGTGCTCTTTCGCATCGCAAGCAGCAGAATGTTTGGTCGTTCAGTTCTCCAGTCGCCGCAGTTTCTGCGATACGTCCGAGCAGCTGAAATTAGTAAGCGTACAGCAGCTGTAAGAGCGACTCAAGAACCATGCAAACAAACAATCCCAGAGTCCTGGAATGAAGCTTATCCAAAACCAAACACCTTAGGAAAGGTGGTCATTGCCGAACAGGTTTGAAGACAAATTAATCTGTTGTGACGGAGATTATGGCAAGCACTGGAGCAAACGGACTTGAAGCTTGTTCCTTGTCAGCTAATGCAGTGTTGTGTTTCTTTTTTGTATCGGCGATTCTGCTAAATTTATTGACACTTAAGGACTTTTCTAGCGTAATTGGAGTTTACGGGTGTTCGCTCCTCTAGACTGAAGTAGCTACCAATTACTATTGGGAATTTGTCCCAAACTGCAGCGAACTAGCATAATGGATTGCGCCAAAATAGTCTTATTGCTAAAAAGTAGCTCCTTACTGTTAGTTCTAGCTAGACAACTGTTGTGCACATCCAAAACTTCCATGTTCCACGACAAATACCGCTCTAGGCAACCTATTTTCACTGGCAGATTTGCGACTGCCAGCAAATTCCATCAGGTTGTAAGGTAACTTCTTGTGTAAAACGAAGACGGCGTTCCCCAACAGACAGACTATGCGCGAACCATAAGTCCTTCACCGTATAGATCGAGTGTGTTGTTCCAATGTCTGCTTGAATGAAGCATGAACCACTTTATTGCTTATGCGGTTGCCTCGAAATTGTCTCAAAGAAGATCCCAAACGGACTTTCCGGCGAGATGGTAACCCACAACACTCATTCTTGAATTTGATAGTGATTGCAAATTACATCATACTTATGTCTGCGCTTTAATATTCTCTAGCCTTTTGCTCCTCTGTTTGATGTTGGTGCACGGTGTACCATGTAATAGCTGCTTTTTGATGTGTGTTGTTGCCATAATGATATCCATGTTCTATCTACGACGATCTACCTGCGGCTGCCACAGCTGCGGTGACGGCCCCTTCAATCGCCCTCACAGTGTCTTCTGCATCTTCGTCGCTCTCGTCTCCATCATTCTGCTCTGACTCGTTGCCTTTGTCGTGCTCAGGATCACCAGGCTCGGGACGTGCGACCTTGACAATGACGCCAATAAAGTTGACAATGTTATTTTGCGCGTCACGCAATGCGGCAATAAAGAGCTTGTTCCAAAATGGTGTACCATCGGCAGTGTAGTTCATGAGAGTGACAGTAACGTCTTCACCCTCAGATAAATTCTTGCGAATCTGGTTGACTTTTTCTTGACTTGTCTCGGTACCTTGCAAAAATCGGCAATTGCGTCCAAGGACCTGCTCGCGCGTGTACCCGGTGAGTTTCAAAAAATCATCGGACGCAAAAACGATCGGATTGTCCTGAAGCGATGGATCGGTGATCATGAACGAGTGTTGGGAACTCTGGATGCTTCTGACTAGGTTAAAGTCCTGAGAATCCATATCGTTTTCTTCGCCACAAGCTTCCAGAACAGACGATGGAAGATTCTCGGCGGCATTGCACCCTTCCAATATTTTCTTTCCCTCCTCCCCGCTAATGTTGACCTTGACCAGCTCCTTGAGAACTAGATTTTCACGCTGCAAATCCATTATTTCCTTCTGAAGCGATTCGAAGAAGAACTTTTTGCGAAGGCGAGTTCGCCGTGCCAGAATTCGATTTCGCTCCCGTCTTCGATCAATCTGAGCCTGAGACTTCTTCCGTCCCCGCCCTTGGTTTTGTATGGCTCGTGCAGCAGCTGCTGCCAGCTGATCGCCGCCCAAAAAGGCGGATGCAGTGGGCCCTCCAGATACAGCCAACAGGGCGCTACCTGACATGCCATCAATTCGACGACGTTTCGACGTGGCGGTACTATTTGCATGTTGCTGCTGATGGTGGTGAAAGACCAGACCTTGACCATCATTGCCAGGCATGGATACTTGCGTTGGAAGTGCAGGAAAACTGAGAGAAGGGGATGGTGCAATGGGCATACCAGATGTGGCCACTGCAACATAACTAGGGCCCTCGTGAGAGGCTGCAAATTTTTGAACCTCAGCGCTGATTTCGTTCGAATCGGCAACAGTTGGCAAGGCACCATCTTCACTATTCTCAGGGGATACAGTTGAGGAAAGATGAGCCGCGCCGTCCATGCTAAAAGTAGATGTGTAAGTAAGAGTCAAAGCGAACCTTAACATTTGTTCACTCGACATATGTAGAAAACACTCACTTGAAATCAAAAGTCACCCCACTGGAAGTCAACGTGCCATCGTTTAGAAGATACTCAGTCAACATGTCAACGTCGAATGCGTCACAGTCTCCCCAGGTATCTGCACCAGAAGTATTGTTGGCCCTCCCAAATCGGGGCATTTGCAAATTTTGGGCCATGGTGAAATTGAAGTCGAGGGATCTACAATGGCAAGCAAATAAAGACAACTGGAATTGTGAGAGATAAGCTGCACAGAACAGCGAACTATTTACAGATACCATTATCGTAATGCGATCCGACAAAAACACAACAATTAAGCTCTCACTAGAAATTCCCAATCAAGCGAAGCCCCCTATTTCTGAAAGGGAGATCTTTACGGTTGGATGGTTGTCACCATGGAGGATGTGAAGGAAACCAGAAATCAGCGGAACCGGAGAGTAAACTTTAAAAAGGATCCAAGTTGATCCGAAAGACACGAAAGAAAAATCGTGAAACGCACACATGTACAGTTCAAGCAACGACAGATCAACTTCAAACATCAGGATAGGTCGGGTTCTATCCATTCGGAATCACACCGTCCAGAAGGCTAAGACTGATCGATCGACGAAGTTCTTGTCTTACATAGAAAGTCAAACAGCGAAAGCAGTTGTGCGGCTTGTCAACCAAGGACCGCAACCAAAATCAAGGTCTGAGTTTATCGATCACAAACGATTTTGATCAATGGCTTGTTGTTCGAGCAAAGTGATTTTCCATGCCACCAGTTGGCTGCGGTGTCCTTCCGTAGGACGCAGTAGGCTTTCTACAGCGAGATTCGAACTTCAAGCGGGAAAAAGACACGAAACGCCTTCACGAGAACGAGAGACCCTTGGCAACCCCCAATTACAATGAGAGACGCCTTGTATCCGACACTAACCTTTGATCTATTCACAATTCCGAATAAGGTAACTTTGCACTTCCAATTGTGCTTTGAGCGTGCAATGGGAGGGTAAATAGGCGAAGGATGGCAAGTTTTTCGTATCCTTCCTGAGTGATTCCAATCGTCGCCATCAAGCCAGAAATTTCAACGTGCGCTGCGGCAGGAATTTGATAGGAATTCCTACACTACTGGAATCCTTCTGGTTCAGATGCTCAACATTTCTGTGTATGTTGTCAGAGTGGCCGTTCCCGTGATCTCTCGTTAAGAGTGATGGTGTCAAAGCGTGTGTCGTTCAGAATTTCTGAATGTGACGAAGGCACGACACAATATAGCCAGTAGTGGCTCATAAATCCTGATACATTCAACGCCATAAAAAAGGCGAACCAAAACGAATTGACCATTGACATCGCGCCTACCATACAGATTTTATGCTTACGGAGTCTACTCTCCATGACAGCTACCCGCACTTATTAGATTTTGTCTTCGTCTTGTATTAGTTACTGGACACACCAGTAGACTATATGCCGACGAATCTTCAGATTGATGCTCCTCAGACCTTGACGGGTCTATTTCCTGATTCGTCGGACGAGGAAGATAGTGGAGGAATCGTCGAACCCACCTTTGAAACGCAGGACATTGCATTAGTTGGCGAGAGGCTGCAGATCCGACAATACGATTATCACTCACACAATGCAAATCGGGTCTGGCCCGGAACATTTAATCTTGCCGAGTATTTACTGAACGCGAGGCATGGGGAAGGCCTTCTTAATTGGGGTGCGGTTTTAGAACTCGGCACTGCGACTGGGTTACTAGCTATTCGCTTAGCCCTGGTATCGACCCAGCATTCACAAGACAGAACTTCCGTTGTTTATTGTGAATCAATCGTCACAAGCGATGTCGAGGACGAACGTGGGGAGGTTGCCGAAAATATCGCCTTCAACTATCGACTCAACCGCATTGAGAAGCCGCCCCCACATGTACCCCATACCTGGGGCACGGGTTGGAAAACTTCCATGGAGAAGGCAGGCCTCGACTCAGGTACATCTTTTGATACAATTATTGCCAGTGACATTTTGCTGTACGTCAGTGCATACCCGGCATTGGTGGAAACACTTGAAGAGCTTATTCCGCCAGATTCCAACTCGAAATTCATCATGAGTTGGAATAGACGGATGAAGGAAAGTCAAGAATTCTTTGACAGAATCAAAAAAGTAGGGTTCGATTGCACGCATGAAGGCAAATGCATATACATTTTCAAGCGAACATAGGCAGAAATCTTAGAAGTCGCACAAGTTTACCATAAAAAGCATACAATCGACGCTGGAATGTGAACGGATCGCTTGGGAAGCACAACTGCAGCTGTAGATACTCTAGAACAGCTGCGCATTACAATGATGAACACCATCTCCTCAAGTTCAACTTTTCGATCAATGGCAAGAATCGTTTTGTGAAAAACATCTCAATGTTTCTATAAAGCTATGATTCATCTATAGTCGGGTTGGCGGACGCTCATGGACTTGCTCCAGTTCTTGTAGAAAAGAAAACAGGATCGTCTCCGAGACAACCTATTGTAGCCACCGCTCGTGGACTAGTCTCGAGGTATAGGTCTTTTTCGTCCATCACTATTGGAGCCTGTTTTGTCGATAAGAAACCCTCAGAGTCAAAATGTCCGTTTACCTCGCCTTTGTGTGTCCAATATTCTAATTCCTCCACATCTGCTCCATCGTGATTGCTTGGCTGCTGTTGCATTTCCTGAAGCCTATCACGTAGAAGACTGAAGCAGGAAACTTTTGCAAACGCGTTCGTGGTGCAGCCTTTCGCTTTAAGATCCTGTTGAAATTCGTTGAACTGATTTGAGCCTCTCAAAATACTGCTAAGTTGATCAGTTGACAGAGAGTTGGCCAAGATCTCCTGTTTATGAAGGTCCAATCGATTCTGTAGACTGGTATTGGTGGTATCGGCGGACGGAAAGCTGTCGTATATAGAAGAGCATTTACCGCTACGCATGCGCCAACGGTGTAGCATGGCGCTACCCCGTCGCCGCGTCGATTGTTTAGGCGACAACGCGGCGGCTACTGTTACGGTCGGAGGCCCGGTAGGCACGGCGCTGGTTGATGTCGTACTTCCCGTAGCACTGGTGCCGACGGTCGCCAACGATTTGCTTTGTTGATGCTGCCACATTTCTCGCGAAGACAGCAGCACAAGTTTACCTTTCTTGGGAGAGTCGTTTTGACGTAACATGAATTTGGATGATCCTGATTCTAAATTGAGTGAAACTCCGAAGCACACGGTTCTCTCGGGATGTTGTGTGAAGGTTATCGATCCATTATTTTGTGTTGGAGACTTGTAAATTGAGAGTGACAATGAGATGTAAGCAATCTAACGGATAGCCTCGGCCTGCGTCATAGATATTAATTTATCCTATATTGAATTGTCTGACCGGGGTGAGCTATTTCTACCGACTGGGAACCATATTCTGGTGAAGTCCCCAACCTTATTCGTTGAAAGGGCACTGTGGAGTCACGACATTCCAGGACCAATTATTTTCTGACTCCAAAAATCTGTTAATCTCACCGTAGTGGATACGTAGGTCCATATTTACAGTACATTCCATACAGGACGTGATGATACGCAACACAAGGTTAAATTATAGGGGTTGTGACATACTACCTATGTCACATC
>Ga0160421_1000169_pt1 | contig 18140 bp, 11 predicted proteins | sample TAMARWmetagpilot_FD_108195 | JGI IMG/M metagenome (GOLD analysis project Ga0160421, IMG submission 108195) | Phycosphere-associated microbial communities from TAMU algal ponds, Corpus Christi, Texas, USA - TAMU ARW-7 10/27 metagenome pilot | ecosystem: Engineered > Artificial ecosystem >... | reverse complement strand
GGCCGCCGCCAACGTCAAAGAGGTATGGAAACCTGTGCGAAAATCCGTCCTGTACCTCATTGCGGCAGTCGCGCTTGCAATCTCGGCATCGACGGTTGGGGGTAACTCATTGCCGGCAGGTAGTAGAACGCAGGTCGAAGCCGTGGACGATGTCGGTACAAGTGCGCAAGATAATAGTCACTCCCGCCGCTTGCTAGGTTATCAACGAGTCACGGTTTACACAACAGCTCCGGAAGCCGATCAGGACAATCCGATTGCACGCAAACAGTTCGCCGACTTGATCGCCTCCCTGCCCACGGATGTGACAACCCTCGATGTTGTTGCCTTAAACTTAATGGAACAACGCCATTTTCTGGAGCAGAATTGTTACGGGAAAGAGGAGGACAACATGCCCGTAAAAATGAGCGCTCTGAAGCGTTTCGACGAACTGCGTACGCGTGGACAAGATCATCTCGCAACCGAAGTCTACAAGTGGTGCGCGTTGAAAACGAAACCCTACCTCTCTGACTCGGTGGCGTACATTGATTCATCCAGTCCATTGCTGATGCGACTGCAAGACTTTTTGTCGGACGTACAAAATGTGGTAGTCTTAGGAGACGATTATTTCCCCCACACTGCTCATGGCAGTCTGATTGTGTTGCGCGATAATCAACTCTACGTAGCGGAACAGATGATGAAAGTTCTTCTGGAAACTCCGGCGGAGCACTTGGAAGTAAACCCTCTTCTTTTGCCGCAGCGCTTGTACGAAGCGGTGGCGTTCGCTTCCGCCAAAAAGCATCCTAAACCGGGCAAGGTGGGCGATTTCCTACTGTTGAAAGAGACATGCCGAATGGATCCCTTGAGGCGCCACAATGATGATGCAAAAGGCTGGACGGATACACAAACTCGTCGCCACGTACACCACTGCCCCGAACGTGCAGGCTTTTGCTGCTCAATTCACGACATATCTCGTAACCGTGTCGTCCTCATGAGTCGTCATCCTCTGTTGCCATTTCAAATTCTGTCCCAATCATTTTCTCGGCCTTACAACGCCGAAGCGGATCACTATGAAGAAGACGAGCTGCCCTACATCACCACAATCCAGGCTACTTTTCACGAGCGGCCTGCGGATATGCCCGAGACACCTAACTTTTACGCCTTGCTTGCCGCGAAAGATTGCTTGCCCGACAAAGAAGAATGCTCTAAGTGCTGCCGAAACCAGGCCGGTGCTACAAGGGAACTATGTGCCAAAGACTGCCCTTGCTATGCGAAGGCTCTCTGTTCGGATAAACCTCCACCAAAGCATGTTGCTCATACGTGGACTGTAACCCCACCGGCCTACACGCGCGATCCCAACCGTGTTGTTCCCCGTATCGTACACCAAACTTGGTTCGAAGACCTAGCCCAGGACAGGTACCCAAATATGAGCCGCATGGTCCAATCGTTCCGTAACTCTGGCTGGGAGTACAAATTCTACAACGACGATGACGCAGTTAATTTTTTGAGTACGCACTTTCCGCCGGAAGTGCGAGAAGCATACGAAGCTCTTCGCCCTGGTGCCTTTAAGGCCGATCTCTTTCGGTATTGTGTGCTGTTGATACACGGTGGTCTCTATGCTGACGTTGACATCATGTTGGAATCGGCTTTGGATGCGGCCATTGGACCGGATGTAGGATTTATGGTTCCGACAGACGAGCCCGGCATGGCCACAAATCACCGGATGTGTCTATGGAATGGAATGATCGCCGCCGCTCCAGGTCATCCGTATCTGGCGAAAGCCATCGAAACCGTCGTGAATCAAGTCCGAAACCGATTTACATCTGTTGATATTGATGCCACCCTCTGCCCCAATCCGGAGCTCTCCATCTCGCACGCTTATGATACTCTCTTCACTGCAGGACCGTGCTTGCTGGGTGCCTCAATCAATCGAGTTCTGGGACGGCATCCACAAAAATCCTTTACAGCTGGGGAAATTAACATTTTGGCTGATCGCCGACAATTAGAAGCCGGTACATCGTTTATTGTCGGAGACGGTGTTGCATTGGAGGCACGCGTGCCAGGAAGGAGTGTGATTTTGAAGCAGGACAAGTGGGATATGGGCGCGCATCGATTTACCTACGTGGAGCGCAACTTGGTTGTCTCGGCCACAGATCTGCAAGATTCAAATGATAGGGACACTCACAAAAAGAACAAAAAAACAGAGCATTACAGCACGACACACGCCAAGACGGGTATTTATGGATTGGAAGGTCTGTACACAGACACACGTATTGCAAATGAAGATATTCGGATTATACTGGATGTTTCCAAGCAGGCTAGTGTCCCATCGTCTACGTCTTAGATCATTGACTGTAAATTGTTTAGATGCTTTGATTCCATATGATTCTTATTAATCGTGTATCGATAGCGTTTAGCAAAGCCACTCTTTAGCTTTCAGAGGGCTCTTTCAATAGAACAGAATGACGTCTCTTCTTGAAACAACGGCCCTCGTCAGAGGTTCCATCCGAGCTGCCTGTCTCGGATTCATTGTAGGTACCGTCAGAGTATCCAGAGCTCGCGCCACTTCCAGACGTTCCTTCTGTGGATGAAAAATCCGTTGCAGAGATGGACGCATCACTTCCACTCACGATTGCAGATTTGTCGTGTTTGTCTACAAACAATCGACTCATGGGAGCAAAACGAGTCAATGGATTTCCCACAGCTTTTCTGTATGTTGACGACGACTGTGGGGCATTGTAGCACAAATACGAGCCTGGTTGTGTCGCTTGCTGCGTCCCTTCAACCATAATACTTGACTTTATCTGGGTAGCAGGGGAAGGTCTGGGTTCTTCTTCTGGGTTTTGATTTTGAAATGTATGTAGATAGTTGTTTACCTCATTTCTCATCATCAGACCATAATGTTCTTTGACAATGGTATCCAGTCCAGATGTATCAATTTTGCTCACATCGTCCGTTGACGGATGAAGGTATGCTGAATGCTGGCTCATGGCAAGTGCCGACTCTTGTGCAAACATTGCATATGAATCGGCGCTGAATAAAGCCATTGTGTCGAGATTCGTGACTTTAGGCTCAATGTCATTGTTAGCCTTTGGCGAAAGCGTTCCACATGGAACGACTGTCTCCTCCTGAGCTTGTAGTGGCAGCGATAGGTTGCTATTGTCTTCTAAATCTTTTCCGAGAAAGCGATGTAAATCATCAAAAGATCGGCTTGTAAAAGGGGGAGAATACTGCGGTGCTGTATGCATGGCTACTTCAGGAAAGCATTCCTTCCCAGTTACTCTAGATCCCTCCTCTTTGGTAACACTGTCAAAGACCGAGAGAAAGTCAGTAAATTCTGGCAAGGAGTGCGGGCCACTAGAATTGGCTGTTGCGGGTATCTCCGTGGCAATACTTTGCGATCTTTGACATGGCTTCGAGACTGTCAGAGAAGCAGTTGGTGTAGGTAGTACTTGCAGAGGCCATGCATATGGCATAGGAATTGTTTTCTTCAAAGCCGGGTCCATCAAGTCTTTTGGTCCAGCAGTGGCCAACGACTCATTTGTTTGCTGCAACGCGTGGAGATACGACAAGTGCAACTGCTTAGTGTGATCGGCTGTCTCTAAAGGAGAATCTGCGTTTTCAAGAGCAGGGCCAGCAGAAGGATTGCTTCCATATGACGGGAGCTGATATGGGATTATACCGGGGGGAATCAAAGGAGCAAGCCCTCTGAATGTGGGTATAACGCTTCCGGTATGAGAAGGGTATTTCTGACCAGAATGAAGCAAATTGACAAATATAGAGAAATGAGACCATTTCAAATCACAAAGTATGTTTTGTTTGGGTGTATTCACTCACCTTCGAGAGCTCAATCCCCGGAACGACAGCCTTGTAGAACTCATCTTCCGCGTCCTTCAATTGTTTATCAGATTGAGCTTGGTCGTCTTCTGAGACATCCACAACACCTGTGCGCTTCAAAAGATATATCATTTTGCCGATCCCTTTGCCAGCGTATTTTTTTGATATCCGCATAGGAGCACAATGCAGTTTCTGGCCTAGGAAAGCGCGCAACGTAGTTCCATTTTCGCAGTCTTTTATTCGACCTTTTTGGAACAAATCAATCAATACGTCGGCGTACGTTTCCTCTTCAGAAATCCATTTTCCACTACGGAATCTCTTCCCTTCGAATACGGCTGGGATGCGACTTGCTTTGGGTAAGCGGTAATGGTGACGTCCTAGGGTTTTCTGGAATGCAGCATGGGTTGAACTCTCTGGCTGGTTGTAGCAGTAAATCGACGATGGGAAGCTGGTCAACAATGCTGATGAGTTTTGGGGCTGGGCAATTGCTGGGAGCTGCGGCTGCGGATATCTCTGTATGTGCGAAAGAGCTGTGGCGCGATTAATGGAATCTGAAGTTCCTCGCTTTGAGGCCAGCGGCTTTGGTGCTAAAGTCCAGCTTGACGAGGATCCACTCATTTGGCTGCTGCAGGATTTTTTTGATACAGATATCTAGCGTTGATATCCGTGTCTCAAGATCGCTCTCCCCTATGAGGTCGGTAAACGGATCACTTGGTGAAAAACTGAGAGTTGGGTGTTTGACTGGCGATGCGATGGCCTTCCATCGAAACAGTCTTTGGGTTGCTTTTGGCTCACAGCAATGGGTTTCTCGTAGTTTGGCAGGTTAAATCAGACGAATGTTCGTTCACGGCCTTTCCGCTACCCAGGGATCAAGCAGATGGTTTTCCAATCTGCTTAGGTATTTAGTAGTGATACTTTGCAGCTGCCTAGAAAGAGAAGATTGCTCCGCGAAGACGTATAGATATATCCATTTCTTTCTCCTATTGGTCTTACACTGTCATATATAATCTACTCAGTGTCTCTCTTCCCATAATATTTTTGAGTATATTTTGTCCGACAGTAACGTTGACGTTGGATCTTGCCTTGTCAGAACTAACAAATGTAAGCAGATGGCAGTTGTCCGAACCTTTCTGACCGTGTTGAATCTTCGCATAAATATATATTTTCGTAGTTGGGAGCTCCAAGAACGTGTTTCTCCATTGCTTACAAAAATTGTCAACTTACTAGCAATACCGAACACGCTCATTACACTATGTGAGTAAGCTTTTACATAGAAATAAAAACCCAACCATATATTATTATTAATGCAGATATCATACCAGCATTTCAAGCCTATGTTTGAGAGTGACGATATGGGTAAAGCTGACAATTTCATTCTCCACGTGATGTGGAAATGGAAATAATCACCTGAATTATCACGTGGTATCTGTATTCGACGAATAGAAATAAGTAGATTTCTTGGAACCGCCTCAGATACCTGTGTCACAGTCAGCTGTGAGAATAGAGTGAAATCCTCCCTAAGCAAAAGCGAAACATCCGCAAATGAAACCGACTGCAAATAGTTGCCGTTGCGAAATACTATATTAGCAAGGAAAGCGTACAGATCATTGCACTCTCATCTCACATTCAACTCATTTTTACGGCTCTGTCAAACAAGTTTTGATCCATTTGGGGCAACGCTTTCCGTTGTGTTTTTTGCGATGGACCTCTTCTAGATACAATAGCAACGCCCCGCGTCTCGATGTTCACAGTCACAGAGAAATTACGAAATGGTCTTTTCAATTCACCGGTCTCTGCTTGTAAAATTAAACTTTCTTTATTGTTTAAAACTTAAAACTTTGTATAGATGGTGGTTGACAGTAAAACATGTCGTGACTGGTAATAAGTATCATAATCTGTTTTGCTTGTTCTACATTTCAGGGCCTTGAATTTTACCCATTTCAAAGTCAACGGTATTCATCAGAGAATCTATCAAATTCCAAACGCCGACCCGCAACATTTGCCTTTGCTTCGTGTGATGAGATTTATGGTGCGTGCTTGATCAGCTGCATTTGACCCTCAAACCGACGTTCAAGATGACCGCAGAGACTCCAATCACGACGCTTATCTTTGATGTTGACGATACTTTATACGACGTATCAACCGGATTTACGGACCATCGAAATGGCGAGGCAGCACAACGTTTCATGATGGAATATCTAAACTTTCCTGATCTGGAATCTGCCAAAAAGATTCGTGACCAATACTTTGAAAAGTACCATGCTACGGCCAAAGCTTTGACAATTGCGGAGCAGGACGGAGCCTTCCCTCCACCTGACCCGACCAAGCCTACAAAGGTGCCACGATTTGATCCGAAGGATCTAGCCGACTATTGGACGTCAAATCTTGATTTTCGACTATTGGGTGGGAAGAAAATTAAGCTGTTACAAGATCTAGAAAGCTGCGGACTCAAATTGGTCGCTTTTTCCAATGGCCCCCGTAGGTATGTGAAACGAGTTTTAGTTGAGCTAGGTTTGTTTAATGTCTTCGGTGACGAGCGTCTCTACGCTGTTGATGACGTGCTACCCTTTTGCAAGCCCGAAAAGGAGGCCTTCGAAAAAATATTTGCTGACGTCGGAGTCAGAGCCGATGAATGTGTAATGATTGAAGACAGCATGAAAAACATAAAACGCGCCAACGAATTAGGAATGAAAACTGTTCTCGTGATCGGCAAGGGCAGAATGAAGAATTGCAAGAGGTCAGGGGCCATTTGTGTGGAAGATACGGGAGAATCGACCAATACTCGTGACGCTCCTGATATGGACGATCCTGCCGTTGATTTCGTCGTCGAAACTGTAGATGAACTGCGGCAGAAAATCCCCGGCTTATGGGCATCTCCAGCAATCTTTATGCCTACAGAATAGTACCACCCAAAATTGCATAGACAAGTACTATACTTGATGGTAGAGCTAGACTCAAATAGCGCTCTCTATTCTTGCAACGACCTTCGAATCGCTTCAGCAATCATATCTTCTTCCGTCATCTCCTCGTCGTTTGGATGTGCATTCACTGGGCCCTGGCTCAACTGAGAGTGCGCACCTGCCTGCTGGCCAGATTGGCTGCCTTGTAGACCGAATCCAGCGCCCGAACCAGCATTGCCTTGCTGTTGCATCATTGCTTCCAATTGACGCTGCATAGTAGGATCGTTGAGCATTTGTGAAAGTTGGTTGGCCATGTCTGGATTGGTTGCCAACTGTTCCATAGCCTGCTGCATCATAGGGTTATTCGCGAACCGGGGGTCACTACGCATCATGTTTTGTAGCATTGGGTTCTTTTGAACAAAGAGCTTTTAAGTAAGCAACGGGTTTTCAGAAACGTTGACTTCAATATTGGCACTCACCTGTAGCATATCCTGCAACGCAGCGGGATTTGACATCAGGTTTTGGACCGCAGTTCGCATGCCGGGCGATCCCATACCCGGTATTTCAGAAGGAAGTAGTCCTGGTGTGATCCCCGTTTCAGGAGCAGGTAGAGCTGCCGCTTGATTGGTGGCTGTTTTGGCATCTCGCACAGCAGCCTCGACTGTGGTCTTGGCCGCCGTCAACTTTGGCCACGCGTCAGCGTCTGCCTGCATGATGTAAACTTCTTCACCATTCTCAACAGTCATTGAGAATCCGCACGCCTTCAATGCTGCGTCACCTCCGCTTCGTCCTCCTAAACGCCTCTGAAACGAAGGGTTTTGCTTCTTAACCCGTCGGTACTTGTCTTCCATAGGGTTGTTAACGATATTGCTCAAAATCTTTCCGAGGGTCGTGACCGCCATCTCATAGTCATTTAAAGAAGCAGATAACCGAAGCGTTTGTAGCGAATCCGTTAGAGGGTCAGTTGGAACCCTGGCAGCGGGCGGCGCTTCCATACTTGGTCGAGCGGTCGCTACACTAGGAACGGGGGGTCGGCCTCCAGCTACTACTGGCATCGAGGACTCAGTGTCAATGCCAGTAGTTTTCGGCGCTGTCTTAGCAAGATTGATCGGCCTTCCCATGCAATGGAGAACGCTTCCTTCTTCCAACTTAAATTCCGATACGGCATTTTTGGAATCGTCATCGGCAATGAGACGGCCTCTGAATATCAGCTTCAACGACGATTTCGGAATCTTCGTCGTTTCACTTACTTTGTTCCTCAACTCGGTGACTATAATCCCTTTGGGAATCTTCAATGGTACTCTAGGTGCACCCTGATCAGCAGTTATTGTAAGATGCAACGTTAACGTCTCTTCCGCCATGGTTAAAAAAAATCTAAGTTGTCTCAAATGCAACCACTGTTACTGTTCTTGAGAGAAGCCGAACGAAGCGAATTGATTTGAGTCGAACGAGTCGAGTCAAATTCCGATTAAGTTAGCAGACGGAAACCAAACACGTGCATAGTCTAGAAAGTTCAGCAGTTCAGCAAAATCAATTAATGTTATACTAGACATGATCCCAAGGATCAGACTCGTCAAATTCGGAGGTTGCGTCGTCCAGTAGCTTGTCATGCGGCAGCATTTCCAAAGACGTTCGAAATGATTTTGCGTTTGATGCCAGCCCCAAATTCGTAGCTTTGCTCGTATACACACATGCATAGTTCTGCACGTAGAACGCGAATCGAGAATCCTGGTATCCAGCATTAAACATTGCCCCCCATACAGGATGGAAAGAAGAGTGCCACTGATCTGCAAGATCCGACAACTTCGCTTTAATCATTGCGTCTTCTGTCGTAAGCTTTTGCAAGGTCGTGAGGGAATCGGCGTCGCTGAAGTCGTTCGCCCGGCGAACGTCCTCTCCAAAATTATCTATTTCCTCACGAAGTTTTCGCAAGCCCGTTATTTTTCGCAAAATTGGTAGCTTTTCCGCAAAGGTCCTCATTTCTTCCTCAAGTTCAGGCATAATGAAAGCCGATCTCCATCCAAGCGTACGTTTTGAACGCAAGACATCGGAATACAAATGATCACCGACATACAGAATTTCTTCGCCAGCTTCGATTTCTAACATAGCCTGCAAGTGCAACCAATTTCCACCTTGGAACGTTTTGCCTTTGTCCAAAAATTTGGCCGCGCCGTTTGGTCCCAACGCGTCAATTTCGTATACACCGTCCGTATTGCGCAAAGAGCCGTTTTGTGGATTAACACGGAAGAGGTTGAGATATGGATCTAGCATGTATGCTGGCTTGCACGATCCCACAATGACCAAGTCGAAAAGTTCCAACCACTCGTTTTTCTTCTGGTCTTCGTCACTTAAACACTTGCCATGGTAAAGATAGTTCATTGCAGTCGACGTGTATTCCCAGTACGAATTAGTGAGCAAAAAAACCTTGACACCTGCTTCCTTGTACCGTCGAAGCATGGGTATAAGTCCTTTGTCTTGTACAATGTACTTTTCGGGATCGCTGTGTACGACGTCCTTGATTACACCATCTCGGTGGCAAAGATCCACACATTCTCTTATTTGCTTGTAGATTTCTTCGTATGTCTTGAAATCAAGAAACTCGTACTCCCCTTTATCTTTTAGATTGATCAAAGAAGCAAACAAGTGGGCATCCACGAACTGAAATAAAGTATCTACAATGCAGCATTGAAAAAACATGAGATACGAATATCGCGAATCGCATTCTATCTTCCGCAGAAGCAAATCAGTCATTTTCGTAAACATGTATACGCCTTTACATACCCATATTGACAAAGCTCTTTTCCGAAAAACTCATAACTTTGTTAAAAGTACGTGAGTACAGTAATTTGCGGGTTGTCGACGACATGCGATCAAAGCCGTGGTGCGCCACCCGGACATACTTGTGGCGATCAATCTTGAGGAAGTTTCCCCGCTGAGTATCTATTATGAGACCACGAGCCCAATACCTGTGGTCATACTCAAATTCCAACACTTCCTTAGGGTAGCCCATATTGTATACAAGTTTAGCTTTGGCCCCATCAAAGGCAAGTTGATCAAAAGCTGGTTCTTTGTATTGGGCGAGAGTATAGTCCATGTCGAAGCCAACAGCCTTAACGCCATCCATTTTGAGTTCACGATTGCAGAATACGTCATTCGGACTCACCCTACGCTTGTTCGGGAGTTTTTGGACGTGCTCGAGAACATTCGGGTCCAGGCCACACGCCGATAATAACTCTGAATAGCGATTAGGGGTTGTATTTCCATTGGGGGTTGCATTTTGGAGATACTCTTTCTTATCTTCCTGCTTGTCAATCTCGTAGGAAACTTCTTCCCCGGTACCACACATTGTTGTCGATGGTCTTAGTTTACTGAGTGAATGAAACACTATCCGATTTCGAGAAAAATGAGGCTCCGAGAAGGCCACGATTCGACTGAAGTGATAGCTTGCCATGACGATGTGAAGCGACAATTTCATTTTCGGAGGAAAGATTCTTTCGGTAAACTGTTACTTTGGACACAATGAACCAGATTGAAAGGAGCGCGTATCTTCAATCGCACAGCAACGGCAACAATGTTGTCGAGCACTACCCACTGTCAGGCTAGAGGAACAGGGATGACTGTGATTGGCAGAATTGCGATGTATTTCTTCCTGTCAGTGTCGAGATTCGGGTTTGCAAATCCGTGCGTTCCCTTTTTAATAGGACATATGATTCATATTACATTATAGGGTTTTCCTGAAAACAATTCGGGCTAGAAATGTCTGAGACATATCCATACACTATCAGCTTCACGGCGTGTCGAGTTGACTGTGAGAGCCCAAACAGGCGAGGACGCCTGACTGTGAGCAAAGATTCTAAGTTGCGGTCAAATAGGTCTTCGGTTTGCAAGATGGGCCGCAAAAGTAACAAGTCGAGGAGAACAACGAGAAAACCGGTAAAATCCAGTTCTTCTTGTTGGAATTTTCTACCCGACGCTGGACCAGGTTGCCACATTGCACGCCATGACACATTCTGTTCCTCGCCAACGTCTTGGGTCATTGAATGGGAAACGGTGGACCCGGCCGACTTCTCCGATGAAGACAACGAAGTTCCAGATGTAGCTGTTGATCCTGAAGAAAGAACGCTTTCTTTGTGTAATATTCGAGACAAACATGTGGTTGCCTATTTAACGGTATTCGACACAGTACTCCGAGGAGCCGATGGCAGAGAACTAGAGAGGGGCAGAACGGTGAACAACCAAGGCGTCTCCCAGTCGTGCACTACTCTCATTGTGCTATGCCCACCTTTTACATTTGCTCATCTCTGCTATTTAGATATCTCAAATGAGGGCGAAATGCTGGAAAACTTAAAAATTGAAAGCGACGTACAAGAATGGAAAAAGCACCCCAATCCATCGGACACGCACTTGACATCGGTATCGTTTCCTTTCCGTTTGGAAGGAGGCCCATATTTATGTACGCAAGGAGAAGGTGGACAACTTACGCATTTTTTTGCGGGCAACCAACACGCCCTCGACTTTCGATGCCCGGTCGGAACGCCACTATTGGCGGTGGGACATGGCACGGTAATTGATGTGAAGGACACGAATGCGAAAATTACTGGGGTAGCCGTGTCGAATTTGTTCGAGTGGAATTCTGTACTACTCGAGCTTGACGGTTCATCAAAAGAAGGTAAAGGGGATCCACTCTTTGTAGAATATGTACACATTCAAGGTGCCTCCGTTCAAGTTGGTGACAAGATAAAACGCGGTCAGGTGATTGCCACTAGTGGAACCGTTGGATTCAGCCCCGAGCCGCACTTGCATTTTTGCGCATACCGGAGCCCCGACATGAGCGCACCTACCGTCCGTGTATATTTTCATTCTACTAGAGATCCGCAGGAGACGTTCCTTCCACGAGCGGGGCAATACTACGATACCAACGGCCTCGTTGAACAAGACGGTGATACCGCAACGAACGACGATGTCGGTTCCTAGGAACGCTGTAAATCTTGCTTCGTCCCGAGCAAATGTTTTGATCGGACTAAAAGAAGACTTACCATGCTTATACTATTTTTAATTTTTAACCTGAGCGACCGAGACAGTTTACTGTTAGTTTTACTACTGATAGTGAATGATAATAAAGCAACACGACAACCTCCGAACGACGGCGGACGGGCGATCGCGAACGGATGAGGGCCAGATGATGACGCAGAGACCTTCGTTCTCGGTTTTGAGGATGAATTCGAGATGGTTTTGGCAGGGAACAAGAACCATAGTCTGGCAAACGAGTAGACCTTGACGGCTTACAAGAATCACTGCAACCATTTAAAGACCCATAAGGACACTAGCTGCACATCGTCTCTCCAGCGTTGTGTTGAGTGTTTCTTAGGCTCGCATTTGATAGCCAGAATGGGATCATACACAGTAAGATTGATAGCAACTTGGCCTATAATTCTTTTGCTTTTGCTATCAATTTTTGAAAGTGTGAGAGCATTTTCACTCACGACACATCCTCGAGGAGGCTCCCAGCTACATATTTCTATGCAAGATGCCAAAACTAAACGAATAGAAAGATCGATGGAAGATTTCGATCCTGAAATCGCGCGTATGATCGGGTCTGAGGAACGTCGTCAAAGAGTTGGTCTGGAACTGATTGCTTCGGAGAATTTTGCAAGTAAGGCAGTTCGCCAGGTTCTGGGTAGCTGCTTGACCAACAAATACAGTGAAGGAAATGTTGGACGTCGCTACTATGGTGGAAACGCGTTCATCGATCAAATAGAAACTCTTTGTATGAAACGTGCCTTAGACCTCTACGAGCTAGACACAGAAGAATGGGGTGTCAACGTTCAACCCTACTCAGGTTCTCCTGCCAATTTTGCCGTATACACGGCTCTTTTGAACCCCCACGATCGCATTATGGGTCTTGATTTACCGTCAGGTGGTCATTTAACCCATGGTTTTCAAACACCAAAGAAAAAAGTGTCGGCTACGAGCGTTTACTTTGAAAGCATGCCATACGTGGTGTCTGCGGATACGGGTTTAGTAAATTACGATGATATGGAAAAGAGAGCAAAGATGTTCCTGCCGAAATTGTTGATTGCAGGAGGCTCTGCGTATCCAAGAGAATGGGATTATTCTCGAATGCGTCAAATCGCTGACTCGGTCGGAGCCAAGCTCATGGTCGACATGGCCCATATTTCCGGCCTCGTTGCCGGTAAGGTAGCCGAGAGCCCTTTTCCGTATGCTGATGTGGTCACTAGCACAACGCATAAAACATTGCGAGGGCCAAGATCAGGAATGATCTTTGCTCGTCGCGAATACATAGATGCTGTCAATTCCGCAGTCTTCCCGTCACTACAAGGAGGACCACATAATCAGCAAATCGGAGCACTTGCTGTTGCTTTGAAAGAAGCTACCGAACCAGACTTTTTGAAGTACACCAAAGACGTAATTGCTAACGCCAAGGCCCTTGCTGCGGGTTTAGAGAAAAGAGGACACGTATTGGCAACTGGAGGGACCGACAATCATCTCATGCTCTGGAACGTTCGTCAACTTGGTCTGACCGGTTCCAAGGTGGAAAAAGTGTTAGATCTGGCTAGTATCACAACGAACAAAAACAGCATACCAGGAGACACGTCGGCTCTTAATCCAGGAGGCGTCCGTCTCGGTACTCCCGCTTTGACTTCCCGTGGAATGAATGAGAACGACTTTGAAAAAGTTGCAGAATTTTTGCACCGAGGCAGTGAAATTGCTCTCAAGGCAGAGCATGTTGCTGAGTTGGAATTGGATCGTGACAATGGTCAGTCAAAGGTGTTACTGAAGCATTTTGTAGCAGTGCTTGAGCTGGACCGAGACGTCAGAAACCAAATCGATGATCTACGGAAAGATGTGGAAAACTTTGCTTCCCAATTTGAAATGCCCGGTAGCGATCTATAATTCAACGCCTAATTGCAGAAAACCATCTAAATGTAGGTTTGTTTTACGATAGTATCCTTTAGGCCCCGCAGCTTAGACACATATCTTCTTCGTCCTCCGTGGTTAGCCCCTGTGTGCCCTTCATGGCGGTCGCCCCTGGTGGCGGTGGCGTAACCATGTTGCTTGAATTTTCCTTGTCCACCAGCTTGACCTCCTTCATCTTGTTCGAGACGAGTTGTTCTTGGTCAACGGTAAACTTGATTGCGTCGGCCTTGGGGCGCGTACGCAAGTAGTACATTCCTGTCTTGAGCCCTTTCTGCCAGGCGTAGAAGTGCATTGAAGTCAGTTTCTTCGAGTTAGGGTCGGCAATGTGCACATTCAAGCTTTGGCTTTGGCAGATGTAAGGAGCGCGATCCGCTGCCATATCCAAAATCGCACGTTGTGGGATTTCCCACACGGTCTTGAAAATCTCGCGAATCTCCACCGGAATCTCGGGGACATTCTGGATAGATCCATTCTCGGCAATGATTCGGTTGCGGACGTTTTCAGTCCAGATGCCACGAGCCGTCAGCTCACGCAACAAGTGCTTGTTAACAACGGTAAATTCGCCAGCTAGCACGCGTCGGTTGTACATGTTGGATGTAAAGGGCTCAGTCGATTCGTTATTTCCAAGGATTTGGGCGGTCGACGCCGTTGGCATGGGAGCTACCAACAGTGAATTGCGGATACCGTGTTCCGCAATCTTTGCCTTGAGGCTGGCCCAGTCCCATCGGTTGCTGGGCTGTACGTTCCAAAGATCAAATTGAAGCTGTCCTTTGCTCGATGGAGACCCAGGGTAAGACTCGTAGTGGCCGTCCACTGCCGCCAAATCACAACTGGCAGTACAGGCTCCAAAATAGATGGTCTCAAAGATATCTGTGTTGAGTTTACGAGCTTCTGGAGAATCGAAAGGAATTCGCAGCATTTGGAAACAGTCCGCCAAGCCTTGGACGCCGATTCCAATTGGGCGATGGCGCATATTGGAGCTTCAAAAATGGAGTAGGTGGGAAAGGTGAGCGTGGGTGACTTCCGTGTTCGTCGCACGTTAAAAAAGAATTCGCACGTACCGCCTCGCTTCCTCGATGGGGTAAAAATTTCGGTCAATAATGCGATTGAGATTCTTGGTCACGACTCCACTGACTTCACGGAGCTTCTCAAAATCAAACGACCCACCCTGACCATATTGGCCGGGTACCACCAGTTTGCTTAACGAAATGGACGCCAAGTTGCAAACGGCCGCCTCGTCCGGTGCGGTGTATTCGACAATTTCGGTACACAGGTTTGAGCACTTGATGGTACCCAGATTTTGCTGGTTTGACTTGCGGTTACAGTGATCCTTGAAGAGCATGTACGGCGTTCCCGTCTCGACTTGGGAGTCAAGAATGGCAAACCACAGCTGCTGCGCCTTGATGGTTTGTCGGACTTTGCCTTCTCGTTCGTAGCGTTCGTACAGGGCTTCAAACTCGTCGCCGAAACAATCGGCGAGACCGGGGCACTCGTTGGGGCATAACAAGGACCAGGTGCCGTTGTCCTTGACGCGCTTCATGAAGAGATCCGGCACCCACATGGCGAAGAACAAATCGCGCGCGCGATCACTTTCGTTCCCGTGGTTTTTGCGCAGATCCAAAAAGGCAAAGACGTCCGCGTGCCAGGGTTCCAAGTAAATGGCGATGGATCCCTTGCGTTTGCCACCGCCCTGGTCGACGTACCGCGCCGTATTGTTAAAGACACGGAGCATGGGTACGATGCCGTTGGAGGAGCCGTTAGTGCCGCGAATGTAGCTCTGGCTGGCCCGAACGTTATGAATGGCGAGGCCAATACCTCCAGCATACTTGGAAATGACGGCGCAGTTCTTGAGCGTATCGTAGATGCCGTCGATGGAGTCTTCCTTCATTGTCATGAGAAAGCAGGAACTCATCTGTGGCATGTTGGTGCCGGCGTTGAAGAGCGTGGGGGTGGCGTGCGTAAAGTATCGCTCCGACAGAAAGTTGTAGGTCTCAATGACCCGAGGGATATCGTCTCCGTGGATACCGACGGACACACGCATGAGCATAAGCTGCGGGCGCTCGGCAATCTTGCCATCGACCTTGAGCAAGTAGGACTTTTCGAGCGTTTTGAACCCGAAGTAGTCGTACTCGAAATCACGCGCGTGTACAATGGCGCCGTCGAGTTCGTCCTTGTGCTTTTGCACAATCTGATACACTTCTTCGGAAATCAGAGAGGCGGGTTCACCCGTTTTGGGGTGTTTGTAATTGTAAAAGACTTCGACGAGATCGGAGAAACGAGCAATCGTCATTTTGTGCAAGTTGGAAACCGAAACGCGCGCCGCCAGGATGGAATAATCGGGATGCTGGGTAGCGAACGAAGCAGCGGTCTGTGCCGCGAGTCTGTAAAAGCAAGGAATGCCCGCGGTAAGAACCGTTCACCCGTTCCGGTACCCACTGATTCTCGCGTGGAGATTTGCGATACAGGAATTACTTACTCATCGAGTTCCGAGGTCGTCACACCCGGGTAGACACCCTGAATCACTTTCTGGGAAATAATCACCGGATCCACATGCTAAAAGAAAACGACCGTACACACATGCGGTGAGAGGACGTCGGAACGTGTCGACGTCGCGGCAGAGCCGCACCAATGCCTTTCAGGGTCACTCCGAGGAGCGTGGCAACCTACCTTGGCGTCCAATCCGTAGCAGAGCTTGGAAACGCGGCTTGTGATCTTGTCAAAGTGCACAGACTCGCGTCTGCCGTTGCGTTTGAGCACATACATCGACATGCTGGGAAACAAAGGAAGGAACAAAACAATAGAATAAGAACAAAGTGATCAATCGACGGTATCGACAAAATCCCGACCGTCAGTGGGGACGAACAAATGTGGCGTGCGGTTGTGAGGAATGACAGGAATACTGGGCTAGCTGGCTCGGCGCGAAAAAGTTGCTTCCAGCGGCGCGCGCGTCGCTGTCGAGCTACCCGCAAGGCAGTGCCGGCTATTGGGCGGTACGGTTTAAACCAAGGATAACTCTGGCGCCACAAGCCCGCCCAGCCCCAGTCGATTAATACTAGGACAGTCCGATATTTCAATACTTATTAAACTGATGGACCTTTGAAACAACGCGCCATCCTGGTGCCTTGTGAATGATGTGCATAGAGTAAAAGAGTCTGAGACGGCAATTATCGCTCCCACCATGAGGATGATTCGAAACGCAACGTCCAAACAACAACGGTTCCAAAATAGACTAATTTCCCCCTTTTTGCTTGCTTGCTGTTAGTTCGATGTATTTCGAGCTAATTGCGGATAGACCGTCATTGTAATTCACGTTTGGACTACGTTTTTGTTGTATATTCATCCCCACCCGAGGCAACTGATTAACGGGACTAATTGCCAAGGATGAGTACTGGCACTTCGCCGAAGGCTCCAATCTACAATCAATACAAGCGCAAGGCCCCGTTTTCGTCCTGTTCGAAAGGATCGGCTTCTGCGGACACCTTTCCAATACGGCAAGAACAATCCGCTTCCCGAATTCCTCTCACAGAGATACGGAACCAGTATGCTTCTACCTCCACTAACCGTAGACAGAGACGATTGTCAATCCCCAATGCCATTTCGGTCCAATCTCCCCTGCTCCCCTCTCCCACAACTGCCTTGCAGCTGCTACAACGGCATCAGCAACGAACGCACACCCTCAGATTAATACCGAACGGTTTGGAATCCTGGTTGTCCTTGGCCCGGCCCGGCATTTACGAACTCGTGGGGGAGGCCGGAACCGGCAAATCACAAACCGCCCTTAGCGTGTGCGTCCAAGCAGCTTCCTCGACGACAGGCCCCTCCCGAGAACCACCGTTGATTGCCGCACCCACCACCGGCACTGACGTCTCTTTGCATCTGATCCCGTGTCGTGCAATATACATTTCTCTCAAGGCTCAAAACAATGTCGTACAAATCGTCAAACGACTGGAACAAATGGTCCTCTCCCGGCAGGAACAACGACCGGCGTCCACACCTGACCAAATGAAGGCTCCTACCAGATCTCCCCCTTGCACTATTTTGCAGCGCATTCTGACACGCGCAGCGTGGAACGCAGAACAACTCACGCAGGTATTGGACGAATTGCCAGTCTTGCTAAAATCCGGCACCGTCCGTGTGCTCGTCTTGGATTCCATTGCCGACATGTTCCGCACCAGCGAGGACACGGACGGCACTCGTTCGCAACAATCGTCACACCACCATGCGGCTCGCTCGGCCATTTTGTTTGGACTCGCGGCGCGTCTCAAAAAACTGTCGGACGTCTTTGATGTCCCCGTACTCGTCATCAATCAAGTGGCCCTGTCCGGAGTCTGGACCAAGCCCGCCCTGGGTTTATCTTGGGCGCACTGTATCGACGTACGGTACATTCTAACCCGACAGGAACGCGGCGGAGACGCGGGTGTCGTCTTTGGACGCCGCGTCACGTTGGACGCGTCGTCCAGCCATGCAACCGGACAGCACAAGGCCTTT
>Ga0160421_1000164_pt1 | contig 19181 bp, 18 predicted proteins | sample TAMARWmetagpilot_FD_108195 | JGI IMG/M metagenome (GOLD analysis project Ga0160421, IMG submission 108195) | Phycosphere-associated microbial communities from TAMU algal ponds, Corpus Christi, Texas, USA - TAMU ARW-7 10/27 metagenome pilot | ecosystem: Engineered > Artificial ecosystem >... | reverse complement strand
GTGCGACAATTTGTCACATGGTCAAGCACGATTCAGTTTGTAAACTGTGCTGCAAGTTAACGTGTTCACCATCGGACTATAAACATGCAGAAACCCTTTACACTCACTCGTACTAGTTTTCTTGTTTTCACCGCCCTGAGCGCGCTTTCAAGTCATGCTGAGACCACTCAAGACGCCACCGAAATTATTGAAGTCAAAGGCCATCAAAGTCAGCGTCCTTTGGGTGATTTATCTCAACAGCTACGCGAGCAAGGCGTCGACTTTTCTGCAGCCGGCGGCGTATCGGCCTTGCCCGTTATCAACGGCATGATGGGTGATCGCGTTAAAGTGATTATCGATGGCGCCGAGTTAACCGCGGCTTGCGCTAATCAAATGAACCCTCCACTTTCCTATATATCAGCGAATCAAGCAGCGGCAACACAAGTTATTGCTGGTATAACACCGGTGCGTAGCGGAGGTGACAACATCGCGGGTGTTATCAATTTAGAACAAATGCGTACTCAATTTAGCGATACCGAGCAGCTCTCCTGGCAGCAAGGCTATTTCGCAGGCGAATACCAAAGTAATGGCGACAAATGGCTAGCCGGTACCGGTGCCCATTGGGCGAGCAGCACATGGTCAGTTGACTATCAAGGTGCTTACGAGGAATCCAACAGCTATGAAGACGGTCATGGCGATACCGTGCTCGATACGCTCTATCAAGCGCAAAACCATGCTCTCACTACGGCTTGGCGCGATGAACGGCAGCAATTGACCACTAAGCTCACCGCGCAAGCAATCCCCTATCAAGGCTTCCCCAACCAATACATGGATATGACCGATAACCAAAGTGTGGGCGCTCATATTAAGTATCAACGTCACTTAGATCAGGGCGCGCACTTCACGGGCTACTTCAATTGGCAATCGGTCGAACATGAAATGGGCTTCTTCACCGAAGAAAAGCCCGGCATGATGCCGATGGTTACCGATGCCAGTGATCGCAGTTATAAACTACATTGGACGCTCCCGGTTTCGTTAATCGGCAGTCATGCAAGCGATATTACTCTAGGTCACGAATTATTCGATTACCAACTCGATGACTATTGGCCTGCCTTGACTGGCTCAATGATGATGGGACCCAACCCCTATATCAATATTAATGACGGCGAACGTCGGCGCGTCGCTTTATTTGCCGATTCAGATACGCAACTGACCAACGACTGGTGGATTAATGCAGGTGTACGTATCGAACATGTGCGCACCCAGGCTGGCGAGGTACAGCCTTATAACGAGAGTCCGATGATGGGGATGCCAAACCCTGATGCGGACGCGGCATCAAGCTTCAATCAATCCGAGCGTGAACAAACAGACACGCTAGTCGATTACACCGTGGCCGTTAAGCATAGACTAGACGCACTACAAATCCTCGAACTGGGTATCGCACAAAAGAATCGTGCGCCCAATTTATATGAGCGCTACAGTTGGGGACGTGGAACCATGGCAACCACTATGATTGGCTGGTTCGGTGACGGCAATGGCTATGTGGGACGCATTAATTTAAAGCCAGAAACAGCGCAAACCCTCAGTGCAACTTATCAATTAGAAAGCGCTCACGATGATTGGCAACTTTCGCTAAGTCCGTTTTATACGCGAGTAGATGACTACGTTGATGCTGAGGTGATCGGCACATTTAATCGCGGTACATCCCCCTTAACGGCGCGCAACATTCTACAGATGACCAATGTTGACGCTACACTAAAAGGTATCGATGCCCAATATAACCAGCGTTGGAGTCAACTCTTGGGGGCTGACGAGTGGCGGCTGAGTGCGTCCGCAAAATACACCCATGGCGAGCAACACAACGGGCGCCCGCTCTATCAGATTCAACCACTGACCCTGCGCGTCGCGCTCAGTCAGCAATGGGGGGCATGGGAACAAACCGTTGCAATTGAACACGTCGCAGAAAAAGATCGTGTCGATCCGCAGCGTTTGGAAAACCGCACTGAGGCCTATGAACTCATCAACTGGCAACTCAGTTACACCGCTGCACAGTGGCAGGTCAATATGGGTATCACCAATGTATTGGATGAGTTTTACCGACAGCCACTCGGCGGCGTCAATATTGCCGCACAAAAAGCAGCGGTCAGCGCGGGGTTTGATAATATCGCCGGCGCAGGACGTTCAATAAACTTTGGCGTCCGCTATACATTTTAAGTAAGCTTGCCCTGAGTATTTTTAATGAGGCGATAACATGATTTTGCTTATCTGTATGGCGGCATTTCGCAAACGCCGCCTCACAGTTATTTGGATGTTTGCCCTGCTACTATTAGAAATAGTCGCGCTTAACTTGCTTATCGCATTTAACGGTGCCGCGAGTAACCCTTTCAGTGCAGTACTCTTAATTCCTGTAGTCATGGCCTGTGTTTGGTTGCCACGATCTGCAGCTCTGACCATTGTAGGCTTTAGCATCGCGGCACAATGGACACAATGGCAGTTTACTCAGTTCGATGCCAGTCACGCCATGCTTGCTCATGCACAGGGCATGCTGCTTGGCTTCACGATTACCAGTCTCTTGATAATGACCGTAGTGTTCTACTTACGTCATCGGCTTAATCAACAAGAGCATCAACTACACGCACTGCGCGAAAAGCAATTACGTAACGAGCAGCTATTGGCAATAGGTACCGCCGCCGCACAACTTACACACGAATTGGCGACACCGACACAGGCAGCACAGTGGCTTCTCGAGGAAGCACTAGAAAAAACTCAGCCCACGCCCGATTGGTTAAACGACCTCAGTCTACAGTTTTCTCGCATCCAAAATAAGCTCGAGCACTGGCGCCATGTCACGGACGACGTACGTCATCAACGTACTGTCAGTATCAATGCACTTGCCCTAGCGACGGAGATTCAACATGTGATGCAGTTGGCGCGTCCTGAAGTCGCCATCAGCTGGCAGGTCGAGCGTCAGCTTGAGTCGGTCAACATCAACGCTGACCGCACGCTGTTACCCGCGCTAAGCAATGTCATTGTCAATGCCTGCGATGCGCAAAAGCAAATCAGCGACGCGCCCGTTTTAGCGTCTATTATGACCGACCAAAACGGATTCTGTATTGAAGTACGCAATGCCGGCCATTCAGATAATTTGAGTCAACTCGGACAACGACTCATGCCAAGCGATGACGGTCATGGTGCAGGGGCAGTGATCAGTAATGCCACTTTAGAAAAGTTTGGCGGAACGCTACGCTGGACTCACGCAAATAATGAGGTAGTCACGTGGATAACGCTTCCCTTATCATCATAGATGACGACACAAGCTATCGTAGTGTATTACAACGTCGGCTCACTCAAAAAACCGACTTTTCGGTGGCAGCATTTGCCTCCACGGAAGAGGCGCTCAACGCACCCAAATCATCGCATTGTCACGGGATTATTTTAGATATGATGCTCGCTGACGAATCGGGCCTTGATGCCATCGCACAACTCAAGCAACACTTTGACCCCAGCCACCTGATTATGCTCACAGGCTATGCCAGCATTGCCACGACCGTAGAAGCCATGCGACGTGGCGCAACCGATTACCTGGCTAAACCGGTCGCACTTAACACCCTGCTTCAGCGTCTTATTCCCACCCAGGGTTTCGCTGCTTCAGACTCATCAGAGTCGACACTAACACCGGCCCAACTCGAATGGGAACATATTCAACGTACTCTGCTCGACCACCAAGGTAATATCAGTGCAACGGCTAAAGCACTGGGGATGCACCGGCGAACTCTACAACGCAAACTACAAAAGATGTCACCTCGCGGATAAAATACACCAACATACGCTAGACATTTACAGCGTTTGTTTTATATTTGTTAAGAGTATATTCAAAAAACTATTTCTCTTATCATATAAAGAGAATCAGAGGTGCGGTTTATGCCATCGTCTCGGGCCACGACACTTAAGCAAACGGGTTTGATGAACTCTGTTTCCGAGCGCGCATTCGACAATATTGCTTATATTGCCAAGCTTATCTTCAATACCGATATCGTATTGATAAGTCTTGTGGATGACGAGCAGCAATGGTTTAAGGCCAAAATTGGTCTCTCATTATGTGAAACCCCTATCGATGTGTCGATCTGCCAATTCACCATTCAAAGTGATGAACCTTTTATTATTAACGACGCACTGACTGACAGCCGTTTCTCGAATAATCCGTTGGTAACAGGCTATCCATTTATTCGTTTTTACTGCGGTATCGCGTTGCATGCACCCAATGGTCAGAGAATTGGCACCCTGTGCCTTATTCATGGTTCTCCACGAACCATCAGCAGCCATGAACTCAAGATCCAACGTCATTTGGTACACATGATCGAATATGAGTTTATGCGTCGCACACGGGCTCCGCTACCCGATGCAGTGCAACCCAGTCGGTTAAATGAGGTCATTATCAAAGCTCAGCATTTATTGCTAACAACCCATAATGACCAGCTCACTTTTGACATTTTGCTCGACGACATCCTTAAGCTGACCTCGAGCGCTTTTGGGCTCATCGGCGAAGTCCTCTACGACGAGGATCAGCAACCTTACCTCAAGGTTCATAGTTTAACCAACATCGCTTGGAATGCTGAGACCAATGCCCTATTTGAACGTAACAAGGGCAATGGCTTAGAGTTTAGAAACCTCGACAACCTACTCTGTAAACCGCTGGTTACCGGAGAAGTCGTGATTACCGATAACGCTGCGGAAGATAGCCGTTCCGGTGGCACACCTTACGGTCACCCTCCCATCAAAAACTACGTGGGTATTCCTGTATACTCGGGTGAGACCATGGTGGGTTTAATTGGCCTTGCTAACCGTATTAATGAATACACACAAGCCTTTGTTGATTCATTGCATGCGCTGACTTCTGTGGTCGGCGTTTTGATCGAACGAAATCGCATGGTGCAAGAACGTAAACAATTTACCGTCAGCTTACAACACGCCGCCTATCATGATGAGCTGACCGGTTTACCCAATCGGCGCCAGCTCGATAGAGAAATCAAAAAGCTGACTCATGCACTGGAGCCAGCGCAGTTTTCTGTGTGTTATATCGACTTAGATGGCTTTAAACCGATTAACGATAATTATGGCCATGAAGTGGGCGATAGAATGCTGAAGCTCGTGGCTGCGCGTATTAAACATCTCATTTCTCCCAAGGATTCGGTCGCACGTATCAGTGGTGACGAGTTTGTCGTGTTACTCAACCGCCCCGCCAATACAAACGACTACCAACGAATTATCGATACCATCGCACAACCTTACTCGATTGATGACATTATGATTATGGTATCAGCCAGTATGGGGGTGGCCGTGTTTCCCAATGATACCTCCCACGCCGATCAGCTCATTCGCTTTGCCGACCAATCCATGTATCAGGCTAAAAGTGAGGGCAAAAACCAAGTCAGTATTCACGATGCTAAACAAGCCTCCGAGCGCGAGCACAAAATCGAATTTATTAAGGAGCTTCTGTATGCCATCGACAATCGGCAAATTGAGTTCGCCTACCAACCCAAATTTGATCTGGAAGCGAACCAAATGGTCGGTGTTGAAGTGCTCAGCCGCTGGCGTCACAAAACCCGAGGTCTATTGATGCCAGGCGCCTTTATTCCACAAATTCAAGGTTCACAAGCCGCGATAGCGCTCGACCACCACGTGCTGAATGAAGCCCATCACCTTCAAGCAATGTGGCGTCGTTCAGGTCACCAACTCAATGTCAGTGTTAATATTAGCGGGGATTACTTTAATAGTGATTTATTTAAGCGTCGCTTAGAGGCCATGGCAGAGTCAAATACAGGACACGATAACGGCATCACATTAGAAATTTTAGAGACCACCACCATCGATGACCTCGATGAAGCGGTCGGCATACTCAAGCGCTGCCGGCATTGCGGCTATCGCACAGCGCTTGATGACTTCGGAACACACTACTCGTCGCTCACCTATTTCAGACGTCTGCCCGTCGATGAAATCAAAATCGATCGAAGTTTTATCACTAACTTACAAACCAATACCAACGATGAGGCCATCGTCGAGAGCATCATCTACTTGTCGCGTCGATTCAATCGTGAAGTGGTCGCAGAGGGCGTGGAGACCCAAGAACAAGCGGATCATTTGCTATCGCTTGGCTGCCATTTGATCCAAGGCTATTTAATTTCGCCCCCAGTATCTTTAGAAGAATTAAGCTATAACGCCATACTGTCATAAAAGCTTCATCTAAATCCTTATAATGAGTGGTCGATAACTAAAGAGTCTTCGGTTCTTTGAGTTCATTGCTATGCACCGCTCACCTTCAAACTATGGATTTTCAATGTCGATTAAGCAGAAGTTATACTTACTCGGTACGGGCGTTATTGTTGCCTTGTTGCTGTTAATGGGGATTTTCCTGTTCTCTCAAGCCCAGATAGCATCAATTAACCAAGCTGATCAGCAACAATCGCAACTCAGTCGACTCATCAACGAACTGCGCATAGCCGAGAAAAATTTCTTACTCGATAGCGACCTCCAATACAGCCAGTCGGCGCAACAACACATTGAGCGTATTCAAAGTACCCTACAACAGCTCGAGCAAACCGTCACTTACCCTGAAGTGTTGACATTGCTCAATCGCATCGACGACACCGTTGCCTTGTATCAGCAACGTTTCACATCACTTGAGCAAGCCATGGTGGAGCGTGGACTGACGCGGAAACTTGGCGCCTACGGCGCGCTCCGCGATGCGACACACCAACTTGAGGCGGTACTTGATAAGCGTAACGATAACGCGACCTTAGTGACACTGCTGCAGCTTAGACGTGCAGAAAAGGACTTCATGCTACGTTGGGAAGATGGCTACGTAGACAAAGTAGCGCGTATCGCTGATCAGCTTAGCAATCAACTGATGGGCTCCGCTAACGACCAAAGCAAAGTCAAAGGCTATTTGGTTGAGTTTAACCGTTTTGCCGACCTCTCCCGAGGCATCGGTTACACGCTAACGGATGGACTCAAAGGTGAGCTTAGAACGCAGGGAAATGAACTCAATGACGCGCTCAGTAACTTAAGCAACGTGCTCAATAAACAGCTTGAGCAACAACAACAGCAAGCCACTTGGTTGCCGATTATCATTACCCTATTGGTTATCGCGCTTATGATTGTGATGCTTTTTTGGGTAACGCGCTCGATCAACAAGCCGTTACAGACGCTCAAAGCTCAACTCAGTCAAATCCAAGAAAATAATGATTTGTCAATGCAACTCGATAAACATCAAAACGATGAGTTCGGCGCCGCAGTTGATCACGTCAATCAACTACTTGCCTACTTTAGAGGCGTGATAGAAAACATTCGCCAAACCAGTATCAGCGTCGGCGAATTATCTCAACAGTTGTCAGGTACGGTCTCTCACTCTTCACGTAAAACCGAGCAACAAAATGCGGAAATAGAACAAGTGGCTGCAGCGGTTGATGAGGTCGGCTCAACGGCACATACCATTGCCGAGGACGCCGAAGGTACTGCGCAACAAGTTGACGAAATTGCTCAACAGGCCTCGACGGGTCGCAGCGTCATTAACTCCGCCGTTGAAAAAGTGAACTTCCTTGCGGAGCGATTGGCAAACAGCAATCAGCATGCATCCGAGCTTGCTAAACGTAGTCAAGGCATCAGCGATATTGTTGCCGTTATTAATGGTATCGCCGAGCAAACTAACCTACTAGCGCTAAACGCAGCGATTGAGGCAGCCCGTGCGGGTGAGCAAGGACGCGGATTTGCCGTTGTTGCAGACGAGGTACGTAATTTAGCGCAGCGTACGCAAAAATCTATCAATGAAATTGAGCAAATTGCCACCCAACTTTCAGAGCAAACAACGGTTATCGTACAGTCATTGGAAGAGTGCAATGAACTAGGTGACGAAAGCCGCCAGGAAGCAGCGCGTTCTGGCGACCTATTTACTGAAATTAATGAGCAGTTAATTAAAGTAAATGACCGTTCAGCCTCTATTGCCACTGCTGTTGAGCAACAGTCGAAGGTCGTTGATGACACCTCGCAAAATGTCGTGCGAATTAAAGACGCAACCAATGACATTTTAGCGGATGCACGCACCAATGCGGAGACAGCCGAGCAACTAAGCCGATTCGCGCGCGAGTTAGGCGATTCCGTTGCACAATTTAAATGCGATTCGGGTCGCTAGGTATTACTCATTTCCATTAATATAGCCAAATACATTTGATAATTGTTCTTATTAGCAATATCATTCAGGCAATGTTAATGAATGATGGAATGCCCTATGACGCAAAGGCAATGGTTTAAAATTCACGGATGGTGTTCGCTCCCCATATGGATCGTATTTTGTTTCGTCTGTATCACAGGCACCATCGCGGTATTTAGCCACGAGTTAACTTGGCTATTTAACGAAAACGCACGTGCTTTAAACCCCAATGATTTAGCGCCAATCGCTATGTCAGAGCGCGTCGCTGCGGTTAAAACCCTGTATCCATCCGCACACATAACAACCGTCATGACGTTCGAGTCTTACCTGACCAACGCGGTGATGTTTTCTGCCGACTCCGTTCCAGCGGGCATAGCTTACGTCAACCAATACACAGGCCAAGTGCAGGAAGTCAATCAAGGTATTACCTTTATCAACTTCATGCGATCTCTGCACGGCTGGCTACTATTCCCTTGGCAAAGTAGCTACAGCGTCGGCTACTATCTAGTATCGGCGATGTCCTTTGTGATGATGGGTGCCTTAGTCAGCGGCTTGGTTATCTACAAACGTTTTTGGCGCGCCTACACGCAACCTAAGATTCGGGTGAAACAAGGTAAAAAGTCGATCCTTTCAGACCTTCACAAACACGCCGGTGCGTGGTCTATCTGGCTTATCATGATCATGAGTTTGACGGGTCTGTGGTACTTCACGCAACAAGTACTCTGGCATGCGGATATCGATATCGAGCCTCATGCACCGACAGTGAATATCAGTGATGTTCCGCGTGGTGAAGCCCCGGCTGAACCCACTGTCAGCTTTGACCAAGCCATGCAAATCGCACAAGCACAATTCAGTGACCTACAACCCAGTTATGTCATGATGCCAGAGCACAATCGCGATATGTATAAGATTATGGGCGGTGGAGACTTCATTTTTTATGATCAATATTCCTACCGCTTAGCCATCAACCCATGGACAGGTGAAGTTGCACAGGCTGCCTCTCCCGCCAATATGTCACCATTGCAAACCGTCATGCATGTCGTTGATCCATTGCACTATGGCACTATCGGCGGTATCTGGACCAAAGCGATTTGGTTTGTTTTCGGTCTCATTTTGTCAGCGATGTCGATCACAGGGTTTATGATTTGGAGCTCAAAAATAGTACAGGCAGCGCGCGCTAAAAAAGCGGCTAAGCGTGAACAAAAGCTGTCAGAACAAGGAGCATGATATGGCACGTTTGAAGAATACATTTTGGCATCGTAACAAATTCAAGTTATCGGGTCTGATACTCATACTGCCCATCTATTTTCTGTACGAGTCGTTACAACCACCGGAATTTCCCGAAGTATGGGAATCAAAACCTGTGGGGCAGCTTGAGCTGGCATTGCAGCCAATGAACAATGAACCGCCCTACGCGCACCATGAAGATTGGGTTAAAGATTTCTCAGTTTGGGTCAATGATGGCGCTGTCAAAAATATCCGCCAAGCCTATATCAATATCGGCCCGCGCCCATTGCCATTGAACCAATTGGAACAAGACGATGTGGGTATTCTACACGGCAGTGATAGTTTGCAACATGTACACGCCATCGCACCCCGAAAATATTCACCGTCTGATCAGGTGTGGCTGACGTTACAGAACTGGGATGGTAGTCAACATGTTCAATCGTGGTCGTTACCGCCGCAATGGGTTCCCGCGAGTTAATGTAAATTACACTAGCCAAGTTCCGTACTTTTGATTACTCTGCCACTATAACTCGTTGGTGGAGTCATCCATTTGCGCATTGATCGTGTATTTCGAAAGCTTGCAAACACGCTGCCCTTTATGATGGCGTTTATCGATACTGAGCGGCGCTATCAGTTCGTTAACGAGCGCTATGAACAGTTTTTTGGCGTCAAATTTGCCGATCTTAAAGGCAAGTTAGTGGCCGAAGTATTGGGTCCCGAGTCTTACGAGCGTATCTCTAAAATCCATTCCAAAGTGCTTGCGGGTGAAGACGTTTCACTGCGGGAAAAAGTGACGCTCCGTAATGGGCGTGTGTTACAGCTTGAAATTAAGTATGTCCCAAACCAAAACCAACGTACGGGGCAAATTAACGGATTTTTCGCCATTATTAACGACGTCACTCATTACGCATCGGCATCCGAAGTATTGCGCGCCGTCCATGATGTGATGAACCGACAATCAATGGGGTTATCCACCGATCGCATTACCAAACTACTCAAGCTCGGCTGTGAATACTTAAATACCGATATCGGTATTGTAAGCCGCGTGGTCGATAATGAGTACACCGTTAAATACGCGTGGTCCACCGGTGATCCTATTCCCCCCGGGACACAGTTTGAACTCGGTAATACGTACTGCTCGGTCACTTTGGCGGCGAGTGATGTGATTGCCACACGTCACGCCTCAACGAGTAAGGAATTCAGCGGACATCCTTGCTATGCCGCCTTTCAATTAGAGACCTATCTCGGTCTACCGATCCGTATCAATGGAAAAGTATGGGGCACGCTCAACTTTTCTAGCCAAACCTCGCGCGGCGCGCCCTTTACCGATCTCGATAAAGAACTCATGGGGCTGCTCTGCTCGGCAATAGAAACGTTGATTATCAACAACTCAAAGACCGATCGCCTCGAGCGCCTCGCCTATACCGACTTTCTCACAGGGCTCAGTAACCGCTTATTCATTAATGAGTTCTTTGAGCGTTTGGTCTATCAAAATCGTGAACGGTTGAATCAATACTACTGCGTATTAGTCGATATTGACCACTTTAAACAGCTCAACGATCAATTTGGTCACGACGCCGGGGATGCTGTACTGCAAGCCGTCGCACTTGAGTTCACCGACAGTCTGCGAAATGATGATGTGTGCGCCCGCGTTGGCGGCGAGGAATTCATGTTACTTATCCACGCTGACGACAAAGTCGATATTGCACGTGTAGTTGAGCGCCTCCGCCAAGACATAGAAAACTTAAAAATAGAACATGATGACGAAATAATTACCACGACGGTATCTATCGGTGTTACTAAATTGCAAGAGCAAGACAGCTTCAACCTTGCGTATAAACGAGCCGATAAGGCGCTTTACCAAAGTAAATCGGACGGTCGCAACTGTACGCGTTGGAACTAACCTTAAATTTTTCTTAAAAGCGGTGATCTAAAGTCAGCACCTGAGACTAAATTACTACTCAATCGTTCTTAAAAATCGTAAGTTCAACAAGCTTTTTTAAAGTTGTTCAAAAAAAAATCGAACAATAAGAAGCGCTTTAACTGAGTATAACAAGATGGCAAAACTAACCTCTTCCTCTATCGTAGATATTCTCGGTGCCATTATCGCCGATGAACTTGGACGTCTGCGCATGGGTGATGAACAGCTCTGGAAAGGTCGCCAGTGGCAACCTAACACCCAAATAGTCTTTGCCAGCAAAGCAACCGGTGATGCACAGGAAGTCATCGTCGACTCGTTTGAATGGATGTCCATTGCCAGCCGTGTGGTCGAATTTTTTCAGCTCGACAGCAGTGGGTTAGAAGATTATCTGTTGCGTTTTTCAACCTTGCAACAATGGGCAGAAGTGATAGAAACGAGTCGGGAAGATCATCGACTCGATATTACGTTTTGCTCCTCGGGTTCGGTAGCACAGGTGTCACATCACCGCCATGATTGGATGGCGCTGCTCGCCGAAGCACAATTTTTTATTGATTTTATTAAGCGTCATGATGTCGAAATTCAGCGCGTCGTTAGTTTTGTCCCACCTCACCATATCTACGGCTTTATTTTTTCAGTACTCGTACCCGAGCTACTCGAAATTCCGGTCGTGAGAGGCCTCAAGGCGTTCTCAATGACCCAAGCCCAGCAGCTAAAAAACAATGATCTGCTGATTGGATTTCCCGCCGCTTTTGAACAGTTTGTACAGATGGACACGGCCTTTCCTCAGGCCGCCAATGCCATCTGCTCAACAGGGCCCTGTGCACCTGCAGTACTGAACGCACTGACTCGTAATGGACTCAACAGTGTATTTGAGGTGTATGGTAGTACCGAAACCGCTGGCGTTGGTATTCGCAATGATCCTAATCAGCCTTACCAACTGTTGCCGCGTTGGATCAAGCAAGGCAAAGAACAATTAATGGATAATCTCTCGCGCGAACTCATTGACTTACCTGATAGCATCCAATGGCATGGTCCCGGTTTATTTGAGCCGCTAAAACGCAATGACGATACACTTTCAATCTGCGGTAAATCAGTCCATCCAGACACTATCGCTGAGGTAATCCGCCAACATCCCAATGTCAGTGATGCACGCGTGCGCCTTAATCATGCTCATGAGAGCCACTCCCTCAAAGCACTGCTGATAGCCGACCCAGAACAACGCTCAGGTCAGTCAGAAACGTTGATCGCACAAGTGCGTACGTGGCTTGCCGATAAGCTTGAACCGCATGAGCTACCTAAACGTTTCGCTGTGCGTGACTCCATTCCAACCAACGAGCTCGGTAAGGAAATCGATTGGGACTCACAGCCTGATTTAATGCGGCGTTAATAGGCACTGATGGCTTGTTGCGACTGACACAGCTCGACAAGCCAGTCTCTCAAAACTTGAATAGAACTGCGATTGGAAAGCGTGCTCGGCACCACAAAATAAAAGCTATCGCCCGTTTTAAGTCCATGCATCGGTAACCTGACTAACTCTTGCTCACGCTCCCGCTGGGTCGTCATAAACTCATTCAATAGCGCGATACCGTGGCTATGTTTAGCAGCCTCAGCGGCCAATAATAAATGACTAAAATGATGCACCTTGGCACTGCTAGGTAAGCGCTTCCCGCCTTGTTTAAACCACATTTTCCAATCATAGCCAGGCGTTGCATGGGCAAACGTATAAGTGGCTGAGAGTAATGGGAAGGCGAGTAAGGCACTTGGGTCGCGCAGATCGTTTAGCCGCGCCCGAATGTCGTAAGAGCAATACGGATATAAATATTCGTCGTATAAATGGGTCACTTCAAAACCGCTCTTAGGGGGCTGGGTGGTTATAAAGCAATCCGCTAACGCTCGTTCGAAGCCACCATCTTCGGTGAGCATGGTTAGCGTTAAATCAACATTTGGGTAGCGTTGCCGGAAACGATCAACCGCTGGGATTAACCACTTCACCGCCAATGAACCATAAGAAGCAAGACGCACGAATCCTGCATCGCCGTGTTGCAGTTGCGAAAACTCACGCTCTATTTGCGCTAGCGGCTCCTCGATATTTTGGTAAAAGGCTTCTCCCGCTGCGGTGAGCAACAACTGCCGCCCTTTACGAATAAACAAAGCTTGCCCTAACCGCTCCTCTAACAGTTTAATTTGGTGACTCACCGCGCTTTGCGATACGAATAACTCCTCAGCGGCTTTAGAAAAGCTGCCTCGGCGGGCTACCATGGCGAAATAATGGATCGATCTAAACGGTACACTCATACACTAGTATCTAAATTACTCATAGTTACTAGATTTTAATATCATTTTTAATAATATCAAACACACTTTATCCTAACCCCATCTTCAACAACTCATCAGGGGGTTCATCATGGATAAAGCGTTAATTGCTGCAGTGTTATGGTTGGTGTTAGGCAATAATGTCGCGATTCTATCGGACTCACTGATTAAGATGTTGGACAGCTTCGACGCGCCGTTTCAATTTGTCTTATTACGGCAAGTCAGTGCACTACTTATCCTGCTGCCGTTTATTAAACTGCGTGGCGAAAGCTTGGCACCCAAAGGTTTGCGTTGGCATGCAGCGCGTGCTCATATCTGGCTATTCGGCACTGCCTTGATGGTACTGTCACTCACCACTCTGCCGCTTGCTACTGCCAATGCGTTATTTTACGCAGCGCCCATGCTGACAGTCATCATCGCGCGCATGGCATTTAAAGAGCGCGTTACGTGGCACAGTACCGTCACTGTCGGGCTGGGCATGCTGGGCGTGCTCATTATTGTGAACCCAACTGAATTTAACCCATTTGCCGTTGCGGCGTTATTGGTAGCGGGTAGCTTGGCCGTTAATAACCTGCTGATCAAAAAGCTGCCGCGCGAACACGGTATTTTACAGACCTTGTTCCTAACCAACCTGCTGGGACTCCCAGTGGGCATTGCGATGGCGATTTGGGAAGGCGCAGCGTTTGAATGGCAACGTCTACTGTTTGCCACCGGTTCGACCCTGTTTATTATGATTTATGCTGCTACCTGTATCTACGCTTATCGGGCGGTCGATAGCGCAAAAGTCACCAGCGCCGAATATACAGGTCTGATTGGCGCCGTTGCGATTGGTATGGTGTTTTTTGCTGAACAGCCGGGGCTTAACTTCTATATCGGCTCAGCGATGATTATTGCGCCACTGATATGGCAAAGCTGGGCGTTACAGAAAAAACCAGCGACTTCTTAACCGAAGTCGCTGGTACAGCTGCTATTCATAAAGCTTGGCGACCACCGTCATGTTCCATTCGCCCAACTGTTGCTCTTGCGCCTCATTAAACACCGTGCGTGCTGCTGAGGTCATTGGCGCGACTTGGTCGGCTGCTTGCAAACAATAGCCCAGATCTTTTTCAATCAAATCAACCGGAAACTGAGGATCATACGCTTCGCTTACCATGGATTTGCGCACGATACCTGCGGTTTTGCTCCATACCGGTGTCGTCGATACCGCCTCGAGGATCGCATCCGGGTCTTGCCCTTGTCGCTTGAGCATGCCAATCAACTCTGCAAGGGTCGTAACCTGAATGCCCATTAAGGTGTTAGTCACCAACTTGGCAAGCGCGCCAGAGCCCATCTCACCGGTGTGATTGACTTTTTTACCCATCAGCGACAAGACAGGTTCGGCGCGGTTTACCAAATGGGCATCACCGCCCACTAAATAGACTAACTCTGCATTCTGTGCTTGCGGACGCGAGCCTGATACGGGCGCCTCAATCAATTGTTTACCGCGTTGTTGAGCCTGCTGTGCCAGCTCTTTTACCCAGTCCACTGACAAAGTAGAGCTCTCAATCGCAATCGCATCATCGCTCATGCCTTTAAAAGCGCCGGTTTGCTCATCCAACCAAACTGCTGCAGAGGCATCATCATCACGCACCATCGCAATCACAAGTTCGGCGCCTTGTGCTGCCTCAGCCGGCGTATCAGCCCATTGAGCGCCTTGTTCAAGCAACGGCTTAGCTCGGGATTCAGTGCGATTCCAAACCGTCAAAGAATGTCCTGCATCAATGAGATGCTGCGCCATGCGAATACCCATCGCACCTAAGCCTAAAAATGCAATCTGTGTCATATTTACACCTTAATATTTGCCAAAACGAGCTAAGTAGTGTCAGTGTACTACGTATAACGAACGATTTTGATTAGCCATTAGTATCGAATGGCCTACAAATTAAGGAAGTCACCCAATTATGAAACGTATTTTCCAATTCCTCCTCAAAGGGTTAGCCATTTTGCTACCGATTATTGTCACCATCATGTTAGCGCGTTGGTTGCTCGTCACAGTGGAGACATGGTTGAGTCCGATTTGGAAAGCCTTGTTAGGCGAGAGCTATTACTTTCCGGGGCTCGCGTTCGCTAGCTTTCTATTACTTGCAGTACTCATTGGTTTCACCTCGCAGTGGTCGTTTTTGCAGTCCATTTGGCAATTACCAGGAAAGCTGATGAATAGGTTGCCCCTCCTGCGCAACTTATACGGCACCATTAACGATGTGTTCGATATGATGCAAGGCAAAGACTTTGCCGATGAGTCGGTCGTGCTAGTGACTATGCCAGGCAGTAAAATGCAACTGATCGGTATCGTCACCAAACGCAGTGATAAAAAAGCCAAGGACAAAAACGATAAGTTAGTGAATATCATGCCAGAAGACCACGTTGCCGTATTCCTGCCAATGGCCTACAACGTCGGTGGTTACATGATTATGGTGCCAAAAGACTGCGTTCAATCGATCGATATGAAGCCGGCTGATGCTCTGCAATTGACAATCAGCGCAGGACTTGGCAAGAGCCAAGGCAACTTCAAATCAGATGACAATGACTAAACGGGCCGTTGATTGGCTTTGTCTCGGTACATCGCCTGATCGGCGCGAATAAGGATATCCTTAACGCTACTTTCAGGCGCATTGAAGACCGCGACGCCAATACTAAGCGAGGGACGGATGCTGGCTTTACCCCACGCCAATGCGCGCTGTTCAATTTTCTGTCTTAATGACTCAGCTAACCGTTGCGCGCTGTCCTCATTCTTAATGCGGTGCATAATCACGACAAACTCATCACCTCCTAATCGTGCGACGATATCAGTCATTCGCACGCCACTCAGGATCTCATGAGCGACCAATCTCAATAATTGATCACCTGCCTCGTGCCCATATGTATCATTGACTTCTTTAAAGCCATTGAGATCAATATTTACAACAGCAAAGGCTTGTCGCCCCTGATTAAGCTCCGTTAACTTATCTAAATGAGCCATAATAAAACGGCGGTTATATAAGCCAGTTAACTCATCTTCATGAGCAAACCTACGCACCACACGATAAGATCGCCAGAGCGCGAAAACGGCCGCAAATATTAGAAAGCCAATCACTAGCAAACCAATACGCAGTGCCATTAATTGCCGAGACAAAGTGACCGGAATCTCAGTATCAAACTGAGCACCAACGACCCACTCACCATTGGGGATATTAATGACCGAAGTGAAGTCGGTGTCTTCAAAAATCTGCTGGTCACCGAAAAACACCGCGCCCTCCATCCCTTCGGCATCAACACCTCGAATGGCTACAGGTTCATCACTCAAGTCGGCAAACCCTGAAACCTCCATCAGCGAAGGATAATCGATAACTATACTGATACTCCCCCAGTAATCGTTGTTCACCGGGTAGTCATTAAAAACAGGAAACCGCGCTATTACAGCCTTACCACCCTGAACAAGCTCGAGTGGGCCAGATAAGAACACGTCTTGTAATTCACGTGCTTTTAAGACGGTGCGATATTGGTTGGGCGTTGACCTGAAATCAAGACCTATTGCACGCTCATTACCTTGTGGAGGGTAGTTCAGTAAAATAACATCATTAGGTGCAATACCCACATTACGCACATGAGTTGACTTGCTCATCAACTTTTCACCTAACTCTGTCCAATTTTGTATGGCAAGTTGCGGGTCGATTGTGATCACAGTGGCTAAGCTGTCAGCCAAAAACACGTCGCGAAATAGCTCGGCCTCTAACTTTGACTTTGCCAAAGACACGACTTCGCGAAGTCGTTCGTTATGCTTAGTAAGTTCGCGTTCTTTAAGCAAGCCAACCACTGTACTCGTGGCTTGATAAACAACCACAGAGTAAATTAGAAAAACAATAACACCGATAATATACTGCTTTTTCTTCACATCGACACCCATCGCTGGATTTAGAATAATTTAATATTTTTGAATCATACGTTCAAAAATAGCGAAAGGTCACCGTTATAACAAAAATTATGGCGTGTAGTAAAATGTTACTTTATTGTTAATCAAGGGTGGCGAGGCTCATCCAAATTGCCAAACTCGCGATGACAACCGCCGAGCTACCAATCCAACGCGCACGGGTGGGCGTATGGGAAAACGCAATCAATGCAGCGCCTGTCAGCATTAGAAGAAAAGCCATAACGACAAAATCAATAGGAGTCCAGTTAACTTCCTCTGAAAACTGCATTGCCACTGCCGGAATAGCTAAAATGACCACAGTCACACACACCACAACCAACCATTTACTCGACTCTCGCACGGTATTTTCCTCTCAACGTTATTGACCGACCGACTTGTTCTTAAACACGATATAGCCTATTAACGTCAGTAACTGCACAATGATATAGCCAGCCATGGTGGGAAACGAGCCATCTGCAAGCACCACCATGCCAAAAATGATTAGAGGGAAACAGACAATAAATAGTTCAAATAAAGCGCGTTTGACCCATGTGCCCTTTTCCTGTTCAGACATAAAACCTCCAGTACGCTAAGCACTTCAATAACCTTTAAAAAAGCCCGCAATCTCTTTTCCTTTTGCGTGCTCACTTTGCGCTAAAAACAGTTGGTAGAGATTATGTTTGATGAGCTTGCGTCGAAGCAAGAATAAATTGACAGAAATATAAGCGGTCAGCGTGAATAAGGTGAGACCAACGAGCAACGTTGCTAATGTAAGCAGAGGAAGATGATAAGCGCTTAACAACAGCGTAAAAAACACCGCGCCGGATACTAAGCTAATTTCCCATTTAATGGCGCTGAGCGCTACTATTAAAACTTTTAAGTTCAACATACGACATTATTGTTGTTTTTATTTAACGATTTAAATTTGTAAGCACCGCGTAAATGTCTGAACGATCACTTCAAACAGTATTTACATTAAAATAACAATCATCCATATTGTAGGAATCAGATTACAAAATCAAGGATGTCCAATGAATAAAATCATGTTTGTATTGGCACTGATCGCCAGTCTATCAGCGTGTGAGAGTCATCAAGCTGAGCCCTATCAAAAAGACCGCTCGGTCGAATCTCGGGATGAATACAACGGCCTTGAAGGTATGGAGCAGTATCAGAAAGATGAAATTGAACGGATGAAAACCGATAAGTCCGAGGCCTGCCAACAAGCACAAATCGATCTCGCCAAAGCAGAAAGTGAAGGCGATACAAAACGCATCAAGCGTTTAAAAGCACTGGTAGAGGACGTGTGCAACTAACAATTCGCGCTTGCTTCGCGTTAAGCCGGCTGATACAACAAGGCTCTACTCAGTCAATAGTGGAGCCATTGTGAATTTAACTCGTCTCGTCGCCCGATTAAAAGCTGACCGTCCGTATTCTCGCAATGCCGGAGACTGGATCATTGCCGCCGAAAGCGACCGTGGCCGGATCATAAATTCTGCGGCGGTAAGGCGTCTACAACAAAAAACACAAGTATTCCCACTTGAGCGCAATGCCGCGGTGCGGAGTCGTTTAACGCACTCTCTCGAAGTACAACAAAACGGCCGCTATATAACGCG
>Ga0160421_1000162_pt1 | contig 19561 bp, 15 predicted proteins | sample TAMARWmetagpilot_FD_108195 | JGI IMG/M metagenome (GOLD analysis project Ga0160421, IMG submission 108195) | Phycosphere-associated microbial communities from TAMU algal ponds, Corpus Christi, Texas, USA - TAMU ARW-7 10/27 metagenome pilot | ecosystem: Engineered > Artificial ecosystem >... | reverse complement strand
GGGCGACAACATCTCGGCAGACGTGACGCTGATCGTTCCGATCGCGATGGAAGAGAAGCTGCGCTTCGCCATCCGCGAAGGCGGCCGCACCGTCGGCGCCGGCATCGTCGCACAGATCATCGAATAATCGACGGTCTCGCCGGCGATGGCGTAAGCCTGCCGGCGGATCCTTTGACCATTGCAGAACGCGCCCGCAAGGCGCGTTTTGTTTTGGCAGCGCCGGGCCTCGTTGCGCAGTTCATCGAGTGGGTTTCGATATCTTCTGATGGTTTCTCTGGCCTTGCCCCTCCGGGCGGGGCCTTTGCTTTGCGACGATCGTAAAACTGTCGTTGGTATTTAGGATCGCAGCTGCCCGGCTCTTTGTTGTTTCCGGGCTTGTGCCGCGCTTGAAAGTGAAAACGGTTGGACAACTGTTCGCTGGTCCCGGCATACGCGAAATTCATTTGCAATGTAAGCCAGTCGATCGATGCTCCGACAAAGTTATTTAATTCAAATGCCGGCCATTACCGTTAATATTGGTTTAAATTCCATCATGGCCATCGTCATATATATTGTCGTCTCAGTGAAAACTGGGGATGGTTATGACCGTTGGTTCAAATTCTTTATACAGGCACCATACGACTGCATCAGCAATCTGGTTCGTCTGCGCGATAGGCCTTGCAGGACTGGTGGCCACCGCGCTCGTCCTCATGGGATCGGCCTATGGCGGTCGATCTATGCTTGAAGATTACGCGGTCGACTGGTCGGTCCTTGGTATCATTCGGGTTTGCGGGACTACGGCTGCAGCGGCGATTCTCTTCCTCGTCCTTGATCCGTCCGTCTCGGAGGAAAGGCCGGTCGACCTCTCAGGTAGGGAAGGTCGGTTTATCGGGCTCTTGGCGATCCTCTCGGTCTTGACGCTTGCAGCTTCGGCAGCTGCGGTCACTTGGTTCCCGGGTCCGTTGTACGATGCGGTCGACGAACGCAAGTCGATTGCCGTGCTTACCGAAGTCGCTTTTGTGATTGCGCTCTACTGGCTTGGGGCCACTGCCTGGAAGGCCCGTATTTTTGGAAAGATCGCCTTTCTCGGGCTGCATCCAAGCCTTATCGTCATTGGCATGATCATTGCGGTTTTTCTGATCCTGATGGAGGAAATGTCCTGGGGGCAGCACTGGATCGGTTGGAGCGCCGGTGCCTTTTTCGAAGGCAACATCCAAGACGAAACCAACCTGCACAATTTTGCCACCAACAAATTTGAGGCGGTTTACTACACAACGGCTGTGGCGGTATTCGTTGTCTTGCCGCATGTCTGGCCGCGCCATCCCGACCGGCTTCTCGGATCGCTCGAGTTTCTTGTGCCGCCGCGCGCGTATGCACTGGCCGGACTGCCGGTCGCGGGCCTGATGTATCACGAATGGAATGTGGTTCCCTACCAGATCTGGTTCTTCCTGGGTCTTTTCATTGCGCTCTCTGCTTATGGCGCGCTGAAACGGCAGGCGAGCCGGCAGGCGGGCCCAGCACTGGTGCTGGCTTTGGTGTTGATCGGCGCACAGGCGGTATTTCTGATCAACGGCTCTGCGCTGATTCACGGATATGAAGTGTCGGAAATCCGCGAACTTGTCATTGCGATGCTTGTCGCCGGCTATGCTTGTCTGCTGCACCGACGCGTAACCGATGCGGCCCATGCCGTGACGAAGAAACTGACCGGTGTGGTATCGGTGTCAAGTCGTAGACGGCAGGTGCGCGCGTTCCCGCGCGCATAAACACAAATAGCGGGCGGATGAGAAAAGTTCGGACGCACGCCGAATCGGTTCACTTCTTCCTTGCATTGGTCACGCTTTTGACGCTATCAGGTCCGCCATCGGCCTAGGGGTATAGCTCAGTTGGTAGAGCGGCGGTCTCCAAAACCGCAGGTCGCAGGTTCGAGTCCTGCTGCCCCTGCCAGTCCGGCATAGATCGGCCGGCTCGGCGTGATTGGCACGCGATGCGGAGCGCTATTGCTCTTTGATGCGCGGCTGCGGTTGAATGCGCCGGGTCGAGACGAGCGGCGGCTTGTGCCGGAAGGCGCGGGCAAGCTTCGGGCCAGTTCGGCGCATTGATTCAAAAAAGGCCCGTTTCCCTCTTGTGAATTCGGGAATCGGGCTTTATGTAGACCTTAACAGACACGCGGTGCGTGGAGCTGGGAGACCGGCTTTACGCGCCGTATAAGCGTGGACAGACAATGGCATCCAAGACAAATCCGTTTACATTCATCCAGCAGGTTCGATCAGAGACTGCCAAAGTCAAGTGGCCGTCGCGTCGCGAAACCTCGATCTCGACGATCATGGTTCTCGTGATGGTTCTGCTTGCTTCGGTGTTCTTTTTCGCCGCTGACCAGGCTTTGGGTTGGGTCATTTCGCTCATCCTGAACATTGGCGCTTGAGGCGGGGATCAAGATGACTGCACGCTGGTATATCGTTCACGCCTATTCGAATTTCGAAAAGAAGGTCGCCGATTCGATCGAAGAGCAGGCGCGCCAGAAGGGCCTGAGTCACCTGTTCGAGAAAATCCTGGTGCCGGTCGAGAAGGTCGTTGAAGTTCGCCGCGGCCGCAAGGTCGATGCCGAGCGCAAGTTCTTCCCGGGTTACGTGATGGTGCGCGCCGATCTGACCGACGAGGCGTTCCACCTGATCAAGAACACGCCGAAGGTCACGGGCTTCCTCGGCAGTGATTCCAAGCCGGTGCCGATCCCGGACTCCGAAGCCGAGCGCATCCTGACTCAGGTTCAGGAGGGTGTAGAGCGCCCGAAGCCGTCCATCGCCTTCGAGATTGGAGAGCAGGTGCGTGTCTCCGACGGTCCCTTCGCGTCGTTCAACGGCACGGTCCAGGAAGTCGACGAGGAGCGCTCGCGTCTCAAGGTCGAAGTCTCGATCTTCGGCAGGGCCACGCCGGTCGAGCTCGAATACGGTCAGGTCGAGAAGGTCTGACACAGGAATTGCCCGGCGCGCGCAATCTTCATTGATTGCGCGGCTGGGTTTTGCAGCGCCCGGTTTCCGGTGCTGCAAGCCGCGTGGGAGGGGTCGGGCTTTTGCCGGTCCGGTGACCCGCACCACGCAACCGCAGCCGCCGGCATGTCCGGCACGAAGGCGACGTTGAACCGTCGCCGCAACGAGAGGCAGAGAGAAAATGGCTAAGAAAGTTGCAGGCCAGCTCAAGCTGCAGGTCCCGGCCGGATCGGCGACTCCGTCGCCCCCGATCGGCCCGGCACTTGGTCAGCGTGGCATCAACATCATGGAATTCTGCAAGGCGTTCAATGCCGCCACGCAGGAAATGGAAAAGGGTATGCCGATTCCGGTCGCCATCACCTACTACCAGGACAAGTCCTTCACCTTCGCGATGAAGCAGCCCCCGGTGAGCTACCTTCTCAAGCGCGAAGCCAAGCTCAAGTCCGGCTCGAAGACCCCGGGCAAGGAGACGGCCGGTTCGATCAGCCGCGACCAGGTTCGCACGATCGCCGAGACCAAGATGAAGGACCTCAACGCCGCCGATATCGAAGGCGCGATGGCTATGGTTGAGGGCTCCGCCCGCTCCATGGGCCTGGAAGTGACGGGATAAGACCATGGCCAAGACTGCAAAGCGCATGCAAAAGGTCAATGAAGGCATTGACCGTAACAAGCTCTACCCGCTCGGCGAAGCCGTATCCCTGCTCAAGGAGCGCGCAATTGCCAAGTTCGACGAGACCATCGAAGTTTCGATGAACCTGGGCGTCGATCCGCGTCACGCTGACCAGATGGTCCGCGGCGTCGTCAACCTGCCGAACGGCACCGGCCGCGATGTCCGCGTTGCCGTGTTTGCCCGTGGCGACAAGGCAGATGAAGCCCGCGCCGCTGGCGCCGACGTTGTTGGCGCCGAGGAACTGGTCGAGACCGTTCAGGCCGGCAACATCGATTTCGACCGTTGCATCGCAACGCCGGACATGATGCCGCTGGTCGGTCGTCTCGGCAAGGTTCTCGGTCCGCGTGGCATGATGCCGAACCCGAAGGTCGGCACAGTGACCGCAGATGTCGCTGGGGCCGTGAAGGCTTCGAAGGGCGGCGCGGTCGAGTTTCGCGTCGAAAAGGCCGGCATCGTGCATGCCGGCGTTGGCAAGGCATCCTTCGGTCCCGACCAGATCGAGGAAAACATTCGCGCTTTCGCTGACGCCGTGGTCAAGGCCAAGCCGGCCGGAGCCAAGGGCAACTATGTCAAGCGCGTCGCTGTGTCCTCGACCATGGGACCTGGCGTCAAGATCGATCCGTCGACGCTCAGCGTCGCCTGATTTGGAATATTAGGAAAGCCGGACATGGGTCCGGTTTTCTTCAGTTTTCGGCCTTCGGGCCGAAAAGGTCCGGGATCGAAAGTTCCTGGGCTCCCTGTCCGAGATTGCAGGTGGCTGGTCTTGCGGCCCGCCTTAATAGAACAACCTGCATGAGACGGGTACGATCCGTTTTCAGGAGCGAATGCTCCAGCGGTTCGAACCTCGCTTGCCTTGTGCCGCTGCCGTCAATCGGTGCCGGCGTAAGGGGACAGGATCCTCAAGCGTCGCTTGCGGGTTCTTCTGGAATCCCTTGCGGCAAAGGCAAACCCGGCGGGTGGTGCTTGCATCGCCTGCCAACTGGAGAAACGCAGTGGATAGAGCGGAAAAACGCGAATTCGTCGCGGAACTGAACGGTGTTTTCACCAACGCCGGTTCGGTTGTCGTGGCCCACTACGCCGGTCTTACGGTTGCGCAGATGAACGACCTTCGGTCGCGCATGCGCACAGCCGGAGGCACCGTCAAGGTCGCGAAGAACCGCCTTGCCAAGATCGCTCTTCAGGGCACGGAGTCGGAAGGGGTCGCAGACCTCTTCACGGGTCAGACGCTCATCGCTTATTGCGATGATCCGGTGACCGCTCCGAAGATCGCCGTCGAGTTCACCAAGGTCAGCGACAAGCTGGTCATCCTTGGTGGCGCGATGGGGGCGACAACTCTCGATGCGGAAGGTGTCAAGGCGCTTGCCACGATGCCGTCGCTGGATGAGTTGCGTGCGAAAATTGTCGGCATGGTTCAAACGCCGGCAACCCGCATTGCCCAGATCGTCAACGCACCCGCGGGTGCGGTGGCACGCGTCATCGGCGCGCATGCCCGGAAGGACGAAGCCGCATAAGGCGGAACTTCGCTGTGAACAAACCAACACCGGTTCGAACCGAATACAAGGAAGTGAAAAATGGCTGATCTCGCCAAAATCGTGGAAGACCTTTCCAACCTGACCGTCCTGGAAGCTGCTGAGCTGTCCAAGATGCTTGAAGAAAAGTGGGGCGTTTCCGCCGCCGCTCCCGTGGCTGTTGCTGCTGCTGGCGGCGCTGCTGCTCCGGCTGAAGCTGCCGAAGAAAAGACTGAATTCGACGTGGTCCTGGCCGATGTCGGCGCCAACAAGATCAACGTCATCAAGGAAGTCCGCGGCATCACCGGCCTCGGTCTGAAGGAAGCCAAGGATCTCGTCGAAGCTGCTCCGAAGGCAGTCAAGGAAGGCGTGTCCAAGGGCGAAGCTGACGACATCAAGAAGAAGCTTGAAGACGCCGGCGCCAAGGTCGAAGTCAAGTAAGACGGAATTTGTCCGGGGGCGGGCAAGTCCTGCCCCCGGACGTATTCCCGATGCGAACTGATTACCCAAAGGCCTGAAAACGGCCTTTGGGTAATGGGTTCTTCAAGAGGATGGTTTCGAAGCAGACCGCAAGGCACTCCGGCCGCGCCGTACTGGTTCCGAAACGAGATTGAACGAATTCATTTATATGACGGAGTCGCTTGGCCAGCGGCGATCGTCTGTTGCAGGCCCGGATGCAGATTGACAAGGAGCGACGATGGCTCAGACCCTTTCCTTTAATGGTCGCAGGCGCGTACGCAAGATCTTCGGAAAAATCCCGGAAGTGGCGGATATGCCGAACCTCATCGAGGTTCAGAAGGCGTCCTATGACCAGTTCCTGATGGTGGAGGAGCCGCAGGGCGGCCGCCCCGACGAAGGATTGCAGGCAGTTTTCAAATCGGTGTTTCCGATTTCCGACTTTTCCGGCAGCGCGATGCTGGAGTTCGTGTCCTACGAATTCGAACTCCCGAAGTTCGACGTTGAGGAATGCCGTCAGCGCGATTTGACCTACGCAGCGCCGCTCAAGGTGACGCTGCGCCTCATCGTGTTCGATGTCGACGAGGACACCGGCGCCAAGTCGATCAAGGACATCAAGGAGCAGAATGTCTACATGGGCGACATGCCGCTCATGACCGACAACGGCACCTTTATCGTCAACGGTACCGAGCGCGTCATCGTTTCCCAGATGCACCGTTCGCCGGGCGTGTTCTTCGACCACGACAAGGGCAAGAGCCACTCCTCGGGCAAGCTTCTGTTCGCTGCCCGCGTCATTCCCTACCGCGGTTCCTGGCTCGACATCGAGTTTGACGCCAAGGACATCGTGCACGCCCGTATCGACCGCCGCCGCAAGATCCCCGTGTCGTCATTGCTGATGGCGCTTGGCATGGATGCCGAAGAGATCCTGTCGACGTTCTACACCCACTCGGTCTACAGCCGCGACGGCGAAGGCTGGCGGATTCCGTTCCAGCCGGACACGCTGAAGGGCTCGAAGGCAATTGTCGACATGATCGACGCGGATTCCGGTGAAGTCGTCGTCGAGGCCGGCAAGAAGCTGACCCCGCGTTTGCTCAAGCAGCTCACCGAGAAGGGGCTGAAGGGCATCAAGGCCACCGACGAGGACCTTTACGGCGCCTATCTTGCCGAGGACATCGTCAATCCCGAGACCGGTGAGGTCTTCCTCGAAGCTGGTGACGAGATCGACGAAAAGACGCTTCCCGTTCTGGCCGAGGCCGGTTTGGACGAGATTCCCGTGCTCGACATCGACCACATCAATGTAGGCGCCTATATCCGCAACACGCTTGCGGCCGACAAGAACGAGGGCCGCCAGGACGCACTGTTCGACATTTACCGTGTCATGCGCCCGGGCGAGCCGCCGACCATGGAATCGGCTGAAGCCATGTTCCAGTCGCTGTTCTTCGATTCCGAACGCTACGATCTCTCGGCCGTCGGTCGGGTTAAGATGAACATGCGTCTGGACCTCGATGCGGAGGACACCGTTCGGGTGCTGCGCAAGGAAGACATCCTGGCTGTCGTCAAGACGCTTGTCTCGCTGCGCGACGGCAAGGGCGAGATCGACGACATCGACAACCTCGGCAACCGCCGGGTCCGTTCGGTCGGCGAACTGATGGAGAACCAGTACCGTCTGGGTCTTCTGCGTATGGAGCGCGCCATCAAGGAACGCATGTCGTCGATCGAGATCGACACGGTGATGCCGCAGGATCTGATCAACGCCAAGCCAGCGGCAGCAGCCGTGCGTGAATTCTTCGGCTCGTCGCAGCTTTCGCAGTTCATGGACCAGGTCAACCCGCTGTCGGAAATCACCCACAAACGCCGTCTTTCGGCGCTTGGACCGGGCGGTCTGACCCGTGAACGCGCGGGCTTCGAAGTCCGCGACGTGCACCCGACCCATTACGGCCGCATCTGCCCGATCGAGACGCCGGAAGGGCCGAACATCGGCCTGATCAACTCGCTCGCGACCTTCGCCCGGGTCAACAAGTACGGCTTTATCGAAAGCCCGTACCGCAAGATCAAGGACAGCAAGGTCACCCAGGAGGTAATCTACCTCTCGGCCATGGAAGAGGCGAAATACCATGTCGCCCAGGCCAACGCCGAGCTTGGCGAAGACGGTTCGCTGGTCAGCGAATTCGTCGTCTGCCGTCATGCGGGTGATGTGATGATCACGCCGCGGGAGAACATCGACCTGATGGACGTGTCGCCGCGCCAGCTGGTTTCTGTGGCAGCAGCGCTGATCCCGTTCCTGGAGAACGACGACGCCAACCGCGCTCTGATGGGTTCGAACATGCAGCGTCAGGCAGTGCCGCTGGTTCGCGCCGAAGCCCCGTTCGTGGGCACAGGCATGGAGCCGGTCGTGGCCCGCGACTCCGGGGCGGCCATCGCGGCTCGCCGTGGCGGGATCGTCGACCAGGTTGACGCGACACGTATCGTCATCCGCGCCACCGAGGAGCTCGAGGCTTCGCGCTCCGGGGTCGATATCTACCGTCTGCAGAAGTTCCAGCGTTCGAACCAGAACACCTGCATCAACCAGCGTCCGCTGGTCACTGTCGGTGACGTGATCAACAAGGGTGACATCATCGCCGATGGTCCGTCGACCGATCTTGGCGATCTGGCTCTGGGCCGCAACGTGCTCGTCGCGTTCATGCCCTGGAACGGCTACAACTACGAGGACTCGATCCTGCTTTCCGAGCGGATCGTCTCCGACGACGTGTTCACCTCCATCCACATCGACGAGTTCGAGGTGATGGCGCGCGACACCAAGTTGGGCCCGGAAGAGATCACCCGCGACATTCCGAACGTTTCGGAAGAAGCGCTCCGCAACCTCGACGAAGCCGGCATTGTCTATATCGGCGCTGAAGTTCAGCCCGGTGATATTCTCGTCGGCAAGATCACGCCGAAGGGTGAAAGCCCGATGACGCCGGAAGAGAAGCTTCTGCGCGCCATCTTCGGTGAGAAGGCCTCGGACGTGCGTGACACTTCCATGCGGATGCCGCCCGGAACCTACGGTACCGTCGTTGAAGTTCGGGTGTTCAACCGCCACGGCGTCGAGAAGGACGAGCGTGCGATGGCCATCGAGCGCGAGGAAATCGAACGTCTCGCCAAGGACCGCGACGACGAACAGGCGATCCTCGACCGCAACGTCTATGGCCGTCTTGCGGAAACGCTCAAGGGCCAGTCGGCGGTCGCCGGACCGAAGGGCTTCAAGAAGGGCTCGGAAGTCACCGATGAGGCGATTTCGGAGTACCCGCGTTCGCAGTGGTGGATGTTTGCCGTTGAAGACGAAAAGCTTCAGGGCGAAATCGAGGCTCTGAGAGCACAGTACGACGACTCCAAGAAGCTGCTCGAAAGCCGCTTCATGGACAAGGTCGAGAAGGTCCAACGCGGCGACGAACTGCCGCCTGGCGTGATGAAGATGGTCAAGGTCTTTGTCGCTGTGAAGCGCAAGATCCAGCCGGGCGACAAGATGGCCGGCCGTCACGGCAACAAGGGTGTGGTCTCCCGCATCCTGCCTTGCGAGGACATGCCGTTCCTGGAAGACGGAACCCATGTCGACATCGTTCTCAACCCGCTCGGCGTGCCGTCGCGCATGAACGTCGGACAGATCCTCGAGACCCATCTCGGATGGGCCTGCGCGGGAATGGGCCGCCAGATCGGCGAAATGCTTGACGCCTACAAGGCGGGCGGAGACATTCAGCCGCTGCGCGACACCATCGACAGCGTGATCGGGACCGGTCCGAAGGGCGAGCCGACCAAGCAGTACGACGATCCTTCGATCGTCCGTCTTGCAGAGCAGACCCGTCGCGGCGTTTCGATTGCCACGCCGGTCTTTGATGGAGCCGTCGAGGCCGACGTCAACATCATGCTGGAGCAGGCCGGCCTGAATGTTTCGGGTCAGTCGACGCTCTTTGATGGCCGTACCGGCGAGACTTTCGACCGTCCGGTGACCGTGGGCTACATCTACATGCTCAAGCTCAACCACCTGGTCGACGACAAGATCCACGCCCGTTCGATCGGACCGTACTCGCTCGTGACCCAGCAGCCGCTGGGCGGCAAGGCGCAGTTCGGCGGACAGCGTTTCGGCGAAATGGAGGTCTGGGCACTGGAAGCTTACGGTGCAGCCTACACGCTGCAGGAAATGCTGACGGTGAAGTCGGACGACGTGGCCGGTCGTACAAAGGTCTACGAGGCCATTGTCCGCGGCGACGACACCTTCGAAGCCGGTATTCCGGAAAGCTTCAACGTGCTCGTCAAGGAAATGCGCTCGCTCGGTCTCAATGTCGAACTGGAATCGGCCAAGATCGACGGGATTGCCGATCCGGACGAATTGCCCGACGCGGCTGAATAAGGCCTGGAAGGCGCGGGGAACCCGGAAGGGGTTTCCCGCGTCGTCATCCGAGACGCGGGAAACCCGCGGCCCGGAGTCAATGCCCGTTAGAGGCGGGCAACAAGAATTTCAGGCGATGGCCTGTTGCCGGGGGTCTGCCGGCGCCGTCGCAAGCCAAGGGCCAAGAGCCCTAAAAGGAGACAGGCATGAACCATGAGGTCATGAATCTTTTCAACAACAATGTTCCGGCGCAGACGTTCGACTCCATCCGGATCTCGATCGCCAGCCCCGAGAAGATTCTTTCCTGGTCCTTCGGCGAAATCAAAAAGCCGGAGACGATCAACTATCGGACTTTCAAGCCGGAGCGCGACGGTCTGTTCTGCGCCCGCATCTTCGGTCCGATCAAGGACTACGAGTGCCTCTGCGGCAAATACAAGCGCATGAAGTACAAGGGCGTCATCTGCGAAAAGTGCGGCGTCGAAGTTACGCTGTCGCGCGTTCGCCGCGAGCGCATGGGCCACATCGAGCTCGCCGCTCCCGTCGCCCATATCTGGTTCCTCAAGTCTCTGCCCTCGCGCATCGGCACGCTGCTGGACATGACGCTCAAGGATATCGAGCGCGTTCTGTATTTCGAGAACTACATTGTCACCGAGCCGGGTCTGACCGCGCTCAAGGAAAACTCGCTTCTTTCCGAAGAAGAGTACATGCTCGCTGTTGACGAGTATGGTGAGGATTCCTTCACCGCCATGATCGGCGCCGAGGCGATTTTCGAACTGCTCGCGGCGATGGATCTCGAAAAGATCGCGGGCGAGCTGCGCACCGAGCTGGCCTCGACCACGTCCGACCTGAAGCAAAAGAAGTTCATGAAGCGGCTGAAGATCGTCGAGAGCTTCATCGAATCCGGCAACCGTCCTGAGTGGATGATCATGAAGGTGGTTCCGGTGATCCCGCCGGACCTGCGTCCGCTGGTCCCGCTTGATGGCGGCCGGTTCGCAACCTCCGACCTCAACGATCTTTATCGTCGCGTGATCAACCGTAACAACCGTCTGAAGCGTCTCATCGAGCTTCGCGCGCCGGGCATCATCATCCGCAACGAGAAGCGGATGCTGCAGGAGGCCGTCGACGCGCTGTTCGACAATGGCCGCCGCGGCCGGACCATCACCGGCGCCAACAAGCGCCCGCTGAAGTCGCTCTCCGACATGCTCAAGGGCAAGCAGGGCCGGTTCCGTCAGAACCTGCTCGGCAAGCGCGTGGACTATTCGGGCCGCTCGGTCATCGTGACCGGACCCGAACTCAAGCTGCACCAGTGCGGACTGCCCAAGAAGATGGCGCTCGAGCTGTTCAAGCCGTTCATCTATGCGCGCCTCGACGCCAAGGGCTATTCGTCCACCGTCAAGCAGGCCAAGAAGCTGGTCGAGAAGGAAAAGCCGGAAGTCTGGGATATCCTCGACGAAGTGATCCGTGAGCATCCGGTTCTCCTGAACCGGGCACCGACGCTTCACCGCCTCGGCATCCAGGCCTTTGAGCCGATCCTGGTCGAAGGCAAGGCGATCCAGCTGCACCCGCTCGTCTGCACCGCTTTTAACGCCGACTTCGATGGCGACCAGATGGCCGTTCACGTGCCGCTGTCGCTTGAAGCACAGCTTGAAGCGCGCGTCTTGATGATGTCGACCAACAACATCCTGCATCCGGCGAACGGCGCGCCAATCATCGTGCCGTCGCAGGACATGGTGCTTGGTCTCTACTACCTTTCGATCCAGGCCGAAAACGAGCCCGGGCAGGGCATGGTGTTCTCCGACATGGGCGAACTCCACCATGCGCTCGAAAGCAAGGTCGTCACCCTGCACACCAAGATCAAGGGCCGGTTCAAGACCGTGGACGCCGAGGGCAACCCGGTTTCCCAGATCTACGAGACCACACCGGGTCGCATGATCATGGGCGAGCTTCTGCCGCGCAACGCCAATGTTCCGTTCGATGTCTGCAACCAGGAAATGACCAAGAAGAACATTTCCCGGATGATCGACACCGTCTACCGCCACTGCGGCCAGAAGGACACGGTCATTTTCTGCGACCGCATCATGCAGCTCGGCTTCGGCCATGCCTGCCGCGCTGGCATTTCGTTCGGCAAGGACGACATGGTGATCCCGGATTCCAAGGCACGGATCGTCGGCGAGACCGACACTATGGTCAAGGAATACGAGCAGCAGTACAATGACGGCTTGATCACCCAGGGCGAGAAGTACAACAAGGTCGTGGACGCCTGGGGCAAGGCGACCGAGAAGGTCGCCGACGAAATGATGGCGCGCATCAAGTCGGTCGAGTTCCATGAGAACGGCCGTCAGAAGCAGATGAACTCGATCTACATGATGAGCCATTCCGGCGCCCGAGGCTCGCCGAGCCAGATGCGTCAGTTGGGCGGCATGCGCGGCCTGATGGCCAAGCCGTCTGGCGAGATCATCGAGACGCCGATCATCTCGAACTTCAAGGAAGGTCTGACCGTGAACGAGTACTTCAACTCGACCCACGGCGCCCGTAAGGGCCTCGCAGACACCGCGCTGAAGACCGCAAACTCGGGTTACCTGACCCGTCGTCTGGTCGACGTTGCACAGGATTGCATCGTCACCCAGATCGATTGCGGGACCGACGAAGGTCTGACCATGACGGCAATCGTCGATGCCGGTCAGGTCGTGGCCTCCATCGGCCAGCGGATCCTTGGACGTACGGCGCTTGACGACATCAACCATCCGGTCAGCGGCGAGAACATCGTCAAGGCCGGAACCATGGTCGACGAGGCCCAGGTGCTCGAGATCGAGGCCGCAGGCATCCAGTCGGTGCGCATCCGCTCGCCGCTGACCTGTGAAATCCAGACAGGCATCTGCGCGGCCTGCTACGGTCGTGACCTTGCACGCGGCACGCCCGTCAACATCGGTGAAGCTGTCGGCGTTATCGCCGCGCAGTCGATCGGTGAGCCGGGCACCCAGCTGACCATGCGCACCTTCCACCTTGGCGGTACCGCCACCGTGGTCGACCAGTCGTTCCTCGAAGCCTCCTATGAAGGCACGGTCCGCATCAAGAACCGCAACATGCTGCGCAACTCCGATGGCAATCTAATTGCCATGGGTCGTTCGATGGCTGTCCAGATCCTGGATGAAAACGGCTCCGAGCGGTCCTCGCAGCGCGTCGCCTACGGCTCCAAGATCTTTGTCGACGATGGCGACAAGGTCAAACGCGGTCAGCGTCTCGCAGAGTGGGACCCCTACACCCGTCCGATGCTGACGGAAATCGAGGGAACCGTGGAGTTCGAGGATGTCGTTGACGGCATTTCGGTCTCCGAGGCCACCGACGAGGCCACCGGCATCACCAAGCGTCAGGTTATCGACTGGCGGTCAACGCCACGCGGTTCCGACCTCAAGCCGGCAATCGTGATCAAGGACAAGAACGGCGAAGTCGCCAAGCTTGGCCGTGGTGGCGAAGCGCGCTTCCAGCTTTCCGTGGATGCGATCCTGTCGGTCGAGCCGGGCGCCAAGGTCAGCCAGGGCGACGTGCTTGCACGTGTCCCGCTCGAAAGCGCCAAGACCAAGGACATCACCGGCGGTCTGCCGCGGGTGGCGGAACTGTTCGAAGCGCGGCGTCCGAAGGATCACGCCATCATCGCAGAAGTCGATGGCACGATCCGTTTCGGTCGCGACTACAAGAACAAGCGCCGCATTCTGATCGAACCGGCAGAGGACGGCGTCGAGCCTGTCGAGTATCTCATCCCCAAGGGCAAGCCCTTCCATCTTCAGGATGGCGATTACATCGAAAAGGGTGACTACATCCTCGACGGCAACCCGGCGCCGCACGACATCCTGGCGATCAAGGGCGTGGAGGCTCTGGCCTCCTACCTCGTCAACGAGATCCAGGAAGTCTACCGTCTGCAGGGCGTTCTCATCAACGACAAGCACATCGAGGTGATTGTCCGCCAGATGCTGCAGAAGGTCGAGATCACCGACTCCGGGGATTCGGTCTACATCGTCGGAGACAATGTCGACCAGATCGAACTCGACAACGTCAACGAGCGCCTGATCGAGGAAGGCCGCAAGCCTGCAGCCGGTACGCCGGTTCTCCTCGGCATCACCAAGGCCTCGCTGCAGACCCCGTCCTTCATCTCGGCGGCTTCCTTCCAGGAGACCACCAAGGTGCTTACCGAGGCTGCGGTTGCGGGCAAGATCGACACGTTGCAGGGTCTCAAGGAGAACGTCATCGTCGGACGTCTGGTACCGGCTGGTACAGGCGGGACCATGACTCAGATCCGTCGTATCGCCACTTCGCGTGACGATCTGATCCTTGACGAGCGCCGCAAGACCTCCGGTGCCGACACGGCGGCCCCGATGCTGACCGACATGGCCAGCGAAGAGCCGTCACCGGCCGAGTAAACCGGGCGCTTCGACCTTCAGAAAATCAAAAGGCCGCCTTTCGGGGCGGCCTTTTTTGCTGGCGCAGGTTCAAGTGCGGTTGCTGCGGAGAACGCGGGGCAGGGCGGTCAGCGGTACCGTGCGGTATCGACATCCCACATCAGCGCCTCGAATATCCCGCCGTCATCCGTCGGAATTGTAAAGTCGAGATCGTGCCGGCGCCTGAGGCCGAGACGCTCCATGACGGCGTGCGACCTGAGATTGGTCCGAAGGGCATAGGCGACTATGTTGGTCAGGCCAGTGCTGCACACCGCGTATTCGAGGGCGGCCGCAGCGCTTTCCGTGGCATAGCCGTGTCCCCACGCCATGCGGTTGAAGCGCCAGCCGACCTCGTGGTGAAACCCGAGCGGATGTGCGGCGTCGGGCCGCGCCATGACCCCGGCATAGCCGAGAAATGTTCCATCCAGTGCCTCCACCGCCCAGCGCGATGTCCGGTAGATGCGGAGGGTTTCGACATAGCGGTCGAACTTCTGGTCGCTCTCGGCCCGGGCGATCGGCCCTCCGAGATCCGCCATGACCGCTGGGTCCTGATGCATCGCGGCGAACCCATCACGATGTGCATCATGCCAGCAGCGAAGCCGCAGACGCCGGGTCAGGAGTTCGTTTGCCTCGCTCATCTTGATCGCCAGGGCTACTCGAATGCGATAACCGCGACTTCGCCCTCCATTGCGCCTTGGTAGGCAGAGGCGTGAGGTTCCTCGTCGGGCATGTCCTCAAGCACGCCGATCTGGTCGAGATCGGCCTCGGCGAACCCTTTGGCAGACAGCGCATCAAGGCACAGGCGAACTGCGGTGTCGTCATCGGGAGCAGCAAGCAGCACGTGAACCGGCCGCATCTCGCCGCCCTTGCTGCGGCTTGTCTGGCCAATGATGATGAAGATCGAAGGCGTCTCGCCGTCTTCGCCATCCGGCAATGTGCCGTTGTCGTTGTCCGAATTCATCTTCCACCCTTCCTTCATCCGAATGAGAGCGTTCTCCTCCCACGCCGGGGGTTCAAACGCAACGGCCATCGGTGAAGGTTGAACTTTGTGCCCCCGCGGAATCCGCTCCTTGCGAAAGCTGCCCGGACATGGTTCTGTCCTGCCAACGGCACGGACAAGATCAGACACTTTCGTCGATTGCGACGCCCGGCCGGTGTTTTGAGCATCATTCACATTTAAGGGGAAGAATTCCATGGGTATCCAGCAACTGGTTATATTCTTGTTCGTCGGCGCGATTGCGGGGTGGCTGGCCGGCTTGATCATGAAAGGCAATGGCTTCGGCCTGCTCGGAAACATTGTGGTCGGCATCGTCGGTGCATTCGTCGCCGGCTTTTTGCTTCCAATGGTCGGCATTGTCATCGGCGGCGGAATTCTCGGCTCGATCATTCATGCGACGATCGGTGCGGTGATTCTCCTGTTCCTGATCAGGCTTGTTCGGCGGGCCTGAGTCGGAGCACGCCTGTTGCCCGCTGGCGGCAAAAGCCCGGTGGAATCAGAGGGCTCGGCCAAGTGCTCCTAAACAAGGCCAAGCCGGGTGAAGAGCGGAAAGGAAATGCTTCCGGTCTGGCCTTTCGCGCAATTATATGTCGCGAGCCGATCCCGCCGCCGCCATGCCGCCCGTTGAGAACGATTATTTCGTCTGTGGCCTTGACGGGATGGGGGGAAATCAGTAGTTACCGGCCACCGAGACCGATGTGAGGCGCTTTTCTTCGGAACGACTCGTTCTGAAAGTTGCCTCAAACAAGGTTTCTGACTGCACTGTGAACTGACAATGCTGCACGCACGACGCTGAATATTGCGTCCTCTGCTTTTTTGGGCCCTCCGGCAAAACCGGATCCGGCCCTTGTTTTGCGCATTCAGTTGGCGTGCCTGGTGGCCTGAAAAGGCGAAACATGAATTCTAAAGGGATGGTTACATGCCAACTGTAAACCAGCTGATCCGTAAGCCGCGCCAAGCGCCGGTGAAGCGTAACAAGGTTCCCGCGCTGGAGCAGAATCCGCAGAAGCGCGGCGTTTGCACCCGTGTGTACACCACGACCCCGAAAAAGCCGAACTCGGCGCTTCGTAAGGTCGCCAAGGTTCGTCTGACCAACGGCTATGAAGTTATCGGCTACATTCCGGGCGAGGGGCACAATCTGCAGGAGCACTCCGTTGTGATGATCCGCGGCGGCCGCGTGAAGGACCTTCCGGGCGTCCGCTACCACATCATCCGCGGTGTTCTCGATACCCAGGGTGTCAAGAACCGCAAGCAGCGCCGTTCGAAATACGGCGCCAAGCGTCCGAAGTAATTGTATCGGCGGGCCGCATCACGGGATGCGGCTTGTTGTTTCGACCCATCAGTTGAAAGACGAAAAGCATGTCACGACGTCACAGTGCAGAAAAGCGTGAAATCAACCCGGATCCGAAGTTCGGCGATCTGGTGATCACCAAGTTCATGAATGCAATCATGATGCACGGCAAGAAGTCCGTTGCCGAACAGATCGTCTACGGTGCGCTCGACCAGGTCGAGCAGCGTGCCAAGCAGGAGCCGGTCCCGATGTTCCATCAGGCGCTCGACAATGTCGCGCCGCATGTGGAAGTCCGGTCGCGTCGTGTCGGTGGCGCCACCTACCAGGTGCCCGTCGACGTGCGCCCCGAGCGCCGTCAGGCTCTGGCCATCCGCTGGCTGATCGCCGCAGCGCGCAAGCGCAACGAGACCACCATGGTTGAGCGCCTGTCGGGCGAACTCATGGATGCGGCCAACAACCGTGGAAGCGCCGTGAAGAAGCGGGAAGACACCCACAAGATGGCCGATGCCAACCGCGCTTTCTCGCATTACCGCTGGTAATCAAGACCTGTTTCCGAAAGGCACTGAACATGGCCCGCGAATACGCAATCGAAGACTACCGCAATTTCGGCATCATGGCGCACATCGACGCCGGCAAGACCACGACCACCGAGCGTGTTCTGTTCTACACCGGCAAGTCGCACAAGATCGGCGAAGTGCATGACGGCGCTGCCACCATGGACTGGATGGAGCAGGAGCAGGAGCGTGGGATCACCATCACCTCCGCTGCAACCACCACGTTCTGGAAGGGCCGCAACGGCAAGATGTGCCGTTTCAACATCATCGACACACCCGGCCACGTTGACTTCACCATTGAAGTCGAGCGTTCGCTGCGCGTGCTCGACGGTGCCATCGCGCTTCTCGATGCCAACGCCGGTGTCGAGCCGCAGACCGAGACTGTCTGGCGCCAGGCCGACAAGTACAACGTTCCGCGGATGATCTTCTGCAACAAGATGGACAAGACCGGCGCTGACTTCTATCGCTCGGTGTCGATGGTCAAGTCCCGTCTGGGTGCGATCCCGGTCGTCATGCAGTTGCCGATCGGCGCAGAAACCGAGTTCAAGGGTGTTGTTGATCTCATCGAGATGAACGCGCTTGTCTGGCGCGATGAATCGCTCGGCGCGCAGTGGGATATCGTTGAAATTCCGGCTGACCTCAAGGAGAAGGCCGAAGAGTATCGCGAACTTCTCATCGAGACCGTGGTCGAGGCCGACGAGGGCGCCATGGAGCGTTACCTCGAAGGCGAAATGCCCGACAATGACGAACTGCGTGCGCTGATCCGCAAGGGCACCATCGCCGTTCAGTTCTTCCCGATGTTCTGCGGCTCCGCTTTCAAGAACAAGGGCGTTCAGCCGCTTCTCGACGCCGTTGTCGAGTATCTGCCGAGCCCGGCAGAAGTGCCGCCGATCGAAGGCATCGACGTCAAGACCGAAGAAGAGACCACGCGTCCGGCAAACGACGATGCTCCCCTCGCTATGCTGGCCTTCAAGGTGATGAACGACCCGTTCGTCGGTTCGCTGACCTTTGCCCGCATCTATTCCGGCAAGCTCGAAAAGGGCTCGTCGGTGATGAACACCGTCAAGGAAAAGCGCGAGCGCGTCGGCCGTATGCTGCAGATGCATTCCAACTCGCGTGAAGACATCGAGGAAGCCTATGCAGGCGATATCGTTGCGCTTGCCGGTCTCAAGGAAACCACCACGGGCGATACGCTTTGCGATCCGCTCAAGCCGGTGATCCTCGAGCGCATGGAATTCCCCGATCCGGTGATCCAGATCGCGATCGAGCCGAAGACCAAGGGCGACCAGGAAAAGATGGGCCTCGCGCTCAACCGCCTGGCAGCCGAGGACCCGTCCTTCCGCGTCAAGACCGACGAGGAATCCGGCCAGACCATCATCGCCGGCATGGGCGAGCTTCATCTCGACATTCTCGTCGACCGCATGAAGCGCGAATTCAAGGTCGAAGCCAATGTCGGCGCGCCGCAGGTCGCCTACCGTGAGTCGATCACGAAGTCCTACGAAGCCGACTACACCCACAAGAAGCAGTCGGGTGGTTCGGGTCAGTTCGCCCGCGTCAAGATCCGGTTCGAGCCCAACGACGAGACCGAAGAGTTTATCTTCGAAAGCAAGATCGTGGGTGGTTCGGTTCCGAAGGAATACATCCCCGGCGTCCAGAAGGGCATCGACAGCGTGATGAGTTCCGGTCCGCTTGCGGGCTTCCCGATGCTGGGCATCAAGGCAACCCTGATCGATGGTGCGTACCACGATGTGGACTCGAGCGTTCTGGCGTTCGAAATCGCCGGCCGCGCCTGCTTCCGGGAAAACTCGAAGTTCATGGGGCCGCAGCTTCTTGAGCCGATCATGAAGGTCGAGGTGGTGACACCTGAGGATTACGTCGGTGACGTGATCGGTGACTTGAACTCCCGCCGTGGCCAGATCCAGGGCCAGGAGATGCGCGGCATCGCCGTGGTGATCGACGCGCATGTGCCGTTGGCCAACATGTTCAAGTATGTCGATACGCTGCGTTCGATGTCCCAGGGCCGGGCCCAGTACTCGATGGTCTTTGATCATTACGCTGCCGTGCCGTCGAATGTCTCCCAGGAGATCCAGGCGAAGTACGCTTAATTGGCCGGCTGCCGGGCCCGCGTTCAGAACGCCGGCCCGGACCGGAGACCGAAACTGTAATTTGCCCGTAGAGGGCGGAATGAGAATGGAGAGCCGAAGATGGCAAAGGGTAAGTTCGAGCGCAATAAGCCGCACGTAAACATCGGCACGATTGGTCACGTTGACCACGGCAAGACGTCGCTGACGGCAGCGATCACCAAGTTCTTCGGTGATTTCAAGGC
>Ga0160421_1000161_pt1 | contig 19878 bp, 10 predicted proteins | sample TAMARWmetagpilot_FD_108195 | JGI IMG/M metagenome (GOLD analysis project Ga0160421, IMG submission 108195) | Phycosphere-associated microbial communities from TAMU algal ponds, Corpus Christi, Texas, USA - TAMU ARW-7 10/27 metagenome pilot | ecosystem: Engineered > Artificial ecosystem >... | reverse complement strand
GCGGTGCTGGCGCAACTATGGGACCGCAACCCGTCTCTGGCAGAAAGCACGCTAGCTAGTACAGTTTCTTTTGCGGAAGAAATTCTGCACGAAAGTAGTGCCTTCGACCGGAACCCAGTACAAATGTTGAACCACGAGACAGAGCTCGTGAAGCAGAACGCGAGACGCATGGCCATAGGTATCAGTGCACTCATCCAGTCCGTCACGGAGCACACGGTCCGGCTGAATTCGGAAAATGCCGCAGAGATTGATTGTTGGACAGTTTTGGGTTCTCTTCCTATTTTGAAAGCTTCCGTGGAACGCATCTGCTCACTCCAGTCAGAGAGTGGCGTGTACACATGCCTGGATCATTGGACTTGTACATCGCAGATTGTTTCGATCGCAAGCGATCTGGTGTTGGCCGCCACGGAGGACCATCTGGAGTGCGAGGAAGCTGTGTTGCGGCCTTTGATCAAGAAAGCGAGGCGCGGGGTCTCTCTTTTAGAATCGTCGTCGACAGTATGGGGAAAGGAACTGTGGTCCGTTGCCGCGAGACAGGTATTGGTAAGGAGCATCCGTGAGAACCCGAAGGAGAAAACCTTGATTTTGCTCCAAACGGCAGACTTGGACGCCCCATTCCACAGTCCAATTTCCACGTATACACAGTTAACGACTGTGGTGGAGTTGTGTCGGCGAGGTCAGAAAAGTGTGCCCGTGGAAGGAATGAAATTGGTCACAGTGGCAGATTCACTCCTACGGAACCAAGTCCTCCCAATGTGCGGAGCGCAGCTCCTGCCAGTTGTTGTTTCTTTGCGATGCTTCCTGGATACAGCTATACACGTGTTCCTTCAGGCGGACGAAGGCGTCGGTGAACAGATCGAACAAATGCAATGTGACTTGAAAAGCGAGATTCTTAGACGCGGAGTGGACTCGTCTATCAAGCACAGTCGGCCTCTGCTCGCACAATTGCCTAGTCCGAAATTTCATCCTTCTTGGTACGTAGGTGATGGTCTTTTGCTTCCCCCCCAGGAAGCGCTAGATGTCAGTATGGACTTTTGCCTTCAAGGAGTCCGGAATGACTGTTTCCTATCGGACAGAGCATTGAAAATTCATCGATTTCTGGGTGAAAGAGGCGCCCACTTTCTCAGTCTTCGGATTTTGTGCTGGTCATCCGTGGTTCAGTCTTGCTACCGGGGACCTCCTTTAGCCAGCGGGATAGAAGCCACGGCTGAAAACAATTGTTATTGCGCAGTTCGTGACACAATGAATTTTCTGGCCGAACGAAGTCTTGGGGGTTCCTCATCGGGAATTACGAGTGGATCTGTCGATTCCGAGCTAGCGGTGACGTTTCTTCTCAGTCTTCCTATGAAATCTGCATTCAACGTCTACAAATCAGCACTTCCCTCGGGAATCAAAACAAGAGCATTTGATCGTGTTCTGAGTCTTGCTAATGTCGGCAGAGTCGCTTGCACCGAAGGAACACCTGTCGACTTCCAGGCATTTTCTGCCGTCGGGTGGGCCAAGCAAACAGCGTTTGCTCGCCAATGCGAACGTCTTGCTCTGAAGGCCTCGTGGTGGAAAATCCTGGAAGGCTTTGGTATTGAGTTTGACCCGCAGCGTTTCGATGTCGGAGAAACCCACATTGCGGGCACCGGTACAGCCTCAAGCGACCTTGCTCGATGCGACCCGACGTATACCATTTCTATATTAGAGGCCCTCCTTTGGAAGACATCAAAGATCCTAGAGAGTCCTATCGTTCTTCGATTATGCGGTCGTTTTGCCGCATCTTTTGACTTACCTCGTGTGCTAGTCCTTCAGAAGCATGTCGAATACCTCCTATCTGCCCAAATTACAAAGGCAAAAAGCGGCCATTGTGTCGGAATCGATCGTGACCCACGGTCTGATCTACACCAATGTAGACGGATTGCTCAGGCTTCGCTACTGGAAATAGAACCTCCAGTAAGGCGATGCGAGATCGTTCGCCGCTGTATTTTGGCATTACAAGACTCGTCGACGTCAGAAACAGACTATGAACGCTATTCAATGCTCTTTTCCTTATACCATGACTCATTGACATTTGTTTTAGACAATGATACCGCGGTACAAGGACTCAGCCTTAATCAGCTTGAAGACGAACTTGAAAGTGTCGACCGGCGACGGGACGCGCTCGCCATTCTTTCTGACTTTTTCCAAGGGCCTAGACTTATCAAAAGACCCGGTCTTTCCAACTTCTTTCCTCCTCTCCGGTCTCTCTCTCTCAATGCAAAGCCCCTTCCCTCGTTGAACAAGTGCAGTATGTTTGGAACTTCGACCGTTTCTGGTGAACATTTTGATCCTTTACATTGTTTGGATAAATTGCTTTCGGAATCACAAGAAAATGTTACCGCCCTGGCTCCGCTTTGCTTGCCCCTTGGCTTGCCCCAAGGGTACATCCATGCACGTTCACTCGTTGTTCGTTTTAAAGCCGCAGCAAACCGAGAGAGTGCATACCCCTCTCTTGAGAATGATGTAGTTCCTGTTCTCAATCGCTTGCGGTCACACACGGACAAATACACACTTGCCGATTGGTGTGCCTCGTATTTCACGAACAATGACACCGATAATGAAAACCTCGCGTGTATCGATCTCGCCTTACAATCTGCTATAGAGGCTTCGAATGAGGCCGAACGCCGAATGCAACACAGCAACGGAGATGACAAGGAGATAATGATGCTGGAACAATTTGCCCTTGAGAAATTGAGAACAATTTCTCTGAAGAGAGACGCTCTTACAGACCGATTGAAAGTAAAAGCAATCCTGACCACTTGCAACGGGTCTCATCGAGACTCTGTGTCTAGGTTGTCATGCAGTCTTGCTCAACTTTTAGATGCCGAAACGAAAAGCAATCCGAATATGATGCCAGAAGATATAGTGGATTTTCTTTTGCGGTCCGGATCCCGTCTTACTGCCTTGGCATCTCTAGATGACAAGGTGGCCTGCACAACGGAGCAATTCCGACAATTTTCTCTGAAAGTAAAAGATGCTTGTTCATCGATTGCCGAGCGCTACTCCCATATCCAACCCGATGAACACTGTAAACAGCTCGCGAGGAGATGGCTTCTCTTTGGTGAAAAGGATCACAGCTTGATCGGATTCCAGAGCGTCGCTACTATGTCTGGTGCACGGAGTACTGACGTTTCAAATGAAAAGGCAAAGGACGACGATGAATCGGAATTCATAATGGATATTGCCGATCTACAAGCCAAAGACGACTGGGATGACGGGATAGCTTTGCCTAAGCAACATTCTCTTAACCAGTTCACGTCTGAAGAAGAACGCTCATCATTGTTACCTATATCAATGCGGGAACTTTCAGAAGTGGGAAGCCATCGGGCGTCTCTTCGCATTGCGTTTGTCCTTGCTGTTGCTGATGAATACAAGAGCCTTGGAGCAAGAGCTGTTGAGATAGTGGACGAAAATGCTGGCTCCGGGGCATTAAATTTGCAAAAGACCAAGGCAAAGGGCCGTCTTGGACTTTTGTCGCGTATTGAGACTAAGCGCGAATCAAGAAACGAGAGCAGCATAATTCAACTTTCTCGCGAACTTCTTCGAGTCGTATTTGGGGCTTCTGATTCTGCTATTACTCTCTTTGGTGCCAATAGCTCGTTCGACGGAGGCGTTGCACTCAACGAGCAATCTACAACCCCAAAGTCGATAACTTTCGCGATGCGTCACAGAGCTTTAAGAGCAGCTGCTATCTTGTGTCCCCAAGAAATATTGGAGCGTGTCATTAACGAATCTGTTATGTCGGAATTCGCATCTAAATCCGCATTAGCTAAGGAATGCTTGCTCAAGGACTGTGCTTTCGGATCATACGTCGCTAAGGAGATCGAAGAGATGGGGTTATCACTTCCTCATTCAGACCTGAGACAATTGAGCACTATGCACTTTTTATCTTATGCGCGGTCGCTTTGGCGCCACCACCGTGGCGGAGAGATGAAGGGGTACAAAGGGCGACTTTTACTGCTTCTCTTGGAAATGTGTCTCAAAGCAGAAAGTACTGACAACGCTTTTGTGACGATGCTTTTAAACGAAATGAACCGACTGCAGCTGCCACGCACGTTGCTACACGCTCTGGAACTTACTTCAAATTACAATGGAGCTGGCGACGAGCTTCCATTCGTTCAAGATCCTTCGTTTCTTGCAGCTCTTTCGTCATTGATTGGTGCCATGAGCAGCGAACTGCAACCGAAGGAATGCACACTCATTCCTGATGCTTATCATTTCGAAGAGGTGGTGGAGAGCTTATCCCGTCTCGGTTGTATCGTGCGATTAGTAAGCTGGACCACGAGTGGAAATGATAGCCTTACTCACTTTACGAACCTTGCCGCCAGCGCATCTTCTCAGGCTTGCTTTGAGCCTATAAGCAAGGACATACGCAGGATTGTCGAAAGCACCTCCCACCAAATGAATGCGAAAAATCTCGGAGTGTCGTTGCAAGTTGGCACAAGGTTTGCTGTATGATCACGTCAACTTTTGCCTATACAACTTGACGGTGATTCCAGGGATGGATTGGGACCAGTCATTTACTGTCAGATTGCTAAAGAAAACTGTTGAATATACCGTATGCAGATAAGCCGCTACAATTAGACAATCCTCTGTCTCCTGTAGTTAACGAAAATGCAAAAGGTATTCGTCAGACAATTTCTTCAGAGAGGCCGGGCAAATTGACCTCGTCATACGCAGAAATATGCAAGGAATCTCTCCACAACCATGTGACGAGAAGCCACTTTTCATCAGCAGCTATGGAGCCTTCGTGCATTGTTCGTCTGTCTTCTTCCAACCCAACAGTACTCGGAAAGTGAAGTACAGCAGTCCCCTTCTGAGGCCGAATCTCCAATGGAATTTTGTTGAATCGCGTGGTTCCACCTTTCTCCACATCGTTGAGGTAACAAAATACCGTTACAAGCCGGCCCGAGTCCCAAAAACCACAAGCCGTGATTGGGCCAGAAAAGCCATCAGTATGGGGACTAAAGTGTTGCCCAGCTTGATATCGCAGAACTTGGAGAATTTCAAATCGAGCCTCGTCGTCACACAAAGTAAGATTCTTCAGCTTTGAGACGACTGTTGGAACTTCTCGACGAGGGACATTTGTGTTAGTGGATGTTCGCGAGAGATCTTTGTAAACCCTACTGGTGTCCGCATTCTTAGTAACACAAGAAGTCATCCTACGACTGGCTTTTCTTTGAAGTGCATCACACTCTGATTCTGATAAAAAGCCCGGGACAATCCAAACGACAGGATCTGTGTTGGCGCGTTGGATCCCAAGGTAACCTTCGTTGGTGCGATGAAATGGATGCTCAAAGTCTCTGTTGTCGTTGTCCAAATTATCAGAATTGCTTTCCTCACCTAAATCTAGTGGGCTGACTGACTGGTTCAGGCAAAGGTAAAACGGGCTGAGTGTAAGCCATCTGAAGATAGGACGCCAATTCTCTAGAATTTCGGCCGAATATCGCCTTTCGACTTTTCTAGCAAATGTGGAAAGTCTGTGGCGATATTTTGTCGACTGCGAAGAGAAAGGTCGAACAAGTGGTGTATTTTCGGGGACATCAATGGTAGCAACCAAGGCACAAAGTGGCGTAGCACCTGGTAAAGGGACCACAATGCAGTTCGTTCTGACATCAGGTTCTTTACTGCTCCCGCCCGTACTAGATAGATGGCCTAACCAACCATCGAGGCTTTCTCGATCTGGCTGAATATCGATAAACAAATCACTGTCGATATTGGAAAAAGTTGGAATGCTGTTTTCCAAGAGGGGAATTGAAAATCTATATTTCGTCTCGCTTGGTTTAGATTGGGACACGTGGGAACCACTCGTTGATGCAGTAAATGCTACGAAGTCATTTGCAACTCCAAGTTCTTTGAATCCAATTGCATGAACTGGAAAAAGGAGCATATTTCACCCGATTCGATTTTCCGCGACGACACCAATATTCCTTTTTTGTTGACAAAGCATGCGTTGGCCCATTCTGCAGCATACAACTCGGGGTTTGGAGATGCGTGCAGATCGCAAGTAAATTTTTAACAGCCTTTTGAGGAGATACTGCTTGTGGGGACGCCCGAGACAACGCTCCACAGGAAAAGATGCATAGAATCAAAATCAGGAGGCATTGCAGACAAAAACACTGCACTCTCATTGTTGCGATGTTTCCCCAAGCGACTAGGAAGGAAACCAGCTAATCAAACAGGCCAGGGTCTTTTGTTTTATGAAGTATCAAGTTCCTCGATTTTTCTTCAAATCGAGGCCGAAAAGTGCCGTTAATACGGATGCGAGAACTAGTAGAAGAAACAGAATCATCCGAGGCAGTTTAAAAGCACTTTGGTCGGTGGTCGATGTCGTGTAATCCACCCTCGATTTCTACAGCATGTATGGTTTGGTCAACGAGATTTTCGGAATATCTTCTAATGTACAAGCCGATAACACACTGTCAATGAGCATTTAATATTTAAATTCAAAGGTTGAACTGGTGATTCACAGTCAAGCGATTCACGCCAATCAAGGGTCTGACTCTACACCCGCAAATCCAGAAGCGGGTTTGCTGTGACATCTCTTTGTTCCACCAACCATCGAAGGGAAATCTCATGCGGGCAGACTAGGGGAGGGGGCTGCCGCAAAGCTCGGGAGTTACCAGCTCGGATATGTCGGGTGGTGGTGTGAACTACTATTTCGGTAATACTTTGACTTACTGTCAATTAGTCGAACCGCATCCTTTTGCTTCTGGTAATCGATCGAGCAAGCGAGATAGCGCTGATTTACAGCTTTGTTTGTTTCTTACAATACTCTGGAGCAAGGGATTTTTACTTGACAGACGCAAGAACAGTTTCCGAATTTCCGAATCGCCCGGGCTTGACAACGATGAAATCCACACTTATCCTGGCAGCCCGCGCTGCTAAACAATTCCGTATGTGGATGCCGAGTATGCCACTGACAATGGTATCGGCCCGTAGCGCTACCGCGAACGGGCCTGCTTTTGCTATTTTTCGAACCGTTCCCCGAATGACGAAACACGAAATTAAGGAATATTTGACGAAAATCTATGATTTACCCGTCAAGAAGGTCAACACAATGAATTATGAGGGCAAACGCAAGCGCCTCATCAGTAATTCAGGTATCGCATACTTTAAATACAAGAATTTTAAGAAGGCGGTCGTAACGTTTGACGATTCCCTACAAGACGTGGGCCTCGGTATGCAGATACCGGAGTTGGAAGAGCAAGACGAATCAACCCTGGACTACGCGCAAGATATGGGTCTGCCTAGGAGAATTGGGAGTTAACTGTAAATAGGCGCAGAAGGAGAAGTTGAGTTATACTTTGAACGTAGCCATTCAATGGGGTTGTCCGCATCTGACAGTTTGCTACGTATTGCTCATTTGGTTTGTGAGAAACGATGTTCATAGTATATTAATCAACCAGGTGGCCCCACAGTATCTTTATGTATTTTCGTGTGGGAGAAGTAGGTTACAGCGTATGTCCTAATGTACCGAATGAGCGAGTCTTATGCGTTGACTCACCAACACAAGGAAGACACCACCCATTACTACCCACCCAAATGTGTAGAGCATTTCAAACTTGACTTCCAAACATGTCGAGTCATTGGTCAACTCAGAGCATCGCTGATCCAAAATAATTGTTGAAGTAATAGCAGGCATGAGTAGGTCGACCATGAGCACTGCTACAACAAAGACCTCCCATGCGCAAAATGCACCAATAAACTCAACGGCTGCCAAGGTTTTGCGTCCGACTCTTCTCCGAATAGAGCTCCCCTCTTCATGCTTCTTGTTGAAAACCATGAAACACAAAAGCGAACGGATCAAAGGACCGACCACGATGAAGAGGGCAAAAGTACCCATGAGAAGCCAATCCCAGCCACCGGCAGCTCCTAACGTTTTTGCAAGCTGTAGGAAGCTGTATGATCTTGTCCATTCCACACCGAGGATATCGTGCAAGAGGCTAGGAAGCGCACCATTAACCATGCGCTGCATCGTTGTTGATGTAACTGCCGCCAAGATAAAAAATGCAGTCAGCGTAGATGCTGTGGTACTAATCCAGCGAGATCTCGAACGCGAAGATTCCAAGATTTGGCGGTCCAGTTCTCTATCGGCATCGGATCTGTGATCAACACCGCAAGGAACGGTCAAACTTAAAAGCAATTCATGGTCTTGGGAAAGAGTCCCAGAAACTTCGGGAGCTATTGAGTCATGCTCTTCGGTGTTGAGGCGGCCACGTCCTGGTCCAAAAGCAGTGTTATTGAATTCGTGATCTCGAGCTCTATGATCATACCAATCCACAACCAGGCTTAGCAGGATAGAAAGAATAACGGCCCCACAGAAGGAGTAGATGCCATTCAAACCGGCAACAAAGAGCTCAGCTTCTCCTCCTCCCGACGTTGAAAACCCTTTTAAGATGGGTTTGCCCGAGGAAAGAGGATATTTGAAGAAAGTCTCTACTGTTGTCAGACAGGCATGACATTGTATTTTGTGTTTGAGCTTTGAAGGATTTTGACAAGAATAATGAAGGGCTTGAGAACAGATATCCTGAGAATTATACAAGGTTGATATTCCTTGAGCGACAATGGGTAGATTGTCTAATACACCTTGCTGGATGGTCTCTGCACGAATCTCCCATTGTAGATTTAGAACACCAACCATGACACACACCACCAACACATCGACCAGGCTCCACTTTCCTAAAACAGATAGAGCATTCAAAATTCTTTTGCGCCTGATGGGCTGCTTAGCCAAGAACCAAGTCAACATGAGAAGCACGAGTTTTAGATGCGGCCAAAGTCCGGAAAATATCCCCAACAGAACGGCCGCAATTCGAGGTAGTAGCTTGCCTGGCATATGCTTCGCCTTCCAAAGTTCTTGAATCGCGTAGGCATAGGTAAACGTGCGTATGTTCTTTACCTGATGTAAATTATATTCATTCTCGTGGGGAATTTTTAGGGTGTCTACTGCGACGCGCGCTTCAGTGCTCGTCGCGTTGGCCCAAACATCGACATGAACTCTTTGTGTTAGTCGCCACATGGGCTTTATCTGGCCGTACAAGAACAAACCATGTGTCGACAAAATTAGTATCGGGAGCACAAGCTTGATGAGCAGAGGTGTTGTCGTTGCAAAAGCCAGAGGTTTGGTCTGTCCCGGGGAGGACATCAAGGCGGATGACACGCCGGAAAGTTCAGGAAGAATGAGGGAATGCGGGCCATGGATATACTGGCCAACTTCATCGCAACCGTCGCCGCCCTCAGCCCCACTACCAACATAGATTTGGCGATTGCTCTCGGGAGGAGGAGCAATTTCTAAATTCAAAAGTGGTTCCTGCTGGGATGCTTCCACATCGCCAGAAATTAAGTGGCTCATACTAGATTTGGAGTGTAGTTCAATATTTTACCATAGGCCCGGCTGATTTTGAACTGAAAAAGGGATTATCCTGGCTGTTTCTTTGTTGTCGTCTGAAACAACAAATAATTGCAAAACGACAGAACCTTTCAATCATGTCATCTTCGTTCTTTCTGTCTCCCAGTAGTCACTGTCGATTCATGACTCTACTCTCCAGCGTTCAGTAAAACTTCTATTGGATTTTCTACTCTGGGCTTCGGAGTCAACTCATTTGTGATTTCCAAGGTGTGACGCAGTGGTTGAAATGAACCCTTTCAGTAAGGGCTATGCGGAAGTTTAGTTGGTGTATGACTGTGGAAGGCTCAACTCCCTGAAGATTTTCTCCTGCAGTTATCAAAGAGTTAGAAAATCTTCGAGGGCCGAAAGAGTAAATTTCTTCTCCACAAATATGAGCGGAGAATGTCCGAAACTCTCAGTCGGAATACATGGCAAAGCCTGTTGAGCATGTCTTTACTGTGACAGACCCTGCAGTAACGTTTAGCGAGCTCACTGTACGTCTCCCAAAACTACATATAAAAGTAATCAAGTTAATTTCCGATAAGAAAGAAAAGGTGTCTCTAAAGCATCGATTAGAAGTAGCTACGCGGTGTTTGTCGGTAAGACTGCTTAGAACCATTTTTTCTTCTTCGGGGGCTCTTCCGGTTCTGGAGCTTTTTGGCCGAAAAATTTATCAGTAGAGTCGTCGTCCCGAACATACCAGAAGTACTGCGCCATCGGAATAATAAAACTTCCAACAATCAAGACAGCTAGCAAAGCGGTGTATTTACCTATAATTTAAGGGAGGTATAATGAGACGAACTGGTGAAGTGTTTCTATAGGCAAACAGTGTCCTCTAACGACTTACCCTTTTTCGATTTGGTTTCCTTGGCGTCCTTAAAAGTCGAGCGCGCATCATCGTACGTTTGAACTAGATCAGTGGTATATTCTCCGTACATTCCCTCACGTGTCACCTTTTCCGCTACAACGTTGCTGGAGGAAAAAACCGGAGTCAGTGCATCGGCGGCAGGAGCGCTCAGGGATGAAGTGGCAATAGTGAAGGCCGCAAATGCTCCAGCGGCGGCTTTTTGTAGGTCCACAACAGGACTGATGGTCTTTGGAGTCCCTACAGGGAATGGTGCCAGAATACTGTGAGATCATTATAAATCACACAATTTTTCGCCCAGATCGACCGCCCTTTGATCAACTTACTGGGTGCGAATCCGTCCACACTAAAGGCGACGGAGATAACGGCATAAAACAGGACCAAGAACTTCATTTTAAATAAGCGTTTCAAACAACTAGGTATATGCTGATGAACGAAACGCTTCGGAGCGCAGCGAGGTGACCTTGTCGTCAAGCTGTCTGGACGAGTGCAGGAGTCTGACAGTGAATGTGCTGCTGACAGTGAGACCAAGATCCTGGATACCATGTTCACACTATCAGCTACGTCAGACAGGTGTCGACCATGACAAAAGGTGCTTCCTATGTTCAGCACAGCAAACGAAATCTGATACAACTTCCTCCATAGATTTACTATTGGTTTTACAGTTTGCAATGAGCTCCTTGGAAGACGTATGTACGCGATTTTCTTAGATTTACTGAAAGTTAACATTAGATATATTACATTGGAAGATAAAATGAATGTCCGCCTTCGAAATGCTCTGTTGAAGCTACAGTATACCTTACCAGTAATCCATAAGACGCTTTGCGCTAAGGAATACATTTGTTCGCTAAAAGGCATATGTCCTTATAATCTGCTTAGTCTTGCCAGCATCAGAACCCAACGCCTGTGCCCTCGTCGATGTCAGGCTCCTCCAACTTTTCCAAAGCAGACTTGATGGTTTGGCTCCCTTTAGGATCAAGATCCATAGCTGTTAAAAAGCATTTCATAGCCTCTTTCGTCCGCCCCAACTTCTTATATACTTTCCCCAGCGAGAAATGTACAGTTGCTTCGCGAGGTGCAACATCTCGTACCTTGCATAATTCTGAAAGCGCTTCTTCCGGGCGATGCAGCGCCATATAGATGGAAGCTCTTTGAAAGCGGGCCTGGGGATTTCGTGGGTCCAGGTGAAAGGCTTCTGACAAGGTATCGAGAGCTTGATACGCTTTTCCATTGGAAAATTGAGCAATGCCAAGGTTGCATCGAAGAGCGCTGCTAGTTGGATGAAGCGCGACAGCCTTTCCAAAATGATACTCAGCCAGATCAAACTTTTCTTGGCGTTGGTAAATGGCTCCTAGACCATACCAGGCATTGTAGTGTTTGTCGTCGGTCCGCAAAGCCTGACGGAAGCAAGCTATTGCCTTCACGAAATCTTCGTTCGCCATGTATTCGTAGCCAGAAAGAGTATGGGTGTAGGTGAAGTTAGGGTTAAGTTGCAAGGAACGAGAGAAGAACGTCAATGCGGTTTCGTGATCTTTCTGCAATGAAAAACAGTTACCAACAACACACCAGGCCTCGGGCGATTCACGATCCCAATCTGTAACACGCTGCGCCAAGTGGGCTAGTTCAACCTCCTTCTTTACTTGCCAATACACAGTACTCAGAAGTTCCAATCCTTTCATTCGGCCCGGGTCTACGATTTGCATTTGCTCCAAGCACCGTTCGGCTGATGCAAACTCATTGAGCTCCAAATAAGCACGTCCTTCCTGATGCAGCACCCATGCCGTTGCCTGCTGTCGCAAGGGTAGCGTTTGAAGAATTTGCAGCGCTTCCTTGCAGTTATAGCTACGAAGGCACTGGTAAGCTTTGCCCATGCTACAGAGTAGTTCGAGGATGTGCCTGACATTGCCGTCTACGGTCTCTGTCGCAGCAGGTTTTTCAAGTTGTTCACCATTCAACACTCGTTGTTTGACAGTTGTTGCATTGGATGCTTGGTTTTCTAAAGAAAACAGAGAACGCCCAAATGTATCATTTAGATTCTTGCTTCTGGACGGAGTCGAGCCATCGTCTTTCCCTAGCCCTCTGAGATATCGCATCGACCGTGCTACTGTCGTAATTGGCGTCTCGGGGGAGGGTGGGTAGTATTGTCTTGAAGCAACTTCCCGGGCCCGTTTCAGAACGTTCGGAACATCCTGGCGTTGAGCGTTTGATGCCGATTTTGGGGTTTCCGCCGGCATCAGACTAGCATTTACCGCAATGGGTGTGAGTCCTGGAGTTTCAAAGTGAACAGTGCGATTGCGGAATGCTGTGGAAGGTGGGAACAGATGTGTTTTCGGGTGTGTCGCCGATGCTGGTGTTTCCATGGGTTGGAGTGGCGTTTTGACGTCACATATACTGGATTTTGTGGTGTACGGTATTGTGATACCAAAAAGCTCCGAGGTCTCCACATCACTCACCCCTAATTCAGCAATTGCCTCGAAGCTGGTCCACAAAAAAGGATCGAGCCTCAACGACATTTCAAAGTACTTTGTAGCACGTTCTTTACGGTTTGTGTGACGACAAATTTTTCCGAGCAAGGCGATTCCAGCTGCCCCGTTGGGAACAGGACAAGGCTAAGAATAAGCACCGCTGTTAGTCAATGGAGAGACAGGAACCCATAGGTTCTACAAATTGTCTTACCGAGGTCTCCACAATCCAATCGTCCATGTTTCCGTTACGGTCCAAGCTTAGTTTAATTTGCTCGTATGTAGCTCTGCAGCTCTTCAGAAGCAACGTTTCAGCGCGTATGTAATCTTTGATTTCAAAGGCACACTGTGCAGCAAGGAACTGCATAGTTGGAGTGGTAATACTGTTGGTACGTTCCAGAACCACACGAGCCGCTTTCGCTGCACCGGAGCGGTAGTGGGAAAGCGCTAGCAAATAGACCGCCTCAGAGTCGGTCGGATGCTCCGCAACGCAACGCTCCGCTAACCAAATAGCGTTGTCGAACATGAAGACGGAAAGGTACTGTTGAATGAGGGACAGATACGTCGAAAGAGTTGTCGCGTCATTGTGTACTGGCGGCATTTTGTGAGACGGTGGCACGCCCATTCCCTTGCTCGAATGCAATTCGACAGATCTGTGACGAGAATCTTCGACCGAGACGAAACGTTCCGAACAACAGTTCTACGGTTGAAGTCGTATCTTTATGACTGTAGCATAAAAGGAAAGCAATGGCCATCACATCAATGCAAAATGGTTTTTTTGCTTGCGTCGGCCATGGTCCTCTTTTCCGCAGCCCTTTCACTGTCCGTAAGGGGGTCCGTCCTTGGTACGGATTTCTTTGATGTAATAGTAAGAGCGCTTTTGAAATGGTCTGGCTGTCTCCGGCTCATATATACCGAGGCCTACCCGGAATTACATAGGTACCAACTACCTTGTGTCCGTCTATACTATTGATTGTCAATACATCTAAAAATCAAATGTAAAGAAGTTCAATGCAAAAGACGATGTGGACCGAGGCGAAACTCTCCAAATTAATGATTACTGGCAGTCTATCTCTTGATCATGCAAAGCGACTGACAGGAGTATAAGGAATGTGATGCTAGGCTCTGCGCAAGTTCAAGATTTCCGGCGCCTGCTTCACATAATCTAAAAACGTCCACCAGCAAAGGAGAGTCCTTAATTGGGTTTACTGTTAACAGGGGTGTCACACCATGTCTTGGAGTAACAGTAGTGAAGTTGGTGCTACAGCCATTAATAAGCGTTTACCGTCAATTGATGCGGCGTCGTTTCGAAAAATTTGTACTTGTCTGGTAGGGCGTGCCGAAAGTCGAGTTTCAGATGCAACCTGCACATTCTTGATGTAAAGGCACTTGTGTAGTAATTTCAAACTCTATTTCGACATAGCAATACAGCTCTCCACTACAACCAAAATAGTCAGCGGAATTAAAATAATTCAGAACGTCAGAGAAATTAGGTAGATGTTCTCACAGTGTTAAAACACGCTTTGTCGAAAACCAGGGAATTTCGGCAGCACCACACGAGCGTCCGACATTCATACGCTCGACGCTGCGGTTAGTTGACAGTGAGCGAATTTTATGGGCAGAGAAAACAAACGAGGGAAGAATAATTAACTGTAAAAATATGGAAGTGACAAAAACAGGATGTGTCACTCTCTCTATGTACCCTTCTGTTTAACAAAATCTATCATAAACCGTGAGTTTGAATATCTCCAGAGCGCGTGCTTGCTTGGAGGGATGGATAAATATGACCGTTGACGTAACAAGAATGCCTAACCTGCGCCGGGGAAATCCGTCCCCATCCGAGGTGCTGCTTCGCGCATATGCTGTAACCTTGGACCATGAAGCCTCTTTTCAAGCCTATTTCGTGGCTGTTACTCCTCCATCTTCCGATCGTCTGCGCTTCGGAAAACGGTGCGAGTTCGGTGACTATCGACCATGGAAAGGCACTCGTTGATTGGATCCGCTCCAAGGGAGGATTTTTCCATTCCAAAATCGAGTTACGAAGATTCGACGCCAATGATCCTACGTCCCCGTACGGGGTCTTTGCCAACGAGGATATTTCGGATAAGGAACTCCTGTTCGAAGTCCCCCGATCTTGCTTACTCGACGCAATCAACGACTACAAAGTAGGAGACAAGATTGAGGGCTTCTTTGTTAATAAGGAATGGCATCCGGCGACAGTCGCGGCCTTTTACCCCGAAGACGACACGTTCGATGTTGCCTACGACGACGGCGACTTTGAGAGCCGCGTGCCGCGCTCATCCATCCAATGGCCATCAAGTGCCATGAATTGCGGAACGGTCCGCAGTCTTCTTCGAGAGTTTGATTTGGGCGAGGAGTCCGATTACGCTCCCTTTACCAATTACCTACGCGAACAACCTTACGGACAGCTTCCCAGTGCCTGGTCCGTGGCGGGCAAATCTCTCCTTTTGGAAATGCTCGGTCAAGACTTGAGCGGCAAGCAGACTCTGCCGCCCTTTGAGGCCTTGGATTGGCTTACATCGGGATGGCACAATCTATGTCGCGGCAGTACGGACCCGTTCGCAGAAAACGCGGCCATGATGGTGGTGCAACGTTGCTGGGACGAACTCCTTATTCCTATTTACGACATGGTGAGCCACCGAAATGGCCGTTGGTTGAATACGCAAAGTAACTCCGTTCAAGATGGGGGTCCGGTGAGCGTCACGGCATCTCGAAAAATCCAAGCGGGAGAGGAACTCTACTCGACCTATAATTTTTGTACCGACTGCGATGCCCGAGCGCATTGGTACGGAACCGGAGAGATTCTTCGGGACTACGGATTCGTGGAATTGTATCCTCAAAGATGGCTCTTTCCTGACCAAAAAATCTCGTTTGATATCGATGAGAAATTGAACGAGGAAGGAAAGCCTACGGGAGAAATGATTATACACTGGAACGGGCTTACTGCTACTACTCTGGACTTTCTCGAGAAACAGATTCGTCGACTAGACTTTTTTGCCGAAACGGAGCTCCGGTCGCGTGATGTTGAGGTCCTGGACTATGAATGGGATACGATTAATCAATATCACCAGGCACTTTCGATAGCGATGAAGGAAGCAGCCCGCCATCTTGCCTCTCAGTCTAAGACTGGAGTCAAAACAACTTGTAGCGACGGTGAAGGGACCTGCGCGCTTACCTCCACAATCTATGATTCGTTGGAACAAGAAGAGGTGGAGGCTTGGGCGGCTTACCGCCCCGAAACATGCAAATTCAAGGATCTCTTCAAGTTCGATACATGGTCTGTTACGGAAGAAATCAAGTCTCCCTATCAGAAAATTGCGTTCTTTTCAGACCCTACCATGAAAGACACGTGTTTTGAACTGGATGCGATTGTTCAGATTTGTACAAGTTATCGTCCTCACTATCATGAAATGGCGGTTCACTATACGGCACGCTTTTTGGACAAAATCCAGCGAGTGCTGTTCGTTGGTGGAGGGGATTCCATGCTACTTCATGATATCATCAAATATCCTTCTCTGGAACTTGTGGTTGGTCTGGAGCTAGACCAGAAGGTGACGCGAGGGGCCTTCAAGTACTACGGAGCCCAGCCTCATTGGGACAATGAAAAAGTTGAATGGTGGTACGGCGACGCAACCAAGAGCTTGCTGATGATACCTAAGGAATACTTCGGGTCCTTTGACATGGTATTGGTTGATCTTTCCGAGACTGTCATGTCCTTTCCAGTTACCCGGGATCTGGATGTCATGGAAGCTCTTTCACTTCTCGTCAAGCCGGACGGAATTTTTGTGAAGAATGAGTACAATTATTTCAAAGAGATGTCCGAAATCTTTGAGCATACCGTGCATGTTTTCTATCACGATGTTCCGTTCGTTTGCTCTCAATCTTTGATGCTGGGTAGCGACAAAGTTGATTTTCTTCGAACGCCTACAACGGATCATAAAGTCGACTACGTGTACAACTTACTTGATTCCAATGACTCGCTTGACAATGCCCATGACTATCAACGCAACTATACTAGCGTGCACCGCCAGATCTCTTGCCAGAAGGATGATGAAGAGGAGCTAGGCGTTCAAGAGCGCAGTCCGGGTATCCTTATGATTGTTGAAGTAGAGAAAGCAACGGCCGCCCTCGACCTACAGTCGCTTGAAAGAAGTCTCACCTCTGCTCTAAAACAAGAAGGACTGATAGTTCTCTCTACTGTACTTTCAGAAGAGGCCGGTAACTCTATTGTGCTCATATTCGCCGAGGGCTACGTTGTTGCTCGAAGCATGTCCCAGGATGCTTATTGCGCGTTTGACATCCAACTCTGGAGTAGCTTTGAGAAACAGGATAGCATCAGAAAGGCCGTTATTGCAGCCGTTGGAAGCGACAGCGTCGGTGCGTCGTCGTCCGCATACAGAATTGTCTCAGGAGGAATGTTTGGCGCCGAAAAGTGGAAAAGCGATGCAAAGAGTATAGGTCCTCATATGAACAATTTATGCCTAGACCCCGTGGAACAAATCCGGAATATACCCATTGATGACAAAATCGTGGAGACTGTCCTGAATGAAAGCATGAGCCTCGTTCAAGACGAAAGCTTCATTATTGGCGTAATTTGCGGCCAGAGCGGTCAGGCATGCAAGAGTGCCGAGATACTCAAGAAACAAGACAAGATCGAGGAGGTGGTGACTCTCGCGACTTGTCTCAATCTTGCACCTGGTGCTGAATTTGCAGCTGACGGACTTGCCCAAATGGAAACTTGTGAGAAAGAAGTGTGGAAGCTGCTGAGTGGATCTTTGTCAGCGCGCGGGAAGAAGCTGCGTGCAATTGTCATTGATGAAGGCGCATCTTCTACGATGGCTCGAATTTTGTTCCGAATCTTCAGAAGCTCAAGAAACGCCAAAAGATGGCTAGCGGAAGACATCTTAGTTCAGGCGCCAACGGTCGATCACTCGGAATCCTGGCGTAGTGTTTTTGTTGATGAGTTCCGTAGAGAAATTTTCAAAAAGGAACCAGTCTACACCGCGGAAGTTTATTTCAACACGACAGCAAGCAGCTTAAAGCTATCGATCACTTCCGCTGGCGACGAGCACTTCGTGCGCCACTTGGTTGACTTCGCGACAAAGGCAGAGCAATCGGCCGAGGTTGTTTCGGAAGTACGAAGCGTCCGTGGAGCACTAGAGTTCAAATTCTTTGATAACTATCGACCTTCTCAACTGTTTGAACCCGACGCTTACGATCAATCGTCATCGCTTGAGCAATGGAATTCACAGAAACCGCTGGGTCACCAAACAGTGTTTCAGCTCGAAACGGAAGGAAGTGAAACATCAATGTCATTGACCACGATTAAAGAGTCTCTTAATTCGGCAATCCGGTCTATCGTGCCTGAAAACACTCCTGAGGTGAAGATTGAAATGTTCACGGAAATGGGCGACGGTTGTGTATTTGTTGCTCTCTGGGCAGAGGGAAACATAGTTGCCCTCTGGGATGGCAGAAAACACGTCGATCTTAACTTGTTTACATTCATTGAAAGCGTTGAAGTTGCGGATACATTCGTGTTGCAGTTTGGGGCGGAAGACCCTAAACTACACACAGTTCTCCGGGACGATCAACCCAGAGGAACTGGGCGTGTTGTCAACTTCAAAACGGATTTTGAGCCAGGTAAGAGCCCCATTTGGAGCGTAGCGTAAAAACGATATCTAGGTCCATCTCTGTTCTTGTGTTTTATGAGGGTTCAACAGCTGTTGTAGATAGTCAGATGCTTGTTTCTTTTTTCGACAAGGTTTTTTCTACCGATCGGGTTCTTTTCGTTTCCTCAACAAGAAAATGGTGGGAGCTAGGATGTCAGCATTACAGCGGACCAGAAAGAAAATGGCGCTAAGGTTCAACGACCTGGCTACTAATGCAGCCGAAAGGTTTTCTCGCCGAGACAACGATTCCATGGACACCAATTCCGCTTGAAAATGACGCAAATTATTAATTGCGAGATGAGAGTAGATTGTCGGCATTGTCGGTATGTGTAACTCTTGCATAGAAAAACGGATAGCGAGAATCTTTCGGTTGGTCTTTAGCGTGTCAACAACAGCCCGCATACGCGTTTCCTTTTGACTATCAAGCAATGGAACACGAAAAGGTACAGACCTGGACACGTCTAAGCTTTCCAGAGTAGGATGGTCTCGGACTGCCTGGAATAGGGAGATCCATTCAAAGTCGGTCATTTCGTTCTGTTGCAAGTCGAATCGGACCAGCGTCTTGTTGTTTCTTATTCCCTCCGTTATTTGTTGTTTGCAATTTTTGTCGAGATGGTTGTTCACCAACGCTAATTCGCGCAGACGGCACTTTTTACAAAAAATGGCTGCCACGGTGGAAGAGCTTACAGTTTCCATGAGCTTCAGCTTGCGAAGGCCAGAGGTCCCATCACAAGAAAATAAAGCCGCAAAAGCTGATTCGGTATAGCTGCATCCGCTCAAGTATATAAGAGTTTTCTGATCGACAAAAGTGCCAATTTTCTGACACTGCTCAACGTCCAAATCGACGTTCCAGAGCGCAATTCTTTCAAACGAGCGGTGGTTGATCAGAAGCGACTGGATCTGAAATGGTGTGACAGGAAAGCGGAAAGGGACGGCACCATTAGTTTGAAAGTGGACTCTTGTCAATTGACTATCAAAGATCAAGAGCTCAAACACAAACCGGAAGGCGTCAACCGCTTGCTCTCTCGTGGTTCCGTAAATAAGCACAGTTGCCCGAAACACGTCTTCTGTATCATCAGCAAAGGTTGACACGAGCATATGCCAATTTTGTCCTCTAGGTGGCACGTTCTGGGGAGCGAAGTCGGGGGTCGTCCGGGCGAGAAAAGCCCCAGCTCCTATCCATACAATAGTGTTTTCCATCAAGCTCATGACATTTCCCCAGTTCCAATGTCGATCTAGCAATTCTAGGGGGCTCTGCCCCGTGAACTCAATTTCCTTGTGTAGATTGTCGAAGATTCCACTCGGTATGCGTCGGCATCGTTGAAAGAAATCTCCGACGGCAATCCTCATAGTTGCCAGCGGGCGCTTGGCTTTGAAAGAAAGCGGTTCATACAACAATCATCTAAAAACGGAGGCACATCAAGTCTACCCATATTGTGTACCTTG